>Ga0209172_10000072_pt1 | contig 295037 bp, 268 predicted proteins | sample LarsenN4metaG_FD_184113 | JGI IMG/M metagenome (GOLD analysis project Ga0209172, IMG submission 184113) | Hot spring sediment bacterial and archeal communities from British Columbia, Canada, to study Microbial Dark Matter (Phase II) - Larsen... ... | reverse complement strand
GGGCAGATCAAACTGCGAGTGCTTGATGGGTATCGAGATCTGAAGGAGGTGAAGAAGGCAGCGTAGTCACATCATCACGCCGGATGATGACGCGTCTGAACTTTTCCACCACTTGACAGACACGGCCATCCCTGATCCCTGATCCCTCACTGACCCCTGATTCCTGATCCCTGATTCCTCCTGATCCCTGATTCCTCCTGATTCCTGATCCCTGATTCCTCTAGAATGCCTGTTTGTGAATCAGCACAGGGTCGATCTTTCAACAGAGGACGGCACGCTCGACGCCTACATCTTTCAACCCGCCGGAAGCGGGCCGTGGCCCGCGGTGGTGATGTACATGGACGCCTTCGGGATCCGCCGCGAGCTGGGCGACATGGCGCAGCGGCTGGCCTCGCACGGATATGTCGTCGCGCTGCCCAACCTCTACCATCGCACGCCATTCGCGCCCTTCGATCCGAAACAGGTGGCCGTCGAGGGACCCGAGCGGGCGCGATTCAAGGGAATGGTGGCGTCCATCAACACCGCAATGGTGATGCGCGACACGGCCGCCGTAATCAGGCATCTGGACACCCTGCCCGTTGTCACACGGTCGGCGATTGGCGCGCTTGGCTACTGCATGGGCGGCGGCTACGCGCTGGCAGCGGCGGGAACGTTCGCGGATCGCGTGACGGTGGCGGCGTCGTTCCACGGCGGATCGCTGGCGACCGACAGGCCCGACAGCCCGCACCTGCTCGCGCCGCAGATGCGCGCCCGCGTGTACGTCGGTGCGGGCGGCCTCGATCCGACGTTTCCCGATGAGCAGCGGCAGCGGCTCGAGAAGGCGCTGGCGGAGGCCGGGGTTGCCTACACTATCGAGACCTACGAGAACGCGAAGCACGGGTTTGCGGTGAACGGGCATCTCGCGTACGACGAGCAGGCGGCGGAACGGCACTGGGATCGGTTGCTGCGGCTGCTCGGGGACACGTTGCACTAGCCGCCGGGTCCGACTGGAACCGGACACACTACAGACGAAGGAGGCATTCATGAAACGGTTCGTGGTGAGTCTCGGGGTAGTGGGCGTGCTGCTCACGGCAGGCAGCGCCCAGGCGCAGCGAGGTCCGGCGTGCACGACGCTCGCCTGCGACGTGCAGGCAGACTGGGCGATGAGCGTGGACGGGCTGATGGGGATCGCGAATGCGATGCCCGAAGGCGAGTACGGCTTCAAGCCGACGCCGGCGCAGCAGACGTTCGCCGAGCGGATCATGCACGTGGTGAACTTCGACGTCAAAACGCTGAGCACGCTGGGGGCGAAGACGCCGGCGCCGACGATCAACGCCAAGGCGTCGACGAAGGCCGACGTGCTGGCGGCCATGAAGGCGTGGAGCGCCTACGGCGCGGCGGTGCTGAAGGAGCTGACCGATCAGCAGCTCACCGAACGCATCAGCTCGCTGCCGTTCCTGGGACCGACGACGAGCCGCACGCGGGTGATCTCCTTCATGATCAGCCACGCGCAGGACATCTACGGTCAGCTGGCGGTGTATCTGCGGCTGAAGGGCGTGACGCCGCCGAGAAGCAACCGTCCGTGATCGCCGCGGCGGTCGCCCTTGTAGCGGACCGCGGCCAGGAACAGGCCCGAGGCCGGCGCGGTCAACCGCGCCGGCACACCTGAGTCCGACGACAGCAGGTCGGCCGCCTCGTCCGGCGTCAACCCACCGCGCCCGACGTCGACGATCACGCCGACCAGGCGCCGCACCATCTTCCAGATGAAATGCGAACCCTCGACGCGGAAGACGATCAGGTCGCCGTCTTCCTGGATGTCGAGCGCGTCCAGCTTCACCTCGGTCGAGCCCTCGCGCGGATCGGCATCCGAGAACGAGCGGAAGTCGTGAAAGCCGACGAACCGCGACGCCGCCTCGCGCATGCGCGCGATGTCGAGGTCTTCCTTGACCCACCAGACGTAGGGCTTGGCGAACGCCGTCCGCCGCCGCGAGACCTGATACAGGTACGTGCGCCCGATCACGTCGTGGCGGGCGTGAAAACTGTGACGCACCTTCTCGATCAGCAGGATGTTGATGTCGGCCGGGAGCTCGTCGTTGATGCGCCGCCGCAGCGTCTCGGGCGGCAGGTTGGTGTGGATGTCGAGATGCGCGACCTGCGCGAGCGCATGCACGCCGGCATCGGTGCGGCCGGATCCGTACAGCTCGAAGCGGCGTTCACCGGTTGCCGCGGCGATCGCGCGCTCGAGCTCGCCCTGCACCGTCCTGGCGTTCTTCTGGATCTGCCAGCCGCTGTAGCGCGTGCCGGCGTATTCGAGTGTGAGCTTGAAACGCATGTACGGGCGGACGCGCCCCTGGCGGCATCAGCGCGCGCGCATGCGCTCCAGGACCTGCCCGAGCTGACGCAGCTCCTCGCCGTAGGTGGCCCAATCGCCGGCGCGCTGGGCCTGCACGGCGCGGTCGTAGTGCCGCTGCGCCTCCGCGGCGAGCAGCGACAGCTCGGAATCTTCCGCTGCCGCGGTCCGTACCGGCGGCGAGGTCGGCGACGCGGCCGGCGCGCTCGTGTCCTGCGGCGCATGACGAGGCTGGCCCTGGTCGGTCGAGAACAGCCGCGCCAGCCCCTCGTCCAGCGTCTCTTCCATCACGATGCGGTTCTCGTAGGCGACGATGACGCGGGTCAGCTCGGGGATGCGTCCGTTCTGCGCGCGCAGATACAGCGGTCTCACGTAGATGAGCGACTCCTCGATCGGGATCACCATCAGCGTGCCCCAGATGACCTGCGACCCCTGCTGGTTCCACAGCGTGATCTGCGGCGCGATGACCTGATCCTGTGCGATGCGGGCCACGACCTGGCGCGGGCCGAACACCAGCTTCTGCTTCGGGAACTCGAACACCCGCAGCTTGCCGTAGTGCTCGCCGTCGCTGCGCGCCACCAGCCACGCCGCCAGGTTGTCCCGGCGCCGCGGCGTGAACGGCAGCATCTGGATGAACTCCGCGTCCTGCTCGCCGGGCAGCCGCATGATGGTGTAGTAGGGCTGCATCGCATCACGCTCGCTGCCGTCGCCGACCGTCGGGATCTCCCACTGATCCTCCCGGTTGTAGTACACGCCCGGCTGGGTCATGTGGTAGGTGGCGTAGACCTGGGCCTGGATCGCGAAGATGTCCTCCGGATAGCGGACGTGCCGGCGGATCGATTCCGGCATCTCGCCGAGCGGCTTGAACGTGCCGGGGAAGATGCGCGCGAAGGTGGCCGCAATCGGATCCTCCGCATCGGCGATGTAGGCGGTGGTCGTGCCGTTGTAGGCGTCGATCACGAACTTCACCGAGTTGCGGATGTAGTTGATCTGCCCGGCCGGCGTCGAGTAGGGGTAGCGGTTGCTCGTCGTGTAGGCGTCGAGCAGCCAATACAGCTTCCGGTCGGCGACGACAAGATACGGATCGCGGTCGAAGGCCAGGAACGGCGCAATCCGCTCGACGCGCTGCCGGATCTGCCGGTTGAACATGATCCGGCTCTCGGGCGTGATGTCGTCGCTCAGCAGGATCTGGTACGAGCCGAAGCGGAGCGCGAACAGCAGCTTGCGCCACAGCGATCCGAGCGGGATCCCGCCCTGTCCGGCGTAGCGCGTCGTCTCGTTCTGGTCGCCGCGCGGGTAGTGGAACTCCGGCGTGCGCGTGCGGACGATCACGTAGTCGTTGGTCAGCTCGCCGTAGTAGATGCTGGGTTCGTCGATCGCAAGATCGGGGATCGTCTCCGGCGGGAGGTTCCGGACGAACAGCACCGGCAGGCCCTCGGCCGTGACCTCGTTCACCGGTCCCAGCGTGAGCCCGTAGCCGTGCGTGAACGTCAGGCGCTCGTTGACCCAGGTGCGCGCCGGCAGGGCGGCGGAGTTGAGCTCGCGCGCCGAGAGCATCACCTGACGGATCGAGCCGTCGATGATGTAGCGATCGTTGTCGACCGAGACGAAGTCGTAGTAGGTGCGGATCTCCTGGATCTGCCCGAACGTCTCGAGCAGCGGTCCGTGGTCCCACAGCCGCACGTTCTCGAGCGTCGCGGCGTTGCGCTCGATGTCTTCCGGGGTCAGGCGCGCATCGCCCGAGAGGGGACGCTCCTCGACCGCGTCGAGCGCGAACGCGCGCCGCGTCGCGCTGATGTTGTGCTCGATGAACGGCGTCTCGCGCGCCTGCTCGTTGGGGGTGACCGAGAAGCGCTGCACCAGGCTGGCGTAGCCCTCGCCGCCGAGCGCCACCAGCGCATACAGCCCGATGGCCACCGGAATCGGCCAGTTCCGGCGGCCGAACGCGTGCAGGGCGGCGAGCCCCGCGCCGACGATCCCGACGAACACCTGCAGGAGCGCCGCCGGCATCCGTGCGTAGACGTCGGCGTAGCTGGCGCCGTGAATCAATCCCGACGTCTCGACCAGATACTCGGCGCGTTGCAGCCACGCGCCCCAGGCCATCAGCAGCAGGAACGCTCCGGCGAGCACGGAGAGATGCCGTCGTGCGGCCGGCGTCATCGACATCGATGCCGGGAATCCCGAGCTGAGGCCGCCGGACACCAGGTACAGTGCCCCCGACACGAGCGCGGCCAGCACGACCAGCGCCTGTCCCATGCCGCGCAGGAACTGCTGGAACGGCAGCGAGTAAACGTAGAACCCGACGTCGCGATTGAGGATCGGATCGACCACGCCGAACTCCACGCCGTACCGCCACATCAGCCACGTCTCCCACCGGCCCGAGGCGTACAGACCGAGGACGACGGAGAGCAGCGTGGCGCCGGTCGTGGCCAGGCCGCGCAGCTGCCGGCCGCTCGGCAGCGCGACCTCGATGCCTTCCCGCGTCATGAACACCGGCCGGAAATCGCCGATCGACGACAGCGCGTAGCGAAGGTTGAGCAGGAACCACCCGATGGAGAGCACGAACGCGGCGATGAAGATCCCCGCCTGGCTGCGTAGCATCGTGAGAAACACCTGCTGATAGCCGACTTCACCGAACCAGAGCCAGTCGGTGTAGAAGCGGAGCAGCGACGGCCCGATCAGGACGACCAGGACGAACAGCAGGATGACGGCGGTGCGCCCGGCGCGTGTCATGATCGCGAGCCGCCTGCGCTGAGAAGCGCTGCTGCGCCGCTGCGCGGCGTCCGTCCGTAGCGGGCGGCGGCTGACTGCAGGTCGGCCTTGATCTCGCCGGCCAGCCCGGCCGGCGACACGACGCGGGCAAACGGACCCCAGCTGAGGATCCAGCTGCGCAATGCCCAGTCGTGACAGACGTTCATGGTCAAGCGGAGGCCACCTTCCCCGGCGTCGCTGATCTGCTGCGACGCGTGCCACACGCGGGCGCGCACGTACGGCGCGACCCGGGCATCGAACTCAATCTCTACGCGTTCGGCCGGCCCGGTGTTTACCCCCAGCGAGTCGGCGAAGACGTCCTCGCCGACCGGCTGCCTGGGCGGCGGGAACGTCTGCTTCTCGAGCGACACCGACGCGATCCGGTCGACGGCGAACGTCCGGACGTCCTTGTAGTCGGGGACGTAGGCGAGCAGATACAGGCCGCCGTGGGCGAAGGCCAGACGATACGGGTGTATCAGGTAGTCCTTCATCCGCGCGCTCGACACCGAGTGATACCGCATCGACGCCACGCGGAAGTGCAGCGTGGCCTCGAGCAGACGGGCGACAATGTCGGCCTCCGAGGATCCGCCGCGGGCGCGGGGGACCGGCTTGGCGGCCAGCACCGTCGGCAGCCGATCGAGGAACTGCCGCATGCGCGGCGAGAGGATCTTTTCGAGCCGCTCGAACGCGTTGGTCAGGTCGCGCTGAAAGGGCGAGCCGGCCACCGATTCGAGCAGGTGGCGGCTGAGATACAACGCGCAGAGCTCCGCGAGGGTGAAGCCGGTCTCCAGGCCGCCCAGCACGTGGCCGTCGATGCGCCAGCGGACGCGGCCGTCCTCGTCGCGCTCGTCGTACAGCGCGAAGCCGGCTTCCTGCAGGGCGGCGAGGTCGCGGCGAATCGTGCGGGTCGTCACCTCGAGCTCGCGCGCGAGGCCGTCGATCGTCACGCCATGACGCGACGACTCCAGCGCATGGAGCACACGCCACTGGCGGATGACTTCCTGATTTCGCGGCACGTCTGATCGTATCGCGTGTCAGCCGCCTTCTTTCATCCGGCGCAGTTCCCGCCGCCGGCGCCGGTCGGGGGTGCCCGCCGCCAGCGCCGCCGCGCGATACACGCGCTCGAGGCGCCAGGCTTCGATCTCCTCAGGGGTGGGCCTGGGGGTGAGATCGTCGTACAGCGCGCGCGCCTCCGACCGCTTCACGTGCTGGCCGATGACGATGCGGACGACGATTTCCTGATGGCGGCCGAAGGGACGGCTGATGCGGATGCGGTCGCCTTCGCGCAGCATGCGATGCGGCTTGGCGTGGTCGCCGTTGACCTGGACCTTGCCGCCCTCGCAGGCACGCTTGGCCTCGGATCGGGTCTTGAACAGACAGGCAACGTCCAGCCAGACATCGAGACGGACCTGCTCGCTCACGGTCAAATCAGGATATCGATCTTGCCTTTCGCCCTGAGGCCGTTGACGAACGCCTCGGTCTGCTGCTGCCGGTTCACCCGCTCCAGGTACTGTTCGAGCTGCGGCCGGACCTCGTCGAGCGGCACGGTGCGGGCCGCCTGCTTCTCGGCGACCTTGATGATGTGGAACCCGAACTCGGTCTCGACCAGATCGCTGACCTGGCCGGGATTCAGGCTGAAGGCGGCGTCGTTGAACGGCCCCACCATCTGGCCCTGCTGGAAGAAGCCGAGATCGCCGCCGTTCTGCGCGCTGCCGGGATCCTGCGAGTGCTGCCGGGCCAGCTCCGCGAAGTCCTTGCCGGCTTTCACGTCCTTGAGAATCTCGGCCGCCTTGCCGCGCGCCGCGGTCTTCGCGGCCGTGTCGGCGTCCTTGGGCACCATGATCAGGATGTGGCTCGCGCGCACGCGCTCGGGCTGCTGGAACTGATCGGGGTTCTTCTTGTAGAAGTCCATTACCTGTTCGGGCGTCACCGCCACCTTGTCGGCAATCGCGCCCTCGATCAGCTTCTGCACGGTGATGTCGTCGCGAAGATCGGACCGCACCTGCTCGAGCGTCAGGTTGCGCGAGGCGAGCATCTTCTTGAACGCGTCCTCGGAGGGGAACTGCGCCAGGATCTCCTTCATGCGCGCGTCCACCTCGGCGTCGGGCGTCGAGATGTTGCGGGCACGGCTCTCCTGGATCAGGAGCTTGTAGGACACGATCTGATCGAGCACCTGCCGCAGCACGCGGTCGCGCTGCTGGGCCGGCACGGGACCGTTGCGGGCCTCGAGCGACTCGAGGGCGCGATCGAATTCAGCCTTGTTCACCGCCTCGCCGTTCACGCGCGCGAGGACGTCGGGCAGCTCCTGGGGAACCGGCTTGACCGGTTCAGCACCCAGCAGCGCCCCGGGCGGAGGAGCCGACCCCGCCTGTTCCGGCGTCGCCGCATTCGCCGTCGTGGCCGGGGTTCTGGAGCACGCGCAGAGCGCAACGATGGCGAGCAGCGAAAGGATGCGTTTCAAGCGGAATCCTGACTGGAAGGAGGTGTACGAAGTTGGCGCGTGTCACGCCGGGCGGTCACAGGGGGATCGTACCACTCCGCCGGGATGAATCAAAGAAAGACCTGAGGCAGGGACATCCTTCGCATGGTAGTGGGCTCGCTGAGGATGGCACCCGGACCGGGCTTGCTATCCGTACCTCGCCCGAAGGCGAGCGAGCATCCTTGGCTTGCCATCCGCAGCTCGCCCGAAGGGCGAGCGAAGGATGGTGGCCAGGGCCGGAATCGAACCAGCGACACCCGCATTTTCAGTGCGGTGCTCTACCAACTGAGCTACCTGGCCCTCGGAAGCCTCGCTCGAAGACCGTACAGAAGCCCGAGTATAACAAACCTTGCGGGCATTGTGGTTGCACGTGAGCGGCTCAGACCGGGCTGACCGGCGAGGAAGGGAGTGTCGCTCATGGCTGAAGAGTGGGGCTTGTGCGAAGACTGCAAGTGGTGGCAGATCGAACCCGACGCCAGGATCGAAGCCCGTACGCTCGGGCTCTGCATCGACGAGGACCTGCAGCGATTCAGGCTGCGCGTGTCGGGCGACAGCGGCTGCAATCATTTCATGCCGGGTGAGCCGGCCCGCGCGCAGGGTTCGAGCACGGCGCCGCCCATCGCAGCGCCCACGCGCTGACATCGCCGGGCGCGGACGCGAGCGGACGGCGCCGGCGGCGGCTTATCGACACGCCGGATGCTGACAATCGCAACGCAGCTCGATCTTGTCGCCCGCCTGTCGACAGTGGTCACTGCAATACTTGCCGTATGGTCCCTTGGGTTCGACCATGCACTGGCACGCCGGGTGTGCGCACTTGGCAGATGCCGCCATAGGCCACCTCCGGCTGCACTCTACGTGCAGAGTTCACGCGAGTCAAAGTCAGCGGTGGCTCCAGTCGATTTCCGTGACAAAACTCAACAGGGAAACGCTGGACGAGGCGGACGCCCTTCGGGCGGGCATGCTCTGGGCTCTGGGCTCTCGTCTCTCGTCTTTGGTCTTGGTCTTTGGTCTCTGGTCTCTGGTGCTCCGGGGTTTGATTCGTCCGCACTGTAGACCGTAGACCAAAGACCGTAGACGTGTGCCAGCTAGACGGAGGCAACCTCGGCTTCGCGCACCAGCCCCAGCTCGCGGCGGACGCGATCCTCGATCGCACGCCGCACATCCGGGTTCTCCTTGAGGAACTGCTTGGCGTTCTCGCGCCCCTGCCCGAGCCGCTCGCCGCCATACGCGAACCACGCGCCGCTCTTCTCGACGATGCGCTTCTCGACCGCGAGATCGAGGAGATCGCCTTCGCGCGAGATGCCTTCGCCGTACATCACGTCGAACTCGGCCTCGCGGAACGGCGGCGCCACCTTGTTCTTCACGACCTTCACGCGCGTCCGGCCGCCGATCACCTGATCGCCGTCCTTGATGCTGGCAATGCGGCGGATGTCGACGCGCACCGACGCATAGAACTTGAGCGCGCGGCCGCCCGTGGTGGTCTCCGGGTTGCCGAACATCACGCCGATCTTCTCGCGGAGCTGGTTGATGAAAATCAGGATGGTCTTCGACTTCGAGACGACGCCGGTGAGCTTGCGCAGCGCCTGCGACATCAGCCGCGCCTGCAGGCCCATCTGCGCTTCGCCCATCTCGCCTTCGATTTCCGCCTTCGGGACGAGCGCAGCCACCGAGTCCACCACGACCACGTCGATGCTGCCGGAACGGATCAGGACCTCGACAATCTCCAGCGCCTGCTCGCCGTGATCCGGCTGAGATACCAGCAGGTTGTCCAGATCGACGCCCAGCTTCTGCGCGTACTGCGCGTCGAGCGCGTGCTCGGCGTCGACGAACGCCGCCATGCCGCCGGTGCGCTGCGCTTCGGCAATGACCTGCAGCGCCAGCGTGGTCTTGCCCGACGACTCGGGCCCGAAGATCTCCACCACCCGGCCGCGCGGGAACCCGCCGATGCCGAGCGCGTAGTCGATGCTGATGGCGCCAGTCGAGATGGCCTCCATCGGCGCAATGGCGTTGCGCTGCCCCAGACGCATGATCGAGCCCTTACCGAACTGCTTCTCGATCTGGCCGACGGCGATGTCGATGGCTTTGTTGCGTTCTTTCAGGTCGTCGAGCGGCATGCGGGTCTCCTCTAGGCGTTGGCCGTGAATACGAGGTCAGGATCGATGAGTGGTGTGACAGGGGAGGTCACGGCCGCGGGTAGATCCTAAGAGCGGGCCAAGCGAAAGTCAAGCGAAAGATGGCGCGTTCTCCGAAGAAATTCAGGCGCTCGGAATGGGCCAGTCGTAGAAACCGCGCGTCTCGCCAAGGGCCATTCGCGCAGGTTCTGCAACACCCGTGGTGTCCGCCTTCAGGCGGACCGACGTCGTCCGCCCAATCAGCAACGTTCGATCGCCACCGCGACGCCGTTGCCGCCGCCCAGACACAACGCCGCAATCCCGCGCCGCATGCCCCGCTGCGTCAACGCATACAGCAGCGTCGTCAGAATCCGCGCGCCGCTCGCGCCGATCGGATGACCGAGCGCAACGGCGCCGCCGTTGACGTTGACCTTCGCCGGGTCGACCCCGAGCTCGCGAAGCACGGCGATCAGCTGCACCGAGAACGCCTCGTTGATCTCGAACAGGTCGACGTCCGCCATCCGCCATCCGGTCTTCGCGAGGACACGGCGGATCGCCTCGACCGGCGTCATGAGCACGTACTTCGGCGCGAGCCCGCTCGATGCCTGCGCGACGATGCGCGCCATCGGCGTGACGCCGAGCTCCTTCGCGCGCGCGCTCGACGTGAGGACAAGCGCCGCCGCACCGTCGTTGACCGGCGGCGCATTGCCTGCCGTCACCGTGCCGTCCTTCGCAAACGCCGGCGCGAGCCTGGCCAGCGCCTCGAGGCTCGTGTCGCGGCGGATCGATTCGTCGTGTCTGAGGACGACCGGGTCGCCTTTCTTCTGCGGGATCGAGACGGGGAGGATCTCCGCATCGAAGCGCCCGGCGTCGGTCGCGTCGGCCGCCTTGCGATGGCTCTCGACGGCGTAGGCATCCTGCGCCTCGCGCGAGATCCCGCACTCGCGCGCGACGACTTCGCCCGCGTTCCCCATGTGCCAGTTCTCGAAGCTGCACCAGAGGCCGTCGTTGATCATCGAGTCGACGACCTGGCCGTTGCCCATGCGAAGCCCCTCGCGCGCCTTCGCCAGCAGATACGGCGCGTTGCTCATCGATTCCATGCCGCCCGCCACCACGATCGACGCGTCGCCGGCCGCAATGCCTTGCGAGGCGAGCATCACCGCCTTCAGACCCGAGCCGCAGACCTTGTTGATGGTGAGCGCCGACACCTGATCCGAGAGCCCGCCCCTCAGCGCCGCCTGCCGCGCCGGCGCCTGGCCGAGCCCCGCCGACACCACGTTGCCCATGATGCATTCGTCGACCAGGCCGGGCTCGATGTCCGCGCGCCGCACCGCCTCGCGGACCACCAGCGCGCCCAGCTCGGGTGCCGTGAAGCCCTTGAGGGACCCGAGGAATTTCCCGGTGGGCAGGCGGACCGCGGAAAGAATGACGGTATGCATTCCTCGATGTTAACCCCCGCGCCGATGCCGCCGTTGTATCGTCAGCATCCCGCAACCGGGCAAGGCTGGAGGAGCCGCATGGGTTCGGAAGTCATCATCCTGCCGTCGCTGTTCTTCATGGTCGGGTTCATCGTCTACACCGTCGTGGACGTGTTCCGCCGGCGGCAGCAGACGAAGGTCTATACCGAGTTTCACAGCAAGCTCCTGGATCGAATGGGGTCGGCGAAGGACCTCGCCGAATTCTTCACCAGCGAGGCCGGCAATCGATTCCTGAGCGCGCTCGCGAGCGCCGGCGACGCCGTGTCGCCGCAGGTCCGGATCCTGCGATCGCTGCAGACCGGCCTCGTCCTGCTCGCGCTGGGCATCGGCCTCTTCATGCTCACCGCGCAGCGGCAATTCATGCCCGACGCGGCGGACGGGCTGATGGTGACGGCAACGGCAGCGGCCGCCATCGGTGCCGCGCTCCTCGTCTCGACGGCCATCTCTTACGTGCTGTCGAAGCGCATGGGGCTCATCGATCGGCCGCCGCTGAAACGACACGACACCTCCACGGTCTAGCGTCGTGGGCCGTCTCGACGAGCGCGCATTCGCGGCGTGCTATCAGCAGCACTCGCGCGCGCTCTGGGCCTATCTGTTTCGCGTGACGGGGAAGGTTTCCGACGCCGACGATCTGGTGCAGGAGGCATTCTGCCGTCTGCTGCAGGCCGAAGTCGGCGGCCTCGGCGACGTGGAGCTGCGGCGCTATCTCTTTCGCATCGGCAGCAATCTGCTGGCCGATCGCTGGCGGCGCGCGGCGCAGGAAGCCTCGTGGCTCGATCGGCTGCGCGGCACGACCGAGGCCCACGTCCCGCCGGAGTACGACGACGCGGTGGCGCGGGAATTCGCCGCGCTCAGACCGCGCGAGCGCGCTCTGCTCTGGCTCGCCTATGTGGAAGGGGAGAGCCACGAGGACATCGCGAAGGCGCTCGGGCTGTCGCGCGGCAGCATCAAGGTGCTGCTGTCGCGGGCGCGGGGCCGTCTGCGGGAGCTGCTGGCGGCCAGGGGAGTCGTGAGGAGGGCATGATGGTAGAGTGGCTGCAGCGTTTCATGCCGGCTGACGAAGAACACCACGTCGCCTCGTACATGGCACGGCTCGCGGCGGCATCGCCTCGTCAGATGCCTCGCCTGCCTGCGCCGGACGTGTTGTGGCTGAAGGCTCAGATGCTCGAGCGCTGGGAAGCACAGCGGCGCGTGCAGGCCCCGCTCGACGCAGTCGAGCCGTTTCAGATCGCCGCCGGGCTCATCGCCGCGGGAATCCTGCTCTTCTGGTCTCTGCCGACTTTGCTGCGGGCAATCTAGCCGCGCATCGAGCGGCCCCCCTTTACCGACGACCGAAGAAGCCGCTCTGCACCGACTAGGCGAGGAGCTTCCTCTGCCTCGCCATCCTCTGGTCCCGCTCCGCGGCAAACCGCTTGATGCCCGCCAGGATCGACGGGCCGTCGAGGTGGGCTTCGGCGATCACGTCCGGCTCGAGCCCGCCGGTCAGCCACTGGTTGTCCCAGTCCGAGGTGAGTGAGTACTCGTCGGTCAGCGGCCCGACCGCCTTCAGCGGCCACATGCGGCGCGTGCCGGTGCTCACGACCATCAGGTCGTAGAGCGCCTCGGGCGGCAGCACCGAGTTGCGGTACGACTCCGGCTGGCGATCGAACAGCTCCTCGCTGATGGCGGCGATCACTTTCACGTTGACGCCAGCGGCCTCGAGCGCAGGCAGAATGCTGACCAGATTGACCGTCGAGCTCGATCCCTGCGTGACGACGTAGCCGTGGCGCGGCTGGCCGGGCGCGAAGTCGCGAATGACGTAGAAGCCTTTCGCGGCCGCGCGCAGGTCGCTGTCGGCAAACGTCGAACGTTCGGCAACGGGGAAGTCGGGTCTGGCCACTTCGAGCGTAATGATGCCGACCTTCGCTTCGCGCGCGGCGATCTCGGCCGCGGCGAAGTAGGCGGGCGCGACGTCGTTGTAGTCCCAGAAGTTCAGGTGAATCACCTGGCCGCGCGGGAAGAGCTTCCACACCTGCGGCGCGAAGATGCCGAAGTGCGTGCGGCCGTCGGCGGCGGTCTCCGGCCCCGAGTGGCCGACGAGGATGTGCAGCACGCCCATCCGGAACTTGCTGTCCTGGCTTTGCTGGCTCCACACGCGGGCGGGCGTGTACATCAGCGGCGTGAACGCGCCGTAGGTGCCGCTGATCGCCCAGACCCCGGCGAACCTGTCGGGATCGAGCGATGCGCTCTGGCTGACCAGGCCGATGGCGGTCGAGGCATTGCCCGCCTCCTGAATGGCCGCCTTGAGCCGCGTGCCGAGCGGGTTGGTCTCGGGATCGTAGTGTCCCCAGATGTTGCCGTGCTCGAGATTGATCGACTCGGACAGATCGGCGGCAATCGTCAGCATGCGGTTGCCGGTGACGTAGTTGAGCCACTTGACGATCTCCGAGATCGCGCGGCGCGTGCCGGCAACCTCGCCCGCCTTGCGGAAGAGCGTGATCCCCACCTCTTTCGTCGCCCCCGACAGCGGATTCGTGACCGTCACCTTCTGCGGTTCGAGGGGCAGGTTCTTCACGCGCAGCCGATCGTCCAGGAACGGATCCGTGCTGGCCGAGATGCGGAGCGGGAGATCGTCGCGAAGCGAGTCGCCGATCTCGACCAGGTGATCCGCCAGCCAGTCGCCGAGCCCGTTCTTGTCCAGCACCGACATCACGACGTCGATGTTGGTCTTGTACTGGATGAGGCGCTCGCGGGTGTCCTTCACCGGACCATCGGCGATGCCCTGGAACGTCACGCCGTAGCGCTTTTCGAACGTGCGGGCGAGCGCGACGAAGTACTCCGAGTTCATCTTCAGCGAGTACGGGTGGCTCGGGAACCCGACGAGCTGCTTGCCGTAGTCGGGAATCGCGCCGTCGACCGCCGTCGGCCAGTAGCCCTTGGTGGTCTTGCCGATCAGCACGATCGGCCGGCGATCGGCCGGGTCGACGTCCTCGAGCGCCTTCAGCGCCGAGACCACCTGGCCGTAGTCGTTGCCGTCGGCGACGGTGAAGACGTTCCAGCCGTACGACGTCCACTGTTCGACGAGGTTGTAGGCGCTGTACTTCGCGTCGATGACGCCGCCGATGAGCGAATCGTCGATGCCGGCGTTGTTGTCCGAGATCAGCACGCGCAGCCGCTTGCCCGTCTTGAGCGCCAGCGCCTGCGTCTTGAGCTCCTGGGCGTGTCCTTCGGTCATCGCGAACTCGCCCTCGAAGGCAATCACCTTCGGGCCGTCCATCGGGGCGCCGGCGATGTTCCAGAAGGCCGCCTTGCCAGCCGCCGTCGCGACGCCAATGCCCGAGGGGCCGCCGTTTACGTCATTGGTGACATCGACGCTCTCGGCATGTCCGGCGAGCGCCTTGATGCCGCGCGCCCTGGCCTGGGCGAAGAGCGGCATGTCCTCCAGCCCGTGATCCTTCAACAGCGACTTCAGCGCGCCCGCGCCGCGGCGGAAGCCGAGCGCATCGATCGGCAGAATCGCCACTCTGGGATCGACGTAGTACCGCTTGTCACCGGTGGCCTGATATCGCCGCTCCAGCGCCTGTCCCATGACCATCCACAGCGCGTAGCACGTCGGGATGCAGTGCCCGCCGGCAAGCATGAACTTGTCCGAGTAGGGGTGCTTCGGCCGGCGGTAGTCGAAGCGGAGGCCGCCCAGCTTCGGGCCGGCCAGGTGCACCGCGACGTTGTACGGCGTGTAGGCCAGCGGTCCGCCGAAATGACCGGTCTGCGAGTAGTTGCCGAGGAGCACGAGCGTCATGCAGGTCATGAAGCCGACGTCCTCGAGCCGCTGCCGATCGTATTCGCTGGTCAGGTGCTGGAGAGGGGATCCGAGAGTTTCGCTGGCGGTAGCCAATCTGCAGTCTCCTGAGGGTTACGTCCGTGCAACGGCGATGCAGCGCACGACGCCTTCGCCGAGCAGGCCGTCGAGCCGTGAGCGAATCAGGGCGGCCGATCGCTCGATCTCGTGCTGCCATGCCGCATCCCGGGCGCGCACGTAGAGCACGCCGTCGCGGAGCTCGACGGTCGTCACCTTGTCGACGGCCGGTCCCACGGCGGCACGCCAGGAGAACGCCACTTTCTCGGGCGTGAGCGGGGCACGCTCCAGGATGGCGGCCAGCGCGCCGGGCAGCAGCTGATTGACGGGAATCACTGAGCCCTACACGATATCATCGTTGCCGTGACTGTTTTCCCCGCCCGGCACGCGCGCCGGCCGGCCGCCGGCCTGATCGCCGCCGCCCTTGTGGCGCTGGTCGTTGCCGGCGCGAAGCCCGCGGCGCAGCCGCGCGGGCAGGCGTCCGCCTTTCCGTGCGACATCCAGACCACCGAGCGGGTGGTGGCGGTTGGCGACATCCACGGCGCCTTCGACCAGTTCGTCGCAATCCTGCGCGCCGCCGGTCTGATCGACAACCGCAACCGCTGGATCGGCAGGCGGGCGATCCTGGTCCAGACCGGCGATGTCCTCGACCGCGGCCCCGACTCGCGCAAGGCAATCGACCTGCTGCGGCGGCTCGAGCGCGACGCGCAGCGGGCCGGCGGGCGCGTGGTGGCGCTGCTCGGCAATCACGAGCTGATGCGGCTGGTCTCCGACTGGCGTTACGTGAGCGAGGGGGAGACCGAGGCGTTCAGAAACCGCGACTCCGAGGACCTCCGCGAGCGAGCGCTGGCGGTGTTCAGCGCCGAGGCCGAGAAGGCGGCCAGGGCCGCCGGCAAGCCGTTCGACGCGGCCGCCTACCGCGAACAGTTCCTGAAGGAGGTGCCGCTCGGCAGCCTCGAGATGCGCATCGCGTTCGAGGCCAAGGGCGAGTACGGCGCCTGGGTGCGTCAGCGCGCCGCGGTCGCGCGCATCAACGGCATCGTGTTCCTGCACGGCGGCATCAGCGAGCCGGTCTCGATGATGGGCTGCGAGGGCATCAACGAGGCCGTGCGCAAGGATCTGCAGTCGCTGCCGGTGCCGCTCGAACAGGTGCCGACGCTCTTCTCGGCCAGCGAAACCGGCCCGCTCTGGTATCGCGGGCTCGCGACCGAGCCGGAATCCGAGCTGGCTCCGACGCTCGACATCATCCTCGAGCGCCTGAATGCGCGCGCGTTCGTGATCGGCCACACCACCGTCGCCGGCAAGCTCACGCCGCGCCTCGGCGGGCGCGTGATTCTCATCGACACAGGGATGGTGAACGGGAACTCCTATCCCGGCGGCGTCCCGTCGGCGCTGGAAATCGTCGGCGACAAAGCCACCGCCATCTACCTCGACCGCCGCGAACCCCTGGAGGTTCCGAGCCTGACGGCGACGGTCGGAGCCAACTGACTTCACCGTCGGTGCAAGGTCATCGTCCATCCTTCGCTCACGCCTGCCATTAATCGCGTGAGCTACGGATGGCAGGCCACGCGCGATGTCGGTGCAGGACGTCTTCGATGTCGGTCAGAGTTCCTGACGCGTGTTGGCGCAAGGGCCTACGCTCGTCGGGGCTGAGGCGGCGCTTCAGAGCGTGAACAGCACTGCCGGCTCGCCCAGCCTGGCGATCCGGTCGTCGTAGTGCCTGACAATCTTGTCGCGGCGGGCGAGCAGCGCTTTCTGCTCCTGCTCCGTCAGCGAATTGCCGACCGCGGCAGCCAGCGACTCGGGCGTGATCGCGCGCAGACGTTCGAGCAGACCGCGATCGCAGCGCAGGAGGCTGTCCGGACGCCGCAGGTCGGAGTCGAGCCTGAACGCGCGCGTGTGATCGATGAGCCACATCGTCCAGTCGCGGGTCCAGAGGATGTTGCCCTGATTGCGATCGCGGTTCTGAATCAGCTCGTCCCAGATGCGCATGATCTGGATCTGCTTGTTCGTCCGCGCCGGATCGGGACCAAGGTCCTTCGTCTTCATCCGCTCCCGCTCGTCCATCATCACGTCGTCGACCCACCACGTCACGGCGGCGGGCTTGCCATCGATGACGCGCTCGACCGACATCGGCACGAGCGACAGGCCGATCAGCTTCGCCACCCGGTAGCCGGCGATGTTGTAGCGGTACGTGTCCTTGAAGTTGAACTCCGTGTTGCGGCCGGACTGGAAGACCGGCTGCGCAATGTCGACCGTCTGGATGTGGACGTCGTGCGTGATCTCGCCGTCGGTGGCCGTCGCGCGGCGTGAAAGGGTCACGCCGCTGCCGGCATCGCGGACGTTCGAGACGCGTGCCTGCAGGAGGAAGGCCTCCATCCGCTCCGGCGTCGGCGAGACAGCCGCGGGTGCGACCTGAGCGAGGACGACGGGAGCGAGGACGACGGGAGCGAGCCCGACCAGCAGGATCGCCCCCAGAACTGTCGAATGGCGGCGAGCGTCCATGAGTGGCCCTTTCAGTGTCGGAACGAGGGGTGGTTCGCGAACCGCGTGATTCTACGACAGGGCCGCCATCTTGGCGTCGCCCTGCCGCATGGCCAGCACGGCGGCGAACAGCCCCTGCATCAGATCGACGTGATCGGCGAGCACGGAGAACAGCTCGTCGCGATCGAGACGCAGCGCCCGGCCTTCGCCGGTCACCGTCGCCCGCCATCCCGAGCCCGTTCCTGCGAGCGTGTCGGCGACGCCGATGGTGGTGCCTGCCGTCGCCACGGCCGTCCCCTCGTCCGGGTGCTCGAGCAGCAGCTCGCCCTGGATGATTTGATAGACGGCCGGCGGCGTGCCGGTGTCGAAGAGGACGGTGCCGGCTTTGAGCGGCACCTCGGGGGCGACGGCGGTCAGCGCCAGCAACTGCGCCGCCGTCGCGCGGGACAGCAGGGGGTCGCGGCGCAGCAGCGTTGCGGCATGCACGGCGCCGGGAGAGGCCGGTTCACCCGGCGAGCGCGGCGGCAGGGCGAACGGCACGCGCGGCCTTCCTCCCGCGAGCAGCAACGCGAACAGGCTCTGCGCCAGCAGGATGTTGTCCGACACCATGGTCATGAAATCGTCGGCGGCGATGCGGAAGCAGACCGTCGGCTCCAGAGCGCGGACGGTGCCGCGCCAGGCGATACCCTGGAGGACCTCTTCGAACCCGATCACCGCCGGCGGCCGGATCTCGGCTCCCGCCGGTGGACCGTCGACACGCTGCGCGCTGCCCTCGAGCAGGAACAGGACTTCGTCGATGGGCGCGCCCGTGTGACACAGCTCGCCGCCGGCGGGATGGCGGACCTCCTCGCCGGTTTCCACGATGCGGAACAGCTCGTCGACCGACAGCGCCGCAAACAGCGGGATGTTGCGGACACGATCGGCAAGCTCCACGATCGGCAGCGACTCGATCGGCGCCGCCCCCGGCGTGCCGCCGTCTTTCGCCGCCATCGCCCAGGCCACGGCCTCGCGGACCACGCGAGTGTCGGACCGGTGCGAGGCGACGTAGTCGAGGTCGTCGCTCAGGGCCCACATCCGCCGCTGGCCGACGAAGTGAATCGCCGCGGCCGAGATGACCGGATCGTCTTCGTGGATCAGCTGTGCGAGGGTGTCGTCGAGATCGCGAGGACGGCTCTTGAGCACGACATTGGCATAGCGGACCTTCTCGCTCAGCGGCGTGTCGTCCAGGATCGGCATGACGCGCTTGCGCACGACGCCGCCGAGGAGGTTGTCGAGGTACTCGACCGCCGCCGCCCGCCGCCGCGATTCGCCCTGCTCGATCGTGTAGCGCGCGGCCGCGACGTCGTCCATGTGATACAGCAGGCCCAGCAGGCGGTAGATGCGATCGATGGTGCGGTGCAGCTTGTCCTGCAGCGCGCGGGCGAGCAGGGACCGATCGGCATCCGGCGCATGGCGCAGCAGGTTGTGCTGCAGCGTCAAGCCGTTGTAGTAGCGCGAGCTCTCGCGGACGACGTGCGACTCGAGCACCGGTCGCGGGCAGGAGATTGCGGGGTGCTCGCGGCGGATCCGCTCGATCGCGGCGATGGCCTTGTAGCGCAGGAAGCCGTCGGGATCGTCCAGCGCGGCGACGAGCGCGTCCATCGAGCGCTGCGTGCCCAGCCCGGCCAGCGTCGCCGGGATATGGCGGCGGATCCACAGATGCTCGCGCTGGTCGCGCAGCGCGTGCGCCAGGGCGCCGATGATGGACTCGCCGTAGCCGACGAGCGCCTCGCGCGCGTGCGCCTTCAACGCGCGGTGGCCGAGCAGCGAGAGCAGGCCGGGAATGAAAAGGCCATCGGCCGCACCCATCTGGCGGGCGCTGCGGATCGCCTTCTGGACGACGAGCGGATCGCGGTCGTAGAGCAGCGGGACGAGCAGGGCGCGGAACCGCGGGTCGTCGATGTGGGCGAGCGCCGTCGCCGCCTCGGCCCGGCAGGCCGCGGCGCTGTCGCGGACGTCACTAATCAACTGGCGCAACGCCGCTTCCGCCGCCGCCACATCGTCGGGCCTGCCCGAGTTGGCCAGCGCGATGGCCGAGGTGACCACGACACGCGGCTCGGCATCGGCAAGATGCCGCCGCATCAGCACGGCGGCGTCTTCGTGCTCGAACTCGGCGAGCGCGCGCAGCGCGGCGGCGCGGACGTTGACGTCCTCGTCCTGCACCATGCGGGCCACGGTCGGCAGCCAGCGGCTGGCGGCCTCGCTCCGCGACAGCGCCAGGGCGCGCAGCGTCCGCGCCCTGACCCGCGGCGATTGATGCTGCAGCAGGAGCGGGGTGACGAGATGCCGTTTGTCGAGGGCCTCCAGCATCTCGATCGCATAGAGCACGGCGTCCTCGTCGGGATGCGAAAGCTCCTCGACGAGCGTTTCGATCGTCGCCGTGTCGGCGAGATCGGTGCGAATGGTGCCGGGCGTGATCGCCCGCGACACGATGCTGCGGCGGAACGCCTGCCGGTACTCGCGCCACGCGACATACACCACGCCCACCCAGATCCCCGTCATGGCCAGGCTGGCGTAGCTCAACGTCCGCCAGTCGAGCCCCAGCCCCCATGGCTTGATCAGCACCAGCAGGAACACCGAGGCGATCGCCTTGGCGAACCGGTCGGCGGTGACGTCGATGAACGGCTTGGCGCGGTGCTTCAACTCCACCGGCAGCGGCAGGAACAGCACCTCGCGCGTCGTCTTGTCCACGGTGTAGCGAAGCGTCGCCTCGAGCACACGGGCGAGCTGCGGCGCCCACAACGCTCCCGACACGAGCACGACGATCGCCGACGATCCCATCGCCGCCGGCAGCAGCAGCATGGCGAAGGCGAGCCCCATCGATCGATGGATCCGGCTGGTCAGCGCCACCTGGACGATGAAGCCGCCGATCGAGACCCAGGCGGTGACCTCGGCCAGGAACGCCGTCATGCGATCCGCGTCGCCGCCCGTCGCCTCCGCCGCCATGCTCAACTGCTGCTGGACGATCGCGGCGCCTGCCGCGGCGCAGCCGATCACGAAGGCCATGATCTTGAGGTGGTGCGATTCGGCCAGCAGACGGATGGCTTCACGGCCGCCGACGCCCTGTTCCTCGATGTAGCCATCGGCCTCCAGCGTCGGGTGACGGCGCGTCACGGCATCGGCAATGACCGCGCACAGGGCGAGCACGGCGGCGCTGACGAGCAGCATGTTGGTGCTGCCGACCTCGTAGACGAGCACGCGCAGGAGCGTCGCGCCGACCGCGCCGCCAAGGCTTGCGCCGCCGCCGATGAAACCGAACAGACGCTTCGCCTGTCGCGCGTCGTAAATCTCGTTGGCCAGCGTCCAGAACTGGCTGATGAGAAACACGCCGAGCAGCAGGCCCAGCGCATAGAGCCCGACGGTGACCCAGACGGCGCCGCTCGAGCGGAGCAGGGCCCAGAACACCACCAGCAGGCCGACGATCACCGACAGCGTGCCGGGGATGACACGGCGGTGCGGCAGCCGGCGGATCGCGTTGGTGTACGCGTGCATCAGCACGCCGATGAACAGGCCCAGCGCGAGCTGCACGAACGGCTGATTGTCGGCGCCGAGCTGTTCGATGAAGGCGGATCCGGTGACGGGCTTGAGGATGTTGTGCGCCGTCATCGCGAGGAACGAGTAGGCGAACATCAACGCCGCCACGGTGGTCTCGTCCTCGCGAACCGGGACTACGCGTCCGAGCACACGATGCAGCCAGCCGCCCATCCGAGAGAGGCCGAAGCTATCATGAACCGTGCTGATTCTGGCCTCTGCTTCCCCCCGCCGCGCCGACCTGCTGCGGGAAGCCGGGATCGCGGTCGAGATCCATCCCGCCCACGTGAACGAGGACGTCCAGCCGGGGGAATCCCCGGAGGCCTACGTCCGCCGGGTCGCCGAGGCCAAGGCACGGGCGGTCAGCGAACGCATGCCCGGCCGGTTCGTGCTCGCCGCCGACACGGCTGTGGTCGTGGACGGCGAGATCCTCGGCAAGCCCGCGGACGAAGAGGACGCGGCCCGGATGCTGCGCCTCCTGTCCGGGCGAGCGCACCTGGTCATTTCCGCGGTCTGTCTCATGAAGGACGGCCAGCCGGTCGTGCCCACGGAGGTCGAATCGACCGTGGTCGAGTTTGCGGCGCTCACGGCTCCCCAAATCGGGTGGTACGTGGCAAGCGGGGAATCAATGGACAAGGCCGGGGGTTATGGGATCCAAGGTCTGGCTTCGCGCTTCGTGACGCGCATTGCAGGCTCCTATACCAACGTCGTCGGTCTGCCCGTTGCGGTCGTCTGCCGGATGTGCACGCAGGCCGGATTACTGCTATCCTGACGGGGAGCGTTCCCTTTCGAGAAGTCCTTATCTATGAGCCACAAAGCCGCAAAGATAGGCGTCACCTCCCTGGTACTGATGACCGCATTTGGCGTGCTGATGTACACCACGCTCGGCGAGAGCATGCAGTACTACAAGTACGTCGATGAAGTCGTAGCCCAGCCGGAGGCCTGGAAGGACAAGAACCTCCAGGTGCATGGCCATGTCGTGCCTGGCTCGATCGGCCGGAAGCGCGACTCTTTCGACTACCGGTTCGAGATTCAACGGAACGGGCAGAAGCTCACGGCGTACTACACGGGCGTCGTTCCGGATACGTTCAAGGACGATGCGGAGGTCGTGCTGACCGGGCGGCTGACCGACGAGGGGTTCAAGGCCACCGAGATGACGGCCAAGTGCCCGTCGAAGTACGAGGCCGCAGCGCCGCCGATGAGCGCCGCTCCCAAGTAGGCGGCTGACACCATGGCTTCACTGGGCTCCTACCTGCTGCTGGCAGCATTTGTCGTCTGTGCCTACGCAGCTGCGATTTCAGTGGGAGGTGCCCGGCGCCGCTCTCGGGCGCTGATCGAAAGCGGAGTCGGCGCCTTCTATCTGGTGACGGCGATCATGGCTGCGGCGTCGGCCGTGATCGTCTACGCCTTCGTCACCGGCGACTACTCGATCAAGTACGTCCAGCGCTATTCGGACTCGTCGCTGCCGCTGTTCTACAAGCTGACGTCCTACTGGGGCGGCCTCGACGGTTCGATCATGTTCTGGGTGGCGCTGCTGTCGGCGTTCGGGGCCGCGGCCGTGTACATCAACCGCGAGCGCCATCGCGAGCTCATTCCCTACGTTGTTGCCGTCATCTCGGTCGTGGAGATGTTCTTCCTCTTCCTGATGATCGTGCACAACAACCCGTTCTCGACGTTCCTGACCGAGAGCCCGGCGGACGGGGCCGGACTCAACCCGCTGCTCCAGAACTTCTACATGGCGATCCACCCGCCGACGATGTACCTGGGGTTCGTCGGGCTGACCATTCCGTACGCCTTCGGCATGGCGGCGCTCATCACCGGCTACCTCGACGATTCGTGGCTGCGTGCCGTGCGCCGCTGGACGATGATTGCCTGGCTGTTCCTGTCAATCGGTCTCGGCCTCGGCATGATCTGGGCGTACGAGGAGCTGGGCTGGGGCGGCTTCTGGATGTGGGATCCGGTCGAGAACGCCGGACTGCTGCCGTGGTTCACCGCCACCGCATTCCTGCACTCCGTGATGGTGCAGGAGCGCCGCGGCATGCTCCGCGTGTGGAACGTCTCGCTCGTCATCACGACGTTCTTCCTGACGCTCTTCGGCACCTTCATGACGCGCTCCGGCATCGTCCAGTCGGTGCACTCCTTCGGACAGGATCCCGTGCTGACCCAGCTGTTCACCGGCTTCATGGTGGCGATGCTGATCGTCAGCTTCGGATTCGTCATCTACCGTCTGCCGATGCTCCAGGCGCGCAACGAGCTGGATTCGTGGGTGTCGCGCGAGGCGGCGTTCCTCTACAACAACTGGATCCTGCTGTTCAGCGCCTTCTTCGTGCTGTTCGCCACGATGTTCCCGACGCTGACGGAAGCGGTCACGGGTGAGCGCATCACGGTCGCCGCGCCGTTCTTCAATCAGTGGATGGTGCCGATCGGCCTGATCATGCTGCTGCTGACCGGCGTCGGCCCGCTGCTTGCGTGGCGCCGCTCGACCCTCGAGAACCTCCGCGCCCAGTTCATGCTGCCGGCAATCGCGGGGCTCGTCGTCGGCGGCGTTGTCGTCGCGCTGGGAATTCCCATCTGGAGCTCGGGCCTGTGCTTCACCCTCAGCGGCTTCGTCGTGGGAACGATTGTCCAGGAGTTCTGGCGCGGCGCGCGGGTGCGTCAGCAGACGACCGGCACCGACGTGTTCACGGCGCTGATCGGTCTCGTCGGCCGCAACAAGCGGCGATACGGCGGCTACCTGGTCCACGTGGGGATCGTGCTGATGTTCCTCGGCTTCGCCGGGGAGGGCCTCAAGCAGCACGAAACGCTGGTCATGAAGCCCGGCCAGCAGGTCACGGTGGGCGACTACACGATTCGCCACGACCGGATTCGAATCACCGACGACGGCCGCAAGCAGATGGCGACCGCGGAGATGACGGTGCTGAAGGACGGCGCCGAGATCACCAAGATGTATCCGGCGCGCTGGTTCTTCCGGAAGCACGAAGATCAACCGACGACCGAAGTCGCCATCCGCCGGACGCTCGCCGAGGATCTCTACATCGTCATGCCGCAGTTCGACGCGGCGGAACAGTCGGCCAACATCGAGGTCACGGTCACGCCGCTGATCAACTGGGTGTGGTTCGGCTTCGGTGTGCTGGCGATGGGCACGCTGATCGCCGTGCTTCCCGAGACCGCCTTCGCCTTTGCGACCGCGCGCGTGCCCGAAGCGGCCAGGACGGCAACGGCCTCGATGATCCTCCTCGCCATCGTCGCACCGGCGGCGGTCCAGGCGCAGGACGGCGGCGTGGTCGGCAAATCGGCGCAGCAGCGCGAGCTGGAGCAGAAGATCATCTGCATGTGCGGGTCCTCGGGCTGCGTGCGCGCCACGCTCGAGAACTGCCCGATGCGTCCTGCCTGCCACGGCCATACGGAGCAGACGGCGGAGATCAAGTCGCTGCTCGATCAGGGCAAGGATGTCGAGGGCGTGCTCGCGGCCTTCGTCGAGAAATACGGGCAGGCGGTGCTGGCCGTCCCCCGCAACACCGGCTTCAATTCGCTGGCCTGGGGCCTGCCGTATCTGCTTGGTGCGCTCGGACTGATCACGATCGTGCTGACCGCGCGCCGCTGGTCTCGTCCGGCCGCGGTCACGGCCGGCGGCGTCGAGCCGCAGGTCGATCCCGGCCTCGACGCCCGTCTGGACGATGAGCTCCGAAACCTCGACTGACTCACAGTTCGGGGGAGCCGATCTTCCGGCGGCAGGCTCCGAATCGCTGCAGCCGTGGCAGCTGTTCACGCTCGCCGGGCTCGTCGGCGCGACGATCACCGTGTTCCTGTCGCGCGGCCAGTCGCCGGCCGCCGTCATCCTTCTCAGCCTCGCAGTCTTTGCCGCGGCAGCTGTCGGTCTGGCCGCGCTTCGGACCGTGATGCCGCTCACGTCGAAGGCCGCGCCCGACCGGACCCAGGTGCTGGGCGGCCGCACCCGCGCCGCGCTGGAACGCGAGAAGACGCTCGCGCTACGCGCGATCAAAGAGCTCGAGTTCGATCGCGCGATGGGGAAGGTGTCGGACCGCGACTTCAACGAGATGAGCGGCCGTCTGCGCGCGCGGGCGGCGCGGCTGCTTCGTCAACTGGACGCCGGGGCCGGCTATCGAAGTCAGATCGAGCGCGAAATCGAGAGGCGGCTCGGGAAGGCACCGGCTCCGGCGGCAGGCGTGTGCGCATCGTGCGGAACGAAGAACGACGCCGACGCGCGGTTCTGCAAACGGTGCGGAAAGGCCATGGAGGGACGATCGTGATGGGCCGGGCCGCAGGTGTGCTGCGCGGGGCACTGACCCTTGCCGCCGCGCTGGCGATCGGCAGCGCCGCGTTCGCCCAGGACATGCCCGATCCGTCGCTGATTCACGGCCGCGCCATTCCGGCATCGGAGCTGGGCGACGGCGTGGTCACGGTCCGCGTCGTGCGCGAGGCAATCGGCAACAACGTCTCCGGCCAGCAGGTGGAGCTTACGGTCGCCGGACGGACGCGCACCGCGACGACGGACGAGCAGGGACGCGCGGAGTTCACGAACCTGCCGCGCGGAGAAGAGGCGCGCGCCCAGGCAACCGTGGACGGCGAGGCGCTCGTGTCGCAGCCGTTCCGCGTCCCGACGTCGGGCGGCCTGCGGGTGATTCTCGTCGCCGGGCTCGCCCGCGCGGCCGAACGCAAGAAACAGGAAGAAGAGGCAGCGGCAGCCGCGCCTCCCGTGAAGGGCGTCGTCGTCTTCGGCGGCAACACCCGCGTGCTGATGCAGTTCCAGGACGACACGCTCGAGGTCTACTACATCCTCGAGATCCTCAACACCGCGCGGGCGCGCGTCGACACCGGCGCGCCGCTCGTTATCGATCTGCCGCGCGGCGCGCAGAGCGCCACCGCGCTCGAAGGCTCGTCGCCGCTGGCGCAGGTCTCACCCGATCGCCTCGTCATCACCGGACCGTTTCCGTCCGGGAGCACGCTCGTACAGGTCGCGTTCCGCATGCCCTACGACTCGCCGACCCTGACGCTCGAGCAGACGTGGCCGGCGGCGCTGCAGCAGGTGACGGTCGGCGTCGAGAAGGTCAACGAGCTGGCGATTTCGTCGCCGCAATTCACCTCGACCGACGACGTGACCGCGGAGTCCGGCGCGGTGTTCGCGCTCGGACGCGGCCCGGCCCTGCCCGCGGGCGGAAAGACCGTCATCACGCTCTCCAACCTTCCGGTGCACAGCAGGACCCCCCTCTACGTCGCCCTCACGCTGGCGGGGCTGCTCGCGGCATTCGGCGTATGGCTGTCGGCGTCCCGGGGCAGCCAGGGTGATGGACGGCTGCTGCTCGTCAAGCGCCGCGACACGCTGCTCTCGCAGCTCGAGCAGCTCGAGTCGAAGCGGCGGGCGAACACCGTGGACCCCGGCACGTACGCCACCCGCCGCCAGCGCATCTACAACGAGCTCGAACGGATCTACGGGGAACTGGACGAGGCGGGAGTCGGGCCGGAAGGGGGCGGCGAGGGCATCGCAGCGTGAGCCCTGCAGCGGCGTCCACGGCGCGGCCTGGCCTGGATTTCGACTGCGTCACGGTCGACGAAGTCTCCCGTCATTTCGGGCGGCGGCGCGCGGTCTCGCGCGTCTCGTTCGTCGCACACGGCGGCCGCATCATCGGCCTGCTCGGCCCCAACGGGGCAGGGAAGTCGACCCTGCTGGCGATGCTGGCCACGCTGCTCAAGCCGAGCGCGGGCGTCATCCGCTACGGCACCCTCACCGCGGCTGACGCGCCCCCGGAGCTGCGCGGACGCATCGGCGTGCTCGGCCACGACCTGTTCCTCTACCCGGAGCTGACGGCGCGCGAGAACCTCGCGTTCTTCGCCGCGCTGTACGGCAGGCGAGACGCCGGCGCCGCGGCGGACGCCGCACTGGCCGAGGCGGGTCTTGCCGATCGCGGCGACGACCTCGTGTCCGGGTTCTCGCGAGGGATGCGTCAGCGCATCGCGCTCGAGCGCGCGCTCATCCACGGTCCGCGTCTCGTGCTGCTCGACGAGCCGTTCACCGGCCTCGACCAGGCATCGACGGCGGCGCTCGTGGCGCGGCTGAAGGGATTGCGGGAGAGCGGCGCCGCCATCGTGCTGGCCACCCACGATCTCGACGTCGCCGAGGGCCTGCTCGACGAAGCGATCTTCCTGCGCGAGGGCCGCATGGTCGAGTCGCTGTCCCGGCCCGAGGACTTGCGCTCGGCGTATCATCAGGCGATGACGGGGGGCGGCCGCTCATGATGCGGGTCGCCTGGCTCATCCTCCGCAAGGACCTGACCGTCGAGGTCCGCAGCAAGGAGATCGCCTACACGACGCTGTTCTTCGCGGTCTCGTGCGTGCTGGTGTTCGCGTTCGCACTGGTCCGTGAGGGCCGCCCGCCGGAGGACGGCGCCGCGGGCATTCTGTGGATTTCGGTGATGTTCGCCGGCAACCTGGCCCTCGGCCGGACGTTCGAGCGCGAGCGGCAGTCGGAGACGCTGCGGGCGCTGCTGCTGGCGCCGGCCTCACGGCCGGCGGTATACGTTGGAAAGCTGCTCGGCATCCTGGCGCTGCTGTTCGGGGCCGAGCTGCTGCTGGTGCCGCTGGTCGCCCTGCTGTTCCAGGCCGGGCTGCTGGCGCACCCGTTCTGGCTGACGTCGATTCTGGTGACGGGAACGATCGGGTTCGCGGCGGTGGGCACGCTGTTCGCCGCGATGCTGGTGCGCGCGCGCAGCCGCGACGTGCTGCTGCCGGTGCTGTTGTATCCGATCACCGTTCCAGTCATCATTGCCGGAGTACGAGGCACCGCCACGTTGCTGCAGCCGGAGCTCGATGCCGGCATCGCGCGGTTCTGGCTGGCCCTGCTCGTGACGTTCGACGTGGTCTTCGTGACGCTGGCGCTCTGGACGTTCGAAGCCGTGATGACGGATTGAGCGCGGTCGCAGGTCCGGCTGAAGCCGGACACTACGTGATGCGGGTCCGGCTGAAGCCGGACACTACGGGACGCTGTCTATGCCGAAATGGTTTTCCCCCGCCGCAATCCTGTGCGGAGCGATGTTCGCGCTGTCGCCGTTCGTCATCGCGAGCGCCGCCTACGAGTCGACGATGGGGCTCGTGCAGAAGATTTTCTACTACCACATGCCGTCGGCCTGGGTGTTCCTGATCGGCGCGGTCGTGTGCGGCATCGCCAGCGTCCGCTATCTCGCCACCGGCGATCCGCGCCACGATCGCACGGCGCTCGCCGCCGGCGAGCTGGTGGTCGTCTTCGGGCTGCTGACGCTGGTCACCGGGCCGCTGTGGGCCCGCAAGGCGTGGGGCACGTTCTGGATCTGGGACGCGCGGACGACCTCGAGCCTGGTGAGCTGGATGATCGCCTGCGCCTATCTGATCCTCCGCCGCTACGGCGGCCCGGGCTCGGAGAAGCTGGCGGCGGCGCTGGCGCTGTTCGGGATGGCCAACGTGCCGTTCATCTACATCTCGGTCAACTACTGGCGCACGATTCATCCGGCCACGACGGTCGTGCCCAGGCTGCCCTTCACGATGGGGTTTCCGCTGTGGTTCTGCGTCGTGACCTTCGTGCTGCTGTTCATCATCCTGCTCAAGCTGCGGGTCAGGGTCGAAGAGCAGCGGGCCCGCCTCGACGCGTTGTATCTTGCCCTGGACGAACGTTCATGAAGACTCTGACACGCTGGTTTGCCGTCGTGAGCGCCTGGGTGCTGTGGGGCCTCACTCTCGCCGCCCAGCAGCCCACGCAGCAGGACGAGTTCGTACCGATCGACCAGTTGCCGCCGCAGGAACAGCTCGCGGCCGCGCCGCTCCTCATCGGCGCCTACGCCTTCGTGATGGTGGTGCTGTTCTTCTACGTGCACTCCCTGGCGAGACGCCTGACAAGCGTGCAGCGGGAGCTGGATCGGCTCGACACGACCATGAAGCAGGGCGGTAGTGCCTGATGCCGACCGCCGCGCACTTCCTCTACATCCCGGCGGTGCTGCTGATCGGCATCGTCATCGGGTGGATCCTCGGCTCGCGCGCCGCGGCCGATGCCTACGCGGCGCAGCTTCGGCGTCAGCAGCAGAAAAAGCCGTAGGTGGTTGGGGCTTGGTGGTTAGTGGTCTGGTTCAGTGGTTTCCGGTTCGTGGTTGTGAGGGCTGCTCCGGGCGACCCAGCACCAACTGACAACCACCAACCAGCTAGCGTCCAATCGCGAGCCGCTGCGCAAGCACTTCAGGCAACCCGGCGGCGATGATCTTGCTCTGCGCCGTCGCGACGTCGTAGGCCACCCGCAGCACGGTCACCGTGCGCGAGGCGGTGTCGAAGATCCCGCATGCCGCCCGCGGATCGCCGTCGCGCGGCTGGCCCACGGCCCCGCAGTTGATCAGATACTTCGCCTTCGGATCCAGCGTCAGCCGGTGGCGCGCGCCGCGCGGCGGGCCGAGCGAGGTGAGCTCGCCATCGAACCGGAACACCGCAGGAACATGCGTGTGCCCGAACAGGCACACCGGACGCTGCGAGGCCACGATGGCGCGCCGGGCGTCGAGCTCGTCGAAGATGTAGGCGTCCTCGTCGAACGGCGAGCCGTGGCAGATCTCCACGAGGTCGTCGATCACGACCGGGCCCTGGCGCATCGCGGCGAGCCACTCTCGGTTGGCGGGCGTCAACGCCGCGGCCGTCCAGCTGATCGCGTACCGGGCGAGATGGTTGAAGCTCTCGACGGTCTCGACGCCCGCGCCGACCTTGTCGTGATTGCCGCGGATGACCGTGGCGCGCGGCAGCGACTGCACCCGCTCGATCACGGCGTTGGGATCGGCCCCGTAGCCGACGAGGTCGCCGAGCGCGAGCGTCGCATCGCACTCGCCGGCCGCAGCCAGCGTGGCCTCGAGCGCCTCGAGGTTGGCGTGGATGTCGCTGAGAACCAGGTAGCGCATCAGTATTCGAGCCAGGCCATCAACTGCTCGACGACTTCCGGCACGGGCCGCGTGGCGTCGATGCGGATGTGGGCCTGAGCGTAGGCGAGCTGGCGCCTAGCGTAGAGCTGGTCGAGCCGCGCCCGGTCGGCCGCGAGCGGGCGGCGGCCGTCGGCGGGAATGCGTTCGATCACCCGGGACAGCGGCAGATCCAGCCAGGCCACGGCACCGTCGGCCAGCATCAGCGCCCTATTATCCGCCTCGACAAACGTTCCGCCGCCGGTGGCAATGATGGTGTGCCGCTCGGGCAGCAGCTCGCTGAGCGCCTGCCGTTCGAGCTGGCGGAAGTAGGGTTCGCCGTACTGCGCGAAGATCGCGGCGATGGAGCGCCGTTCGCGCGCCTCGATGCGCTCGTCGATATCCTCGACGCGCCATCCCGTGGCGCGGCCCATTGCCCGGGCCACCGTGGTCTTGCCAGCACCCATGAAGCCGACCAGATAGAGTTTGTCCGCCTTCACGCTCGCAGCGACTCGAGCACGGTAAAGAACTCGGGATACGACACCGCCGCCGCACCGGCATCGTGAATCACCGTGGGTCCGGATGCGCCGAGCGCGGCCACGGCAAAGGCCATCGCCAGCCGATGATCGTTGCGCGCGTCGACCTCGCCGCCGCGCAGACGCCGGGCGCCGTGGACGTGAAAGCCGTCGGGCAGCTCCTCGATTTCGGCACCCATCCGGCGCAGGCCATCGGCCAGCGCCGTAATGCGATCGCTCTCCTTGACCCGCAGCTCCTGCGCCCCGGTGACCCGCAGCTCGCCGCCGTGCGTCGCCAGCGCGCCGAGCACCGGCAGCTCGTCGATCACCCCGGGCACCTCCCCGGGTTCGATGACCACGGCGCCCACGCGCTGGTGCCGCACGCGAATCGTGCCGATCGGCTCGCCGATGCCGCCATTGCGGGCATCGATGCGCACGTCGGCCCCCATCCGGCGCAGCACGTCGACGATGCCGGTCCGCGTTGGATTGAGCCCCACCGACTCGACCACGATCTCCGATCCCGGCAGCGCCGCGGCTGCCGCCATCCAGAACGCCGCCGATGAGATGTCGCCCGGCACCTCGAGGTCGCAGGCGGTCGGACGCTGACGGCCCTCTACGGACACAGAACGTCCGGCGACCTCGACCCGCACGCCGAACGCGCGCAGCGCGCGCTCCGTATGATCGCGCGTGGCCAGGGGTTCGTGAACGGCGGTCGTGCCGTTCGCGTGCAGGCCGGCCAGGAGCACCGCGGTCTTGACCTGGGCGCTCGCCACGTCCGGCGTGTACTCGATTGGCTGGATCGACGCGGTACCCTGAATCGACAGCGGCGGCCGGCCATCGTCCGATCCGATGCGCGCGCCCATGCGCTCGAGCGGAACGATGACGCGGCGCATGGGACGACGACGCAGGGAGTCGTCGCCGGTCATGGTGGTGGAGAAGGGATGGGCGGACAGGATTCCGGCCATCATGCGCATGGTGCTGCCGGAATTGCCCGCGTCGAGCACGGCGGAGGGCGCCGACAGGCCCCCCAGGCCGCGGCCCTCGATCGACAGCATCAGCCCGCTCGCGTCGCGGCCGGTTTCGCGGATGGTCACACCGAGGCCGCGCAGACAGCGGAGGGTGGACGCGCAGTCGCCGCCGGTCGAGTAGCCCCGGATGGTCGAGCGGCCGTCGGCAAGCGCCGCCAGCATCGCGTAACGGTGGGAAATCGCCTTGTCGCCCGGCGGACGGACATGGCCGCGCATACCGCGCGGCGCGGGCTGTACGACGGCTGTTTGCGGCGAGACCATCCTCGAACTATAACAGGTGAAATGGAACGGATGCGCACGGCGCCCGGCCGCCGTCACTTATAATCCGTCAGACCGATGATCAACGGGCACAGCGTCCATCTCGATTTCCACAGCACGTACGAGATGCTCGATTTCGTCCAGGTCGCCAGCGACCATCTCGGACGTCTTGCCGGGCTCGATGAAGAGGCGCTGCACTGGGTCGGCGTCGCCGTCCGCGAGTCGGTCATCAACGCCATCAAGCATGGCAACGGCGGCGACGAGCACAAGCAGGTCCATGTCGAGTTCACGCCGCTCGACCTCACCCGTCCGATGGGCATCGTCATCCGGGTGCGCGACGAAGGCCCCGGCTTCGACCCCGAGACGCTCTCGGATCCCCTGGCGCCCGAGAACCTGCTGAAGACGAGCGGCCGCGGCATCTTCCTGATCCGCAGCTTCATGGACGAACTGGTCCTGCAGCGCGCGCCGGAGGGCGGCATGGAGGTCGTCATGGTCAAGCGCGCCAACGCCCCCGACTGCCGCGCGCAGAAAGCCGAGTGAGCGGCCCGACTCACACGGCGGCCCCGGGCCAGCACCCGCCGGATCCCGTCTTCCTTGCCACGGCTGTCGAGATCGTCCTGAAAGCGGGCGCCATTCAGATGGCGCGGCGCGAGTCCGGATTTCACGTCGACAAGAAAGGGGCGATCGATCTCGTCACCGAAGTCGATCTCGAATGCGAACGCATGTGCCGCGCCATCCTCGGCGAGCGGTTTCCCGAACACGACATCCTAGCCGAAGAGATGAGCCGCGATCCGCGGAAGCCGGGCACGGCTAAGTATCGCTGGATCTACGACCCGCTCGACGGAACGACCAACTACGCCCACGGTCTGCCGATCTTCTGCTCGTCGCTGGCGCTGCAGATCGACGGCCGCACGGTGGTCGGCGCGGTCTACGACCCGACGCGCGAAGAGTTGTTCACGGCCGAGCGCGGCGTGGGGGCCTTTCTCAACGGCCGCCGGCTGCACGTGTCGGAGGCCGGCGAGTTGATCGACGCGCTCCTGGTGACGGGGTTTCCTTACGACGTCCACAAGCAGACCGCCGATCTGGTCGCCCTGTTCGCGGCATTCCTCGGCCGCGCCCGGGCCGTGCGCCGGCTAGGGTCGGCGGCCCTCGATCTGTGCTACCTCGCGGCCGGACGGTTCGACGGCTACTGGGAGCAGCACCTCTGGCCCTGGGACGTCGCCGCCGGCGCGCTCGTCGTGACCGAGGCCGGCGGGACGGTGACCGGGATGGACGGCTCGGAGTTCGACCCCGCCGCGGCGCACCTGGTCGCCTCGAACGGCCGAGTACATGCCGCCATGCTCAGCGTGATCGGCGAAGTCGCCCGCGGCCGGCATCAGTTCGGGCGCGGGGGCGCACTCTAAACCGGACGCACTGACCCCTTCTCGCGACAGGCTCCTTCGTACATCTGCAGGATACGGCTGGCATCGCACGTGCACTGTGCCGTTGCACCCGGGGCACCGCCGTCGTGTGTCCCCGGCACGGGAGACAACAGATGCTGAAAAGTGCGTTCAGGAACGGACTGCTGGCGATGGCCGTATTGCTTGGCCCCGCGGCCGCAGCACATGCACAGGACGGGAAGCAGACGATCAATTTCACGCTGGGCTATTTCACGCCGTTCGGCCTCGACTCGCGTGATGACGACGATGTGCTGGTGGCCAACCGTACGTTCCTGCTGTTCGATGTCGATGATTTCAACGGCGCCACGGTCGGCGGGGAATGGCTGTTTCCGCTCATGCGCCACGTCGAGGGCGGCATCGGGGTCAGCTTTTCGAAGCAGACCGTTCCGAGCATCTACGAGGACTTCGAGGACCCGAATGGAACGGAGATCGATCAGGATCTGAGCCTGCGCATCGTGCCGGTGTCGTTCACGCTACGGGTGATCCCGGTCGACCCGCGTTCGCCAGTGCAGCCGTACGTGGGCGCCGGCGTCGGGATCTTCAACTGGCGCTACACCGAGATCGGCGAGTTCATCGACTTCGGCGCGGGCCTCGAAATTTTCGACGGGCGGTTCGTAAAAACGGGCAGCGATGCCGGGGCCGTGATCCTCGGCGGCATCCGTTTCGCCGGCGACACGGCGAGCGCCGGGTTCGAGATCCGGTATCACAATGCGAGCGGCGATCTCGACGACGATTTCGCGGCGCCGAAGATCGATCTGGGCGGCTGGACGTACAACTTCACGGCCGGCGTCAGGTTCTAGTCGCGGTGGTAGAGGGAGACTCCCCCTCCCTCGCACACCTTCGTCATCCCCCGCGTAAAGCCAGGGTCGCTGCGAATCCGCCGGGCGAGGACGTCGCCGCCTTCCGCGATCTCCTCGACGAGCATCCAGCCGGCATGGGGGGCCGGTCCGGTCTCGAGCGCGAAGGTCCACAGCGCGCCGTTTCCCTCGTGGATGAAATCGGCAATCGCAAACCCGTCGCGCGCGAGCTCCTGCATGTAGTGGGCGAGCGAACCCATGCTGGCCAGGATCTTCTCGCCGCGATAGGCGGGCGCGAGGCATTCGGTCACACGCCGGCGGGCCTCGCTGTTGACGGCATCGAGCCCGGATTCGACGAGCAGCGGACTCCGGCGATTCCAGGGCGGCGACTCGACGATCGTGGACGCGATGAGCAACGCCGCCAGCACCCAGTGTGCGGCGCCGGCCCCTCGCCGGGCACGCGCGTGCAGCCAGCCGACCGCGAGGCCGCAGAAGAGCGCGCACGCCGCCACGACGGGCACCATGTAGCGGATTCGGAACGGATGCCCTGCATGGAACGCGTAGGCGGGCAGCGCGGCAGCCGCAAACAGCGCAACCGGCAGCAGACACCGGGCGGCGTCGGCGCGTCGCAGGCCGCGCCACACGGTCCATGCCGCCGCCGCGAGCGCGGCGCTTTCGATGAAATATCCGCTGAGGCGGTGCGTGCCCCACCAGATCGCGACGACGGACTTGATCAGTTGTCCCTCGTAGGTGGGATCCCGTTCGTAGAATCCGTCGGACTCTAACCATTCGCCGACCGTTGCCCGGCTGAGGAGCAGGAACAGCAGCACTGCCGCGGCAGGCCAGCGCGACAGCCTCCAGATCTGCCGCGCCGCCACCACGGGATCTCCGGCCTGCCGCCACACCACGAACGCCGCGACCGCGAGCGCGGCACAGACGATCGGCCACGCTTCATAGCGCGTCCACATCGTCAGCAGCAGGGCCCAGCCCAGTGCGGAAGGGACGCGTCCGGCGGAGGACGCGATCAGCCACTCGTGCAGCAGGACCAGCGAGACGAGGGTCGCCGCGATCAACATCGGCTCCGTCATCGGCGTGACGTGCAGATAGAGCAGATTCGGATTCAGGAGGACGAGCGCCGCCGAGACGGCCGCGCCGAGCCGTGAACCGGTCGTCGAGAGAACCAGCCGCGCCGCGGCCCAGACGGCGGCCGCCAGGCACGCGATCGACAGCAGCGACCCGAACGCGCCGGTTCGATACAGCACGTCCACCTGTGTGGGCAGGACCTGGACGAGGTGCGGAAGCGGCAGCCACACCGCGCCGATCTGGCGCCATCCGGGTGTGAGGCTGTCGATAACGCGGCGTGCGACGACGAGATGCGCCCGGGCGTCGTAGTGCGCGAGGACGAGTCCCGCGTCGAGGTAGACGATCCAGGCCGCCAGCCCGGCAAGCAGCGCGACAGCAGCGAGCAGGCGCTCAGGATGTCGACGCTCGGCGGCACTACCGGCCGAGGGGGCGCGGGCTATAATCACGGGGCCGCGTCAAGAATACCGCGGAACCACGACCCATCTCTGTGCGTTCCTTCATCACATGGCTCCATGGCATCGCTCTCATGATGGGTGGGCCGGGACTCTTCGCGGTGGCATTCCTCGATTCGTCGTTCATCTCGCTGCCGCAGATCAACGACATCCTGGTCGTGCTGATGGTGATCGAGCACAAGGAACGCATGCCGTACTACGCCGCGATGGCGACGGCGGGCTCGGTGGCGGGGTGCTTCGTCATCTACTACCTCGCTGAGAAGGGCGGCGAGGCGTTCCTGCGCAAGCGGCTGCACGCCGGGCATCTCGAACGGGCGCTCAACATGTACCGCCGCCACGGCGTGCTGGCGCTGATGGTGCCGGCCCTGCTGCCGCCGCCGGCCCCGTTCAAGCTCTTCGTTCTCGCCGCCGGCGTGGCCGGGGTGCGGCCCTGGCCGTTCGTGTGGGCGATTGCCGCCGCGCGCGGCGCGCGGTATCTGGCGCTGGGCGTCCTGGCCGTCTTCTACGGCGATCAAGCCATGGAACTGATGCGCACGCACGGCCGGACGGTTGCCATCTGGCTGGCGGTGCTCATCGTCGCCGCCGCGGTGCTGTGGTGGCTGTGGAGAAAGCGCCCGGCGCGCGCGAGGGCCACCGACGCGCCGTGAGCGTGGATCTCTCGATTCTCATCCCGCTGTACAACGAGGAACCGAACGTCGCGCCTCTGCATGCGGAGCTCTCGGTCGTCCTCGCGTCGATGCCGGTGTCCTGCGAGATTCTCGCCGTCGATGATGGCAGCACCGATGGCACGTTCGAGGTGCTGCGGCGCATCCAGGCGAGCGACCCGGCGGTGCGGGTCATCCGGTTCACGCGCAACTTCGGACAGACCGCCGCGATGGCGGCAGGATTCGCCCACGCGCGCGGCGAGCTCATCGTCACCTTCGACGGCGACCTGCAGAACGATCCGCGGGACGTCCCCCGGCTTCTTGCGCTCGCACGGGACTACGACGTCGTCTGCGGCTGGCGCAAGGACCGCAAGGACGATTTCCTGACCCGCTACGTGCCGTCGGTGATTGCGAACAAGCTGATTGGCCTCGTGACCGGCGTCCGTGTGCACGACGCCGGCTGCTCGCTCAAGATCTTCCGCGCCGCGGTGGTCAAGCCGCTGAAGCTCGAGCCGGGGATGCACCGATATCTGCCGGCGCTGGCCAGCCAGCTTGGGGGCCGGGTCACGGAAATGGTTGTCAACCACCGGCCGCGGCGGTTCGGCCGGTCGAAGTACGGGCTCTCGAGGACGTTCCGGGTGCTGGCGGACCTGTTCACCCTGCGCCGGCAAATGCGGAGAGCCGTCGATCCCGCAACGCCTCAGCCGCGGTTGTATGAGATAGCGGAGATCCTGGAGTAGTCCGTCCAGGCCCAAGCCCAGAGCCCAAAGACCAAAGACCAGAGCCCAAAACCAACGACCAGACCCGTTAGACTTATAAGCAATGTCGTACCGGAGCCCGCTCGAAGCCCGTATTGCCAAAAAGACGACCAGGGCCATCACCGACTTCAATCTGATCGAAGACGGCGACCGCATCATGGTCGGACTCTCCGGCGGCAAGGACAGCTGGGCGCTGATGCAGACGCTCGACGCCCTGCGGAAGCGCGCGCCGATCTCGTTCTCGCTGATCGCGGTCAACGTCGACTCGGGCTACAAGGACTTCAAGCACGACGTCATCGCCAGGACGTGCGAAGAACGCGGCTGGGAGTACCGGATCGAGCACACCTCGATCGGCGACGTGATGGACGACATCCTCGATTCCGGCGCGACGCCCTGCTCGCTGTGCGCGCGGCTGCGGCGGGGCGTGCTCTACCGGATCGCGGCCGAGGTGGGAGCGACGAAGATCGCGCTCGGCCATCATCTCGACGACTTCGTCGAGACACTGCTCCTCAACCTCTTCTTCGCCGGCGCCCTGAAGGCGATGCCCGCGCGGCTCGTCTCCGATAACGGCGAGCACGTGGTCATTCGCCCGTTCGTCTACGTCGGCGAGGACGAGGCCCGGCTGTACTGCAAGGAAGTGGGGCTGCCGATCATCGGGTGCTGCTGTCCGGCGTGCGGCGATCTCAGCCTGCAGCGGCAGCGGGTCAAGCGGCTGATCACGGATCTCGAGGTGGAGCATCCAGGGGTGAAGCAGTCGATGCTCAAGGCGCTCGGCAACGTGATGCCGCGCCACCTGCTGGACACGCGTCTCAACCCCAGCGGCGAGCTCCGCGACAGCGCCGCGCTGCGCCTCGACGAGGCGGCTGCCGGGCGGCTCATCCAGATCCAGTCGTAGCCACGTGTCCCTCCCGGTTCGATGCGCGCTGTCATCCAGAGAGTGACCTCGGCGCGCGTGCGCGTCGGCGATCGTGTGACCGGCGAGATCGGGCGCGGACTGCTCGTCCTGCTCGGCGTGGGAAAGGCCGATACCACCGCCGACGCGCAGTACATCGCGGGCAGGATCCGCGACCTGCGCCTGTTCGAGAGCGAGGCCGGGAAGCCGATGGATCGATCCGTTGCCGACATCGGCGGGGCCGTGCTCGTCGTCTCGCAGTTCACGCTCTACGGCGACGTGCGCAAGGGACGCCGGCCGTCGTTCGACGACGCAGCGCCTCCGGATCTGGCCCGCGACCTCTATGAATCGGTCGTGAGAGAATTGGAGGCATCACAAGTGCCGGTGGCAACCGGCCAGTTCCAGGCCATGATGCACGTCGAGCTGGTGAACGACGGCCCGGTGACCGTGCTCGTGGACAGCAAACGGCAATTCTGATGCATCAACGTCTCCTGCTCACGGCAGCGCTCCTGCTGCTTCCTCTGTCGGTCTACGCGCAGCAGCGACCGCTCGTCACCGAAGATCCCGAAACGATCGGCTCCGGCCGCGTCCTGACCGAGCTCGGCTTCGACTACGGCCGGGACATCAGCTATCCGGCCTCGGGCCTCGAAGGCAACCTGCTGCGGCTCCCGCTCGTCGGCGTGAGCGTCGGTGTCAGCTCGATCGCCGAGATCCAGATCGACGGCGGCCTGTACAACCGGCTCTCGATCGCCGAGCGCAATCCGGCCGCGCTGTCGGACATGGTCACCGCGACGGGCGACAGCACGTCGAGCGTCGAAGACTGGTCGATCGGGATGAAGGTGCGGCTACTGTCCGAAACGGCCCGGCGTCCGGCGTTCGGATTCCGTTTTTCGACGAAGCTGCCGAACGCCTCCAACGAGAGCGGGCTCGGGCTCGACACCACCGACTTCCTTGCCTCGATTCTGGCGGCCAAGACGGTGCAATCGGTTCGCACCGTCGTCAACGTCGGGCTCGGCATTCTGGGCGACCCGACGCGCGGCGATCGGCAGAACGACGTGTTGACGTACGGCTTTTCCCTGGCCCGCGCGCTGACGGATGCCGCCGAGGTCGTGGGTGAGATCAACGGCCATATCGATACCGCTGAAGGCGCGCCGCCGCCCGGCACCGGCTCGCGTGGACAGGTCAGGGTCGGCGCCCGCTACACGGTCGGCGGGTGGCGGGGGGACGCGGCGATCCTCGTTGGCGTCACGTCGCGAGATCCGGGCATCGGCTTTGCCGCCGGCTTCACCTACGTCTTCGACGCGTTCACGATCCCCTGATGCCGCTGCAGGTCACCAAGGCCCACGCCTACGGCAACGACTTCCTCTTCGTGCCGGCGGCCGATGCTCCTGACAGCCTGAGCGAGCTGGCCCGTCGTCTCTGCCACCGTCACGAGGGCATCGGCGCGGACGGTCTCATCCTGTACGAGCTGCGGCCCTCGGGCGCTACCATGCGGCTCTTCAATGCCGACGGAAGCCTGTCGGAGCTCTCCGGCAACGGCCTGCGGTGTCTTGCCGCGCTCGTGGCTCGCGCGCAAGCGGCGAAGCCAGGGGCCTCCATTGCGGTCGCGACCGATGCGGGCACGAAGACGCTGGAACTGATGGAGCAGGAAGGGGAGCGATACACCTTCCGCGCCGGCATGGGCGTGCCCGAAAACCTGCGCGAGGAAACGATTGAGGTGGCCGGCGAGTCGATTCGCGCCAGCGTCCTGCGCATGGGCAACCCGCAGTGCATCGTCCTCGGACCGCTGCCCGATGCCGAACGCTTCAACCGTCTCGGGCCGCGGCTCTCGACACATCCGATGTTTCCGGCTGGCACGAACGTCGAGTTCGCGCATGTCGAAGCGCCGGATCGCGTCACGATCCTCATCTGGGAGCGTGGCGTCGGGCCCACGACCTCGTCCGGGACCGGGTCATCGGCGTCGGCGGTTGCCGCGGCCGCGCATGGCGGCGCGTCCCGGTCGGTCGACGTCGTGGCGCCAGGCGGCACGCAGCGCGTCGAGTGGCGCGAGGACGGCGTCTACCTGACCGGTTGGGCCGAGATCGTCATGGAAGGGCGCTGGATCGTTTTCTGATCGATCGAGCTACTTCCGGGGTCGCGAAGACTGCGTCGCCGTCGGCGCGATATCGTCGGTCAGCTTCTGCAGACGCTCTTTTTCCGCCGCCAGCAGCTTCTGCGCCTCCATGTAGTCCTCGGCCTGCATCGCTGAGCCCGCTTTTTGCACCTGCGCAGTGCTTTGAGCGACCGCCTGCTGGACGGCGCGCCACGTACGCGGCGTTCGCACGCTGGCCGGACTGGCGATCCAGGCCTTCACCTGATCCAGCAGGGCATTCACTTCCGCCATCGCCCGCTCGGCGTCTCCGCGGACCCTGGCCTTGGTGTCGGCGGCCACACGTGCGGCGTTCTGGGCCTGCTCGCGGCTGTCGATGGCGTGGTTGAGCGCCAGGCGGTAATCGCCTTGCTCCACGGCATCGTGGGCGTTCTGCAGGGCGGTGGTCGCGGCCGCGAGCTCCGCCGGGGCGTAGCGCTCGGCGCCCGCCGCACGGGCGGCGTCGATGGCGCCCTGGGCCTGGTCCATTTCCTTGTTGGGGGGAGACGTGCACGCGGCGGCGAGCACGGCGAGGAGGCACGCCAGCACTGTGCGGCACCAGGGACGCATGAAGGTTTGAGTATAGATGAAAGGCATCGCACCGCACGACCGTCCGCGCGAGAAACTCGAGCGCCTGGGCCCCTCCAGCCTCGGCGACAACGAGCTGATGGCCGTTGTCCTGGGCGGCGGCGTGCGCGGCCACAGCGCCCTCGATTTGGCCAATCGCCTGATTGAACATGCCGGCGGACTCCACGGGTTCACGCGGCTCAGTGTGAGTGCGCTCTGCCACATCGCGGGGGTCGGCCGTGCCCGCGCGGCGCAGGTGATTGCCGCCATCGAGCTCGGACGGCGTTCGCTGGTGCGCGACATGAAGGAGCGCCCGCGGCTGACGACGCCCCGCCAGGCCGCCGCGTATCTGCTACCCGAATACGGGTCTTCAGCGGTCGAACAGTTCGGCATCGTGATGTTCGATTCGAAAAATCGCGTGCTCCGGATCAAGCTGCTGTCGGTGGGCTCGCTGGATTGCACGGTCGTCCATCCGCGCGAGGTGTTCCGGGAAGCAGCGGCCGCCGCGGCGGCGGCCATCATCCTGTTCCACAACCATCCGTCCGGCGATCCGACACCCAGCCGCGACGACTTCGAGCTCACCGCCCGGATGGTGAGCGCCGGGCAGATCATGGGTATCGATGTCGTCGACCATCTCATCCTGGCCGACCAGACTTACTACTCGATGATGGAATCGGGGCGCATCCGAAGGGGATCGGGGTCTGGTCCGGGTGAGGGGCGGTGAGGGTCCGGCGGAAGGTCCGGCTGAAGCCGGACACTACGGGTACAATCGAGAGGTCGTGAAGGTCCTGTACTTCGACTGCTTTGCCGGAGCCGCCGGAGACATGGTCCTCGGAGCCCTCATCGACGCCGGCGTCAGACTGGAAGATGTCCGGCGCGCCCTTGGCAGCCTGGCGATCTCACCGTCGACCGTCTGGACCGAGCGCGTTACCCGTGCCGGAATCGCGGCCACGAAGTTCTGCGTCAGAGGCGAAGCGGCTCCGCTGGATCATGCCCACGACCACAGCCATGGCGAGAGCCACGCGCACACGCGCCACGGACACGGTCATGGGCACCTCAGCGGGCCGCACGAGGAACACCATCACTACGTGCACCGGTCGCTGGCCGACATCAACCGCTTGATCGACAGCTCGGCGCTGACCGCGGCGGGGAAGGAACGGGCCAGGGAACTGTTCGCCAGGCTGGGTGAAGCCGAAGCGGCGATTCACGGCACCTCGCTCGGGCAGGTGCACCTGCACGAGGTCGGTGCGCTCGATTCCGTCATCGACATCGTCGGCACGGTGTTCGCGATGGAGACGCTTGGCGTCGAGCGTGTGGTGTCCTCGCCGCTGAACGTCGGAAGCGGAACGGTTCGTACCGACCACGGCGTGTATCCCGTGCCTGCGCCAGCCACCGCCCGGCTGTTGAAGAACGTGCCGATCTATGCGGGCCCGCAGCAGGCGGAGATGGTCACGCCGACCGGGGCGCTGCTGATCACCGGCTACGCGCAGGCCTTCGGTCCGCTGCCGCCGATGCGCGTGGCCGAGATCGGTTATGGAGCCGGCGATCGGGATTTCAAGGACACGCCGAACGTGCTGCGGGTGCTGATCGGCGAAACGGATGCTGCGGCCGAGAGCCACACGGTCGTCGTCATCGAGGCCGAGATCGACGACATGAACCCGCAGATCTTCGGCGTGCTCATGGACAAGCTGCTGGCGCAGGGCGCACTGGACGTGTTCTATACGCCGATCCAGATGAAGAAGAACCGGCCCGGCACGCTGCTCAGCGTGATTGCCGCCCCGGCCTCGCGCGAGGCGCTGATCGGCACCATCTTCCGCGAAACGACCACCATCGGCGTACGTTACCGGGAGATGACCCGCGAGTGCCTCGACCGGCGAACCGTCGTCGTGACGACGAGCCTTGGCGACGTGCGGATCAAGGTCGCGGCCCGGAACGGGCGCGTCCTGAACGCCGCGCCGGAATTCGAAGACTGCGTGCGCCTGGCGAGCGAGCACAATCTGCCCGCCAAGACCGTTCAGGCGCTGGCAATGAAGGCCTGGCTCGATGCCGGGAATCGGGAGCTATGACCGCGTCGTACATCACCACGCCCATCTACTACATCAACGCTCACCCCCACATCGGCCACGCCTACACCACGATGCTGGCCGACGCCATCGCCAGGGCCCGGCGCTTGATGGGGGAGGACGTGTTCTTCCTGACCGGCACCGACGAGCACGGCCAGAAGGTGGCCCGCGCCGCGCAGAAGGCCGGCATCGACACGAAACAGTTCGCCGACAAGATGTCGGGCGCGTTCCGGCAGATGTGCCGCGATCTGTCGATCTCCAACGACGACTTCATTCGCACGACCGAGCCGCGGCACTACGCGGCGGCGCAGGAGATCTGGACACGCGTTCAGAAGGCGGGCGACATCTACAAGGGCGAGTACGAAGGCTGGTACTGCACGGTGGACGAGATCTTCGTCCCCGAAGCACAGCTCGTCGACGACAAGTGCCCCACCTGCGGATCGAAGGTGGAGCGCCTCAAGGAGGAGAGCTACTACTTCCGGCTCGCCAGGTATCAGCAGCCGCTGCTCGACTGGTACCGCGATCACCCCGACTTCGTTCAGCCGGAGTTCCGCCTGAACGAGGTCAGGACGTTCGTCGAGGCCGGCCTGCAGGATCTGAGCATCAGCCGCACGTCGTTCACGTGGGGCATCCCCGTTCCGGGCGATCCCGGGCACGTGATGTACGTCTGGTTCGATGCGCTGACGAACTACCTCACGGCGCTCGGCTTCGGCTCCGGCACGCCCGAGGCCGAGGCCCGCATCGCCAAGTACTGGCCGACGGTGACCCATTTCGTCGGCAAGGAGATCATCCGTCAGCACGCCGTGTACTGGCCGGCGTTCCTGATGTCGGCGGGCATCCAGCCGCCGCGCCGGGTCATCGCCCACGGCTTCTGGCTGATGGGCGGCGCCAAGATGTCGAAGTCGCTCGGCAACGTGGCGCGCTATACGGAATATCAGCAGGTCTTCGGGCTCGACGGTCTGCGCTACTTCGCGCTGCGCGAGATGCCGCTCGGGCAGGACGCCAACTTCTCGGACGAGGCGATCCTGACGCGCTTCAACGCCGACCTGGCCAACGACCTCGGCAATCTGGTCAGCCGGGCGACGACGATGGTCCACCGGTATCGGGACGGGGTGATTCCCGAGGCGCCCGCGGCGCGTGCGCAGGACCTCGATCGGGAGCTCGACGCGGCCGTCACAACGACGATCGACGCGGTGAAGGCGAACTTCGCGGCCAATCAGGTGAGCCTGGCCATCCAGGACACGTGGACGCTCGTCCGCCACGTCAACAAGTACATCGTCGAACGCGAGCCGTGGAAGCTCGCGAAGGATGTCGCCAGAACCGATCTGTTGAACCAGACGCTGTATCGGGGCGCGGATGCCTTGCGTGTGATTGCGGCGCTCGTCGATCCGGTGATGCCGGACGCCGCCGCCCGCATCCGGCGGATGCTTGGTGTGAACAGCGAGCCATGGACCACGCTGCGCGTGGGATCACTGGCGCCGGGCACTCGGCTCGGAGACGTCGAGCCGTTGTTCCCGAGAATCGAAAAAACCGTCGAGGAACTGCGAGCGATGACTGGCAGCGAGTCTGCGCCGGCCCCTGCGCCGGCCGATCAGGGCGCGGCGCCGAAGGCCGGGGCAGCCGCACCGGCCGCGTCGGAGGAGCCGGCGGCCAACGGGCATATTGCGATCGACGACTTCATGAAGGTGGACCTTCGCGTGGCAAAGGTCCTCGAGGCCGAGGCCGTGCCGAAGTCGAAGAAGTTGATCAAGCTGAAGGTGGACGTCGGCACCGACCAGCGGACGATCCTGGCCGGCATCGCCGAGGCGTACAAGCCCGAGGAGCTGGTGGGCCGCACGATCGTGGTCGTGGCGAATCTCAAGCCGCGGCCGATGATGGGCATGGAGTCGCAGGGCATGGTGCTGGCGGCGAGCACCGAGACCGGTCCGCCGTCGCTCGTCGCGGTCGATCCGAGCCTGCCGGCGGGCGCCCGGGTGCGGTGACGCCGCACTGAACATGTTCGACTCGCATTGCCATCTCGCGGGCGAGGAGTACGTCGGCGATCTGAACGCGGTCATCGGCAGGGCAAGGGCAGCCGGACTCTCGGGCGCTCTGGTCATTCTCGGGGCGGAGGATCAGTCGGAAGTCGGACGGGCGGCGACGGTCGCGAGCGCCTGGGATCAGGTCCGCTTCTCGGTCGGCGTGCACCCGCACCAGGCCGGGCAGTTCGCCGCCGACCCCGCCGAGGCCGCGCGCCGGGTGCAGGCCGTGATCGAGGCCCAGCCCCTGAGCCGCGCCGTCGGCGAAATCGGCCTCGACTACCACTACGACTTCTCGCCGCGCGACGTACAGCAGCAGGTGTTCCGGGAGCAGATCCGCCTCGCCGGCCGCCTGCGGCTGCCGATCGTGATTCACACCCGCGAGGCCGAGGAGGACACGTTCCGGATCCTCGAGGAGGAACGGGCGAGGGAGGTCGGCGGCGTGTTCCACTGCTTCACGGGGAACCGCGAGACGGCGGCGCGCTGTCTGGATCTCGGTTTCTATCTGTCGCTTGCAGGGATCGTGACGTTCCCCAAGGCGCTCGAGCTGAAGGAAGTGGCGAAGGCCGTGCCGCTCGATCGGCTGCTCGTCGAAACCGACAGCCCGTTCCTGGCGCCGGTGCCGTACCGCGGCAAACGGAACGAGCCGGCGCACGTCAAGCGCGTCGTCGAGGCCGTCGCGGAGCTGCGGGGAACGACCGCGACGGAAATCGCCGGCGCGACGGGGCAGAACCATGTCCGGCTGTTCAACCCGTAACTCCTACAGCTTGCACGAATTAGGCCCGCGGCACGCGTTGCAATCTCGACGCGGATGTGCTCTGATCTGACGACTTGAATCCAACCGCGCAGAAGCCGTCACCTGTCGCTCTTGCCCAACTCTTCGAGCCGATTCGCGAGGATCTTCGCGAAGTCGAGCGCGTCTTTGCGCGCCATGTTCAGTCGCAGGTCGCGCTGATTCCGCAGATCGGCAACTACATCCAGGACGGCGGCGGCAAACGCATCCGGCCGGCCGTGCTGCTCATGGCGGCGCGGATGGCGGGCTACAGCGGCGAACCCTCGGCAGTCTCGTCCCGGGACGAGTCCAGGGCCGTGCTGTACGCGTCGGTGATCGAGTTCATCCACACCGCGACGCTCGTCCACGACGACATCATCGACGAGTCGCAGCTCCGCCGCGGCCGCGAGGCCGTGCACACGCGCTGGGGCAATCACATCACGGTCCTGTTCGGCGACTTCCTGTATCTCAAGTCGATGTCGCTGGCGCTCACGCAGGACAACCTCGAGATCATCCGCCTGCTCTGCGACGTCACGCTGCGCATCGTCGAAGGCGAAATCTACCAGCTCACGAAGAACGGCTCGGTCGATCTGAGCGAGGAAGAGCACTTCGAGATCGTGCGCCGCAAGACGGCGTTCCTGTTCGCCGGCTCGGCGCGGATCGGCGCCATGCTGGGCCCGACGACGCGCGAGCAGCAGGAAGCGCTGTGGGACTACGGCCTCAACATCGGCATGGCGTTCCAGATCGTCGACGACCTGCTCGACTTCACCGGCGAGGAGGTCGTGCTCGGCAAGCCCGTCGGCGGCGACCTGCGCGAAGGCAAGATGACGCTGCCGGTGATCCACCTGCGCGACAAGGGGGACGCCCGCGCCAACGCCCTGCTGCGGAAAGTCGTCGAGTCGCGCGACATCACGCTCGATGAATGGCGTGAGATCCGCTCGCTGCTGACCCAGTCGCGGTCGATCGACTACGCCCGCTGGAAGGCGGCCGAGTACGTCGAGTCCGCGAAGAGGGCGCTCTACACGTTCCCGCCGTCGGAATCGCGCGACGCCCTGATGTACCTGCCCGACTTCGTCATTTCGCGTGACCGGTAGTAATTCAAGATTCGAAATGCAAGATGCACCGCGGCCGGCGTGCATTTTGACTTTTGCGTTTTGAATTGCATGGACCCGTACTCACGCATCACCGAGCTCAGACGGCTCATCCGTCATCACGAAGAGCTGTACTACGTCAAGAACCAGCCCGAGATCAGCGATGCGGAGTTCGACGACCTGATGCGCGAGCTCCAGAAGCTGGAGCAGGAGCATCCCGAGCTCGTCACGCCCGACTCGCCGACGCAGCGCGTCAGCGGCCGGGTGAGCGAAGGGTTCCCGAGCGTCAGGCACGCCGAGCCGATGCTCAGCCTCGACAACGTCTACGACGAAAACGAGCTGAGGGCCTGGGACGAGCGCGTGCGGAGGGGACTGGCCGAATCAGGCACGGTCCCGGCGGCCGTGGAGTACGTGGCCGAGCTGAAGATCGACGGCGTGAGCATCGCGCTGACCTACGAGGACGGGGTGTTCGTGCGCGGCGCGACGCGCGGCGACGGCATCACGGGCGAGGACGTGACCAACAACGTGCGGACGATCCACGCCATCCCGCTGCGGCTGCGCGAGGCCGTGCCGGGGCGGATCGAGGTGCGCGGCGAGGTCTACCTGCCCCGGGCGGCGTTCGAGAAGATGAACCAGGAGCGGGCGCAGGCCGGGGAGCTGCTGTTCGCCAACCCGCGCAACGCTGCCGCCGGAGCGCTCCGGAACCTCGATCCCTCGCTGGTCGCCAGACGCGGTCTGGGAGCGTTCGTCTACCAGCTCGTGGCCGACGAATCCCTCCGGCCGGCCACTCACACGGAAACGCTCGAACGTCTGGCGGCGTGGGGACTGCCGGTCGAGCCCCATTGGCGGCGATGCGTCGGCATCGAGGAGCTCGTGGCGTTCTGCGCGGAGTGGGCGGACAAGCGCCGGACGCTCGGGTTCGACACAGACGGCGTCGTCATCAAGCTCGACGCGCTGGACAAGCGGCGGCGCCTCGGGAACACGAGCAAGTTCCCGCGCTGGGCCGTCGCCTTCAAGTTTCCGGCGGAGCAGAAGACGACGCGGCTCAAGTCGATCGAGGTCAACGTCGGCCGGACCGGCGCGGTGACGCCATACGCGGTGCTGGAGCCGGTGTTCGTCGGCGGCACGACCGTCTCCATGGCGACGCTCCACAACGCCGACGACATCGCGCGCAAGGACATCCGTCCGGGCGACTGGGTGATCGTGGAGAAGGCGGGCGACGTCATCCCGCGCGTCGTCGGACCGGTCGTGAGCCGACGCCCGGCGGATTCGCAGCCGTGGGTGATGCCCTCCACGTGCCCCGTGTGCGGGAGCCGGCTGCATCGCGAGGCGGAGGAGGCCATCTGGCGGTGCGAGAATGTCTCGTGCCCGGCGCGCCTGCAGCGCGGGCTCGAGCACTTCGCCAGCCGCGGGGCCATGAACATCGAGGGCCTGGGTGAATCGCTGATCAAGCAGCTGATCGACAGCGGCCTCGTGCGCGACTACGCCGACATCTACCACCTGACCACGGCTCAGATCGCCAACCTGACCAGCACCTCGGTCCGCAGCGACGGCCGGACCATCGAGCGGCGCGTCGGGGAGAAGAACGCGGCCAAGGTCGTCGAGCAGATCGAGCGCAGCAAGACCAACGAGCTGTGGCGGCTGCTGTATGGCCTCGGCATCCGCCACATCGGCGAGCGCAGCGCGCAGATCCTTGCGAGGGCATTCGGGTCGGTCGATGCGCTCAGGTCGGCATCCTTCGACCAGCTTCGGGCCACGCCCGAGATTGGACCCGTGCTGGCCGAGTCGGTACGGAGCTGGTTCGACGAGCCGCGGAATCAGACGCTGCTGCAACGGCTCCGCGAGGCCGGCGTCCGCATGGAGGTTCCTGAATCCGAGCGGGCGGCCGAAGCCGGTCCGAAGCCGCTGGCCGGAAAAACCTACGTGATCACCGGCACGCTGTCGTCGATGTCGCGGGAGCAGGCTACCGCCGCGCTCGAACGCCTCGGCGCGAAAGTGGCGGGATCCGTCAGCAAGAAAACAACCGCTGTGTTCGTAGGTGCCGAGGCGGGAAGCAAGGCCGAGAAGGCCAAAGAGCTGGGCGTCCCCATGCTGGGAGAGGCCGACCTCATCGCTCTCCTCGGCGGTTCCGCACCTGCTTCGGATTCCTGATCTGACCTGATTCCTGAACCCTGATTCCTGACCCCTGATTCCTGATTCCTGACGGACTCCTGATTCCTGACCCCTGATTCCTGACTGATTCCTGATCCCTGATCCCTGATTCCTTCCCCTGGGGGGAGCCTATAATGAAGGGAATGCCCCGGCGGTTTCTGATCGTGACCGTCTGCCTGGTCGCGACGGTTTCTTTCCTGGTCGGCCTCATTGTCGCTGGCTCAACCATGCCGGCGCCCGCGCAGTCCGCGCCGCCAGTGGCCACCTCCACGGTCCGCGCCAAGGCGGCAGCCACGACCGGGCCGATGATCGGATCGTTTGCCGACATCGCCGAGCGGCTGAATCCCGCCGTCGTCAACATCGACGCAACCACGCGCGAAGGATCGCGCCCGCGGCGGCGGATTGACATGCTGCTGCCCGACAGCCCCGACGGGTTCGGCCGCCCGTCCGATCGCGATCGCGACGGACCGCGCCGCGGCGCGGGGACCGGGTTCATCATCGACGAAGACGGCTACATCCTGACCAACCACCACGTGATCGAGACCGCGGACCGGATCAACGTCCGGCTGGCTGACGGACGCACGCTGCGCGCCGAGCGCGTGGGCTCGGATCCCGACACCGACATCGCGCTGATCAAGGTGAACTCGCCGCGGCCGCTGCCGCACGCCGTGCTCGGCGACTCGGATACGCTGCGCGTGGGCGAGTGGGTGCTGGCGATCGGCAATCCGCTCGCGTACGAGCACACCGTCACCGTGGGAGTGGTCAGCTTCATCGGCCGGAAGCTGTTCGACTCGTCGCTCGACCGCTACATCCAGACCGACGCCGCGATCAACTTCGGCAACAGCGGCGGCCCGCTCATCAACTCGCGCGGCGAGGTGATCGGCATCAACGCCGCCATCAGCTCGCGGGCGTCCAACATCGGCTTTGCGGTGCCCATCAACCAGGCCAGCGCCATCCTCCCGCAGCTGCGCGACAAGGGGCGCGTGTCGCGCGGCTATATCGGCGTGGCGCTGCGCGACGTCGACGCCGACCTGCGGCAGTCGCTCGGCCTGAACGTGAATGCCGGCGCCATGGTCCAGGACGTCACCGCCGGGTCGCCGGGCGCGCGCGCCGGCCTGCGTCCCTACGACGTCATCGTCGCGGTGGACGGCAAGCCCGTGCAGCGCAACGACGAGCTGATTCACACCATCTCGGCACGGCAGCCCGGGACAATGGCCACCCTGCAGGTGGTGCGCGACGGGCGTCCGATCAATGTGGCGGTGAAGCTGGCGGAGCGTCCGCTGCGCGAGCGGCAGATCCCGCGCGACGAGCCGCGGCCGTCCAGCCGTCCCGGCCCCGCGCTGGGACTCTGGGTGCGCGAAATCGATCCCTCGTTCGCGCAGCGCTTCAATCTCCCCAAGGACCTCGAGGGCGTCATCGTGTCTCGCGTGGACCCGTTGAGCCCGGCGTTCGATGCCGAAATCGAGCGCGGACACGTCCTGCTCGAGATCAACCGGCAGCCCGTTCGCTCCATCGAGGATTACCGCCGCCTGACCAGCCGCGCGCGGCCGGGCGAAGTGCTCGCGTTGTATCTCTACAAGCCCGAGATCACGCGCCGCGAGCTCCACATCGTCAAAGTTGAGTAAGCCTCGCATCCTCGTCATCGACGACGAGGCCGCCATTCGTGACTCGCTGAAGATGATCCTCGAGTACGAGGATTATCAGTTCATCGGCGCGGCCAGCGGCCAGGACGGGCTGGCGGCCGTGCAGCGCGAGCGCCCGGATGCCGTGCTCCTCGACATCAAGATGCCCGGGATGGACGGCATGGAGGTGCTGCGCAAGCTCCATGCGCTCGACGAGACGCTGCCGATCATCATGATCTCGGGACACGGCGCCACGGCGACCGCCGTCGAAGCGATCAAGTCCGGCGCCGTCGACTTCTTCGACAAGCCGTTGAGCACCGAGCGGGTGCTCGTCACGCTGCGCAACGTGCTCAAGCAGTCGCAGCTCGAAGCCGAGAACCGCGATCTCAAGCTGGCGATGGAGTCGCGCTACGAAATCGTGGGCCAGAGTCCGGCGCTGCGCGCCGTGCTCGAGGCCGTGCAGCGCGCCGCGCCCACCAACGCCACGGTGCTGCTGCTCGGCGAAAGCGGCGTCGGCAAGGAGCTGGTGGCGCGCACGATTCACCGCAACAGCCCGCGAGCCGGCCAGCGCTTCGTGCAGGTGAACTGCGCCGCGATCCCCGAGGAGCTGATCGAGTCGGAGCTGTTCGGCCACGAAAAGGGCTCCTTCACCGGCGCGACCGAGAAGCAGGTGGGCAAGTTCGAGCAGGCCGACCGCGGCACCATCTTCCTCGACGAAGTCGGCGACATGAGCCAGAAGACCCAGGCCAAGGTGCTGCGCGTGCTGCAGGAGCAGGAAGTCGAGCGCCTCGGATCCGCGCGGACGATCAAGGTCGACGTGCGCGTGATCGCCGCCACGAACAAGAACCTCGAAGAAGCCATCGAGCGCGGCGAGTTCCGCGAGGACCTGTACTTCCGGCTGAACGTCATCCCGATCGTCGTGCCGCCGCTGCGCGAACGGCGCGAGGACATCCCGCGTCTGGTGCAGCACTTCGCGAAGCGGACGGCGGAGGAGCACAACCTGAAGCCGAAGCGGTTCGACCAGGCCGCCATGGACGCGATGACGCGCTACCGCTGGCGCGGCAACATCCGCGAGCTGCGCAACACGGTCGAGCGGCTGATGATCATGACCCCGGGCGACGTGGTCCGCATCGACGATCTGCCGTCCGAGATCCGCAGCGGCGACTCCACGCCACGTCCCGCCGCCGCCGCGGCACCGGCGGCAGCCGCTGCCGACGCGGGTGCATCGAATGCCATCACGCCCGACGTGCAGGCGGCCGCCGCCGGCGCCGGAACGCTGCGCGAGTTCAAGGACGCCGCCGAGCGGGCCTATCTCGTCCAGAAACTGCGCGAGAACAACTGGAACATCTCGAAGACCGCCGAAGTCATCGACACGCCCCGCAGCAATCTCTACAAGAAGCTCGAGCAGTACGGGATCAAGCAGGAGATTGACGGGTAGCTCGGTCTCAGGTCTCCGGTCTTTGGTCTCTGGGGGCTTGAAGTAAGGGGAACGTCGGGCCAGAACTCTCACCAAAGACCAGAGACCTGAGCCCAAAGACTCCTCAGGCCACCAGAGACCAAAGACCTGAGCCCAAAGACCCTGGTACGCGATAATCAAGACGTCGCAGTTGGCCAGACGACCGTCGGCTTTCGCACCGGGGTGACGGCGGGCTTGTCTCGCCGAAGCCCGACGGGCGAAGGCGGAAGGAAAGTCCGAACTCCGAAGGGCAGTGCGCCGGGTAACGCCCGGGCAGGGTGACCTGACGGAAAGTGGCACAGAAAACATACCGCCCGCCTTCGCTCTCGGCTCTTCGAGCCTCGAGCTACGGCGCGGCAGGCTCCGATGGCGTTCACATCACTGAGCCTGCCTCGCCGAAGCCCGGGGCCCGAAGGGCGGAGGGCGGAGGCGGGTAAGGGTGAAAAGGTGCGGTAAGAGCGCACCGCGCCGGCGGTAACGTCGGTGGCAGGCAAAACCCCGCACGGAGCAAGGCCAAATAGGGTGGCACGGCGCCTCACGTCGCAGCGATGCGGCGTGGGGACGGCCGATCGGGCGGCCCGCTCGACGCCACCGGGTAGGTCGCTTGAGCCGGCGAGTGATCGCCGGCCTAGAGGAATGGTCGTCAGGCTGTCGCTTCGCGATAGCACACAGAATTCGGCTTACCGGCCAACTGCGGCACTTTCAGTACAATGCCTCCCATGGTTGGGAGGCGGTTCCTGCTCACGGCAGCGCTGGCGATTGCGCTGACAGCCGTCGGTTTCGCCCAGGGCGGCCGGGGCAGAGGCGATCGTCAGCCTTCCGCGCCGCTTCCGAACATTCGCGAATACAAGCCGACGTCGACGCTGGTCGTCCCTCAGCACCCCGTCGCGCGCGCCAAATTCCCGGTCGTTGACTTCCACGGCCATCCGCCGCCGCTGACCTCGCCAGACGTGGTCGAACGCGTGGTGGCCGCCATGGATCCCCTGAACCTCCGCATCATGGTGGTCACCGGGAACCCCGGACGGATCTCGCGCGAGCAGATGCGCCAGAGCCTCGCCGTGCTGGCCGGCTCGAAGCACAAGGACCGCTTCGCCGTCTTCGCCAACATCGATTTCCGCAATGTCAAACCCGGCTTCGGCGCGCGCGCGGCCGAAGAACTCGAGGCCGACGTCAAGGCAGGCGCCGTCGGGCTCGGCGAGATCATGAAAGACTTCGGCCTGACCGCGCGCAAGGCCGACGGCACCCGGCTGAAGCTGGACGATCCCGAGCTCGATCCGATCTGGACGACCGCCGCGAGGCTGAACATCCCGGTGATGATGCACGTCGGCGATCCGGCGCCGTTCTGGGACACCTTCGACTACTCGAACGAGCGGTATCTCGAGATGGCGCTGTTCCCTAACCGGCGCTGCCCGCCCGAACGTTGTCCGCCGTTCGAGGAGCTGATGGCCGAGCGCGATCGGCTCTTCAAGAAGCACCCGAAGACCAGATTCGTGGCCGCGCACTTCGGCTGGCACGCCAACGATCTCGGCCGCCTGGGGAAGATGCTGGACCAGATGCCGAACGTCTACGTCGAGACAGGCGCGGTCCTCTATGAGTTCGGACGGCAGCCGCGGTTCGCCCGCGACTTCTTCGTCAAGTATCAGGACCGCGTGCTCTTTGGAAAGGACTCGTTCGCGCCCGAGGAGTATCCCTACTTCTGGCGCACGTTCGAAACCGCGGACGAATACTTCGACTACTACCGCGACTATCACGCCTTCTGGAAACTGAACGGACTGGCGCTGCCCGACGACGTGCTCCGCAAGCTCTACTTCCAGAACGCGCTCAGGCTGATCCCCGGCCTGCCGCGCGCCGCGTTCCCCGGCTAGACGGATCGTCCGCGCATGACCCGCTTCCTTGCCGCGCTGGCCGCCACGACCGCACTGGTGTTCGCCGCCGATGCCCAGGTGCGTCCGGTATACGACACCGGCGCCGCCGGCCTCGTGCAGCTGCTGCAGCGTCTGCAGACGACGGCCAGCGTGCTCCACACGGGTGCGCATCCCGACGATGAGGATTCGGCGTTCCTGGCGAGGGCGGCGCGGGGCGATCACGCGCGCACGGCGTATCTGTCGCTCAATCGCGGCGAGGGCGGACAGAACATCGTCGGCACCGAGCTCTTCGACGCGCTCGGCGTGATCCGCACCGAGGAGCTGCTGCAGGCGCGCCGTCTGGACGGCGGCGAGCAGTTCTTCACCCGGACGTTCGACTTCGGCTTCTCGAAGCGCCGCGACGAGGCCGCCGCACGCTGGAACGAGCGCACCGTGCTCGGCGACATGGTGCGCGTCATCCGCATGTTCCGGCCCTTCGTGATCCACGCGCGCTGGGGCGGGACGCCCGCCGACGGCCACGGTCATCATCAGCTTGCCGGCTACCTGACGCCGCTCGCGTTCAAGGCCGCCGCCGATCCGTCCGAGTTCCCCGAGCAGCTCCAGGAAGGGCTCAGACCGTGGCAGGCGAAGAAGCTGTACAGCCGCCCGCTGGACGATGCTCCCGCCACGATTCAGGTGCAGACAGGCATCTTCGATCCGGTGCTCGGCCGCACTTACGCCGAGATCGCGTTCGAAGGGCGGAGCCAGCACAAGTCGCAGAATCAGGGAACGATCGAGACGCTCGGGCCGCTGGCGTCGCCGATACGGGCCGTCGAGAGCCTGGTGGCGGGTTCGCAGCCGGAGCAGTCGATCTTCGACGGCCTCGACATCAGCGTTCCCGGGCTGGCGCGTGCGGTCGGCCTTCCCGATGGCGCGCTGCGCGCGGAGCTGACGGCCATCGACAAGGCCGCGAAGCAGGCGCTGCAGTCATATCATCCCCTCGAGCCGTCCCGCATCGTGCCCTCGCTCCTCGAAGGTCTCGAAGCAGTGCGTGCCGCCCGGCGGGCGCTGACCTCGATCGCGGCCCCGGGCGCCGCCAAAGCAGACGCCGAGTTTCTGCTCGCCATCAAGGAACGCGACTTCACCGAAGCCACCGTTCGCGCCGCGGGGGTCGTCGTCGATCCCCTGGCCGACAGCGAGACCGTGGTGCCCGGCGGCACCGTCGGCGTGACGGTTCGTGTGTTCCTGGCGCAGCCGACGATGGCAACCGTCCAGGGAATCACCCTCAAGACGCCCTCCTCATGGGCGTTCAAGGAGGTCCCCGGCCGCGAGCCCGTGGGACGTTTCTTCCGGCGCGAAGTGCCCGACAGCGCCGCGAGCTTTCTCGTCAGCGTGCCGGCAACCGCGCCGATCACGCAGCCCTACTACCTGGAACAGCCGCGGCGCGGCGACGTCTACGAGTGGCCGCAGAACGCGCCGAAAGGCCTGCCGTTCGCACCGTCGCCGCTCGTCGGGGAAGTCGCGCTCAGGATCGGCGACGTGCGCCTCGTCGTCAGCCGCGACGTCGTGTATCGATTTGCCGATGAGATTCGCGGCGAGCTTCGGCGGCCGGTCAGCGTCGTCCCTGCGGTGACGGTGGGGCTGAACGAATCGCTGATTGTCGTGCCGCTGGGGAACACGGCCCGGACTCAACGTGTCGTGGCCCGCGTGACGAGCGGCTCGACCACCCCCGTCAGCGGAACCGTGAGGCTGCGCGTGCCGCCTTCGTGGACCGTTTCCCCGGAGCAGGCGGAATTCCGCGTGCAGCGAGCGGGCGAGCAGGCCGCGGCAGCGTTCACGGTGACGATCCCCGCCAGCCGGCGGGCGGGCAGCTTCGAGATCGATGCCGAAGCACGGGTGGGCAGCCAGACGTTCTCGCAGGACGTCCAGGTCATCTCCTATCCCCACATCCAGACCCACCGCCTCTATTGGCCCGCGCGGGCGCGCGCGCAGGTCGTCGATCTGAAGGTCGCGCCGGTGAAGGTCGGATACGTCATGGGCAGCGGCGATCAGGTCCCCGACGCCATCCGTCGCATGGGCATCGACGTCACGCTGCTCGACGCCGACGAGCTGGCGACCGGCGACCTCTCACGCTTCGACACCATCGTCGTCGGCATCCGCGCGTCGGAGACGCGGCCCGACTTCGTCGCCAACAGCAATCGCCTCCTGCAGTACGTCGAGCGCGGGGGAACGCTCGTCGTCCAGTATCAGCAGGGGGACTACGTGGGTCTGGCGCCGTACCCCGTGTCGCAGAAGGGCAACCCGCGGGTGACGGACGAGACGGCGCCGGTGCGGATCCTTGCGCCCGATCATCCGGTGTTCACCTTCCCCAATCGCATCACGTCCGAGGACTTCAACGGCTGGGTGCAGGAGCGCAATCTGTACGCGTTTGCCGATTTCGACCCGCGCTACACGCCGCTGCTCGAATCGGCCGATTCGGGCGAACCGCCGCAGCGGGGCGGGGAGCTCTATGCCGAGGTGGGCAAAGGGCGATACATCTACACCGCCTACGCGTGGTTCCGGCAGCTGCCCGCGGGCGTGCCTGGCGCCTACCGGCAATTCGCCAATCTGATCAGCCTGTCGAAGGCTCCCCGCTGAACCGAAACGAATCGAGATGGCTCACTATCTGGTTACCGGCGGCGCAGGCTTCATCGGCTCCCACCTGTGCGAAGAGCTCGCACGGCGGGGCGAGACCGTCCGCGTCGTGGACAATCTGAGCACCGGGAAGCGCGCCAACCTGGCGCAGGTTCCCGACGTCGAGTTCATCGAAGGCGACCTTGCCGACCTCGCGGTTGCCCAGCGTGCGGTGCGCGGGGTCGATTACGTGCTGCACCAGGCGGCAATTCCCTCGGTCCCGCGCTCGGTCGAGGATCCGATCTCGTCGAACCGCGCCAACATCGATGCGTCGCTGAATCTGCTGGTCGCAGCCCGCGATGCCGGCGTCAAGCGCGTGGTGTACGCGGGTTCGTCATCGGCCTACGGCAACTCGCCGGTGATGCCCAAAATCGAGACGATGGCCACGGCGCCGTTGTCGCCGTATGCGCTGCAGAAGCTGGTAGCCGAGCAATACTGCCGGATGTTCACGGACCTCTACGGCCTCGAGACGGTGACCATCCGCTACTTCAACGTGTTCGGGCCTCGCCAGGATCCCTCGTCGCCGTACTCCGGGGTCATCTCGCTGTTCATCAAGGCGCTGTTCGAGGGGCGGCGCCCCACGATCTTCGGCGACGGCGAGCAGACCCGCGACTTCACCTACGTCGCCAACGTCGTCGACGGCGTGCTGCGTGCCGTGCAGGCCAGGGAGGCCTCCGGCGAAGTGATCAACGTGGCGACCAGCGGACGCATCTCGCTCAACCAGCTCTTCTCGACGCTGCGCACGCTCATCGGCGTGAATGTCGAGCCGATCTACGACAAGCCCAGGGCCGGCGACGTCCGCGACTCGCAGGCCGACATCAGCAAGGCTGAGCGGCTGCTCGGCTACAAGCCGATCGTGAGCTTCGAGCAGGGCCTCAAGAACACCGTTGAATGGTACAGGTCGGTGGCGGAAGCCGCCGCGTCATCCAGGGGCGCCTGACGCCGAAGGTGTGAGATCCGGCTGCCTGGCGGGCGGGCGCAGCGCACGACCGTCGGGGCAGCGTCAGCCGCTGTCGCGGCCAGGGCCGACCGCGGCAGTGGTCCGTTCCTTGCTCATCGGCCCGGCCGGAGGAGCTGGCATGCGAGCCTTGAGGATTGGTTTGCTCGTTGCGGCCGCGGCCTGCGCGTCCTGCGGCGACTCGGTCGTGGCGCCGTCGGGGTCGACCGGCATCCTGAACCTGTTCATCACCGATTCACCGTTCAGCGACGCGAAGGCGCTGCTCGTGACCTTCTCGGAGGTGACGGCGCACCGCGCCGGCGAAGGCAGGTTCACGCGCGTTCCCTTCGGCGATGCCACGTCGCTGATGCGCACCTGCGACCTGAAGCGGCTGGAGGACGCGCAGGACCTGCTCGGCGTCGGGCTGCTGCCGGAGGGCCACTACACGCAGCTGCGCATTGTCGTGGCCGGCGCCGCGCTGTACTTCGACAACCCGTCCACCGGGCCGGCGTGCGCGAACACGATCCCGGCTCCTGCCGGCCGCCGCGAGGTCGTCGATGTGCCGTCCGGTGAAGTCCGGCTCACTCAGGAGTTCGACATCACCGAAGGCAACAACACCTACATCATTCTCGATTTCGACGGCGATCAATCCGTGACGGAGACAGGCAACGGACGCTACCTGATGAGGCCCGTGATCAGGATTGCCAGCGTGTATTGAGCAGGAGCGTCGGGCGCCTCAGAAATCGCGGGAGGTCACAGGCTCCACGAGGAACGGAGGATCGCCCGACGCTCTGACTGATGTATCGGTCCTGATGCGTTCGGAATGAAGGGTCGAACGCGCCATCTCTGATCATCGCTTCACACAAACTTGTGCCTCCGCCGAAGACATTGCCGAGACACGTACGCGCGACCTCGTGCCGGGATCGTCGTGTCCACGACAGCGCTATCCGCAGTCCGATCCGCGATTGAGATAGAGTGTGCCGTAGGGAAGCGTCGCGATCGCGTCGAGCTCGAGCGGAATCGAGAACGCTTCGCGGACGCGATCTTCGAGCAGCAGGTAACGGGATCGCGGCGGCGTTCGAAACGACTCCGGGTTCTGCACCACCGACAATCCGATACCGGCCGGCACCACAATGAGGCTCGATGGATAGGGGGACGTGAGGAGGGTATTGCACCAGCGTGAGGCGTTCTGACGGTAGACAACGTTGCCGTCGACGGCACGCCGCATCTCGGCCAGGTCCTGATCGGCCCACAAGTACCGGTCGCGCCACATCGCCTCGAACTCCGTCATCGCCATGCGGACCGTGACGACGTTGGACAGCACGAGTCCGAGGACGATGAGCGTCGGCAGACGGCCTGGCGCAGCCAGACACAGCATTGCGCTGAACAGCAGGAAGGCCGAGAGGACGCGGTGCTCCGCGAAGCTGGCGAACTCGTAGACCATCAGCATCGCGGCCAGTGCCGTTGCCATCGAGACTGCCACGATGGGGAGGTGCAGGCTCCAGCCGCCCCGGGTGCTGCGGCGGAACGCCAGGAGGCTGGCGGCGCCTGCCGTCAACAGGACCGCAACGTACTGATAGCGCTGCAGCAGCTCGATCGACCGGTACTGGTCCGTCCGCGAGATGCGTTCCAGGTTGTCCCGCACGTTATCGGCGATCTGCTCGACGGGCAGCGACAGCGACGCAACGCGAAGGAAGAAGAACCCGGTTCCGTATGGGGCAACCGTGCGGTTGTAGGCCACCATCACGATCGCGCCGTAGAGCAGCGACAGGCCAACCGCGCCGGCGATCACTGGCCATCGCCGTTGACGCGTCGTCGCGACAGCCCACACGGGCAGCAGCATCGTCCACGACGGCCTGACGAACGCCAGCAGTCCGAGGACCACCCACCCCAGCACCGTCGTCCAGCGCCGGGGCGGCGCACCAAGCACCGACGCAAAGCAGCCGGCAACGACGATGGCCCCGGCGTGGTGGAGGCTTTCCTGCATCCCCAGGGGCGCCCAGAACACCGTGTGCCAGAAGGTCACCAGCGCCACCGCGGCAAGGAGCAGACGCGGAACGTTCACTCGCGTGAGCGCTATCCAGACGGCCGCTGCGGCGGCCAGGACGATCAGGTTTGCGGCGACGACCGAGTGACGCGCCCAGCCGAAGATGGCACCGGACAGACCGTAGAGAACGGCAAATCCCGGCCCGTGCGGTCCGAACGGCGTGAGGCCGGACGCATTGGTGATCTCGTTGACTGTATAGAACCCGCCGCGAAAGCCGACCTGGCTGAAGGTGTGCGCCTGGTGCCAGTAGGCGACCTCGTCGCTGCTGACGGGCCGGTATCGAGAGAGGGGAACGCCGTAGAACGCGTGGATCAGGACGAGCACGAGCACCGGCACGCCCGCCACGCAGAGCAGTGCGATCGCCCATCGACCGGCACGTCCGAGCACGGCGCCCTACGCTATCACGACTTGCACCGGAGCAGCGGGCATGACTCGGAGGAGTGAGAAAGCGGCCGTCCTGACAGCCGCAGTTCACGGTTTCCGTGATCGGCGGCCCCTGCCGCCCGACGTCCGCGCGCGAAGGTCGCGGCGTTCAGGACTTTGCAGCGACAGCGACACGCATGCCTCGAGGGCACCGTGCTTGCCGTGCGTGGCGACGTCCCGGCGGGCTCGTAGTGCATGGTTCTGGAAGCACCCAGCCTGCTGTTCTGCCAGTTCCTGCCGGGACTCTTTCGGCGCAGGGAACCATGTGGCAGGTCGTCGAGCAGCCGTTCACTTCACGCATCCGTACGTTCCCGCGCGGCCGCGGGGCCGCGTCTGCCCGGTGCGGACTGGAGACAACCCATGATGCGCAGTGTGATGGTGGTTCTGTTGGTTCTCGGGCTCAGCGTGGTGGCGCAGGCGGGGCAGGGGTCGTCGTCGCGTTCGACTCCGCCGGCAAAGGCTTCGGCATCGGCGCCGCTCAATCTCAACACCGCGACGGTGGCGCAGCTCGAGGCGCTGCCCGGCATCGGCCGGTCCACGGCGGAACGGATCCTGGAGTACCGCGAGAAGAGCGGCGGGTTCAAGAAGATCGAGGACCTGATGAACGTACGCGGCATCGGCGAGAAGAGCTTTCTGACCCTCAAGCCGCTCATCACCGTCTCGCCGGCAAAAAGCAGCAGCGCCGATTAGCAGGCGGCCGCCCGCCGGGCCGCGCGCGCACCATCGCGCGCGGTCACGGCGGCTTCAGCGTCCTCGATCTCGTCTTCTCCTGCGCCGTGATCGGCTTGACGTGCGCGGTCGCGATTCCGCAGACCGCCGCGACGATCGAACGCGCACGGGGAGCCGCGGCCGCACGATACCTCGCCGGCCGCATGGCACTCGCCCGCGCGCTGGCGGTCGGGCGATCGACGACGATCGCGCTGCGGTTCTCGTTGATGCCAGGGGGCGTCGAGATCGCGACGCTGGCGGACGGCAATCGCAACGGAGTTCGCACCCCCGATATCGAGGCCGGCATCGATCGAATGCTCGATGCGCCCATCCGGCTCGCCGATCTGTTTCCAGGCGTCGGAATCGGCCTCACACCGCAGGTCGCCGGCACCGATCCGATTCAGCTCGGAGGCACCGACATCCTGTCGTTCTCGCCGCACGGAACGGCCACGTCGGGCTCCGTGTACGTCACGGGACGCGACGGCACACAGTGGGTCGTGCGCGTGCTGGGAGCCACGGCGCGAACGCGCGTGCTCCGCTTCGTGCCCTCGTCCGGCGAGTGGGTGCATGCCTTCTAATCAGTCCGAGCGGCGCCGCGCCGTTCGGCGCGAACCATCGCCGGACGAGCCGCTCTCGCGGGTCAGGCTTCGAACGGGCCGGGAGCTGACGGTCGTCAATGTGTCTGCGTCAGGGGCGCTCGTCGAAGGCCTCGCGCGTCTCGTTCCAGACACCCACACCGACGTCCATGTCGTCACCCGCCACGGCCGCGTGCTGGTTCGCAGCCGCATCGTCCGTGCGTTCGTCTGGCGTCTCGAACGCGACAGCGTCTGGTACCGCACCGCCCTGGCGTTCGAACTCCCGATCGATATCGCCCCTCCGGCCGTCAATCAGGACACGACTGTGCTTCCGTTGCGCGGAGCGCCGCGAGCCGAGGGACCGCGTCTGGAGCAGGCGGAACACGCGGGCGGGATCGCGCCGAACGACCGGAGTGAACCGGCCGGGTATGCGCTTCCCGGTGAAATCACTGGCAAAACGGCGTCTCCGGGCACTGCTTACCCGGAAAGCGCCGCGTAAACGGTTGTCGATGACGGAATTGGCGCTTCCTCGCATCCTCTGCGAGCGTGCTCCCGTGGCATCGGCTTTGGAATGTGCGCCAGCGGCGTTGTGTCGCGTTGGCGGTGGAGGCGGCGGTGAGTGAGCTGACGATAGCATCCGGCTGTATCGAGGACGATCCCGAACAAGCGGTTGTATCCAGTGCCGATGCCCGGCTGCACGGGCTTCGCCAGCTGCTCGTGGCGCTCGGCAACGCGGTTGCCAACCGGACGGAGGCCGACGATCTCGAGGGATGCTTCGAGCAGCACGTCAGGCAGATGCTTGGTTTGCGATCCGTCCGGCTGCGTGAGGTGCGAACCCGCTGTCAGGCACGGCTCGTCACGCCAACGCGGACCAACGACTCGATCGTGCTCAGTGTGCCCAGCGCCGATCCGCGTGTGCAAACCGTGCTCGAGGCCTCGTGCGAACGCGGCCAGCTGCTCGACGAGCGCGATCTCGACGTGCTGACAGCGGTCGCGCAGCTCGGTGGGCTGGTCATGGAGGTCTCCCGCGGCCGCGCTCCCGTGCGGGGCCGGCCGCCGGTCAGCGTGGCGCCGCTGATCGGATCGACCCCTGTGATGCACGCGCTCCGCGAACGGGTCTCACGTGTCGCCGCGACGGATTTTACGGTGCTCGTCGAAGGCGAAAGCGGTACGGGCAAGGAGCTGGTCGCGCGTCAGATTCACGAGCTGAGCCGGCGGCGGAACGGTCCGTTCGTGGCCGTCAACTGCGCTGCCGTCGTCGAGACCCTGCTCGAGGCGGAGCTGTTCGGCATCGAGGAGCGCACGGCCACAGGCGTACGCGGCCGCCGCGGCAAGTTCGAGCACGCCGATGGCGGCACGCTGTTTCTCGACGAGGTCTCCGATCTGTCGCTGTCGGCGCAGGCGAAGCTGCTGCGCGTGATCCAGGATCTGGCAGTGGAGCGCGTGGGCGGCCAGGGTGTACGCCGCGTCAACACGCGCATCATCGCCGCAACCAATCGTCCCCTGTCGGAGCTGACCGTCCGCGGCCTCTTTCGCACCGATCTTTACTACCGGTTGAGCGGTGTTGAGATTCACGTTCCGCCGCTGCGCAGCCGCCGCGACGACATTCCCGAGCTCGCCCGGTACTTCCTCGATCGCCATCGGCAGGCCCGTGAGCTGACCCTGTCGCCGCAGGCGGAAGAGGCTCTCAACCTGCACTCGTGGCCGGGGAACGTCCGCGAGCTGGAGCGTCTCATCGAGCGCGCGGTCGCACTGGCGGCCGGCGACCGCATCGAGCTCGACGATCTTCCCGCGGCGGTCCGCGGTGAATACGAGGAGACGCTCGGCCCCGCGCTGGCGGGCAACGAAACGTTCCGGCGGTGGGGGAGCCGCTACGCGCGGCTGGTGTTCGAGCGGTGCGGCCGCAACAAGCGCCGGGCGTGCCAGGTGCTCGACATCAGCTATCACACCCTGCAGGCCTACCTTCGCTATTCGGACACCAAGTCGCAGGACCACTCGAAGCAGTTCCCCGCGTGGGTGCGCTCGGCGAGCGATGTACCCAGGCCGGAAAGTGAAGGATGACCGCATGGCCCGGTCCTTCTCTCCGCTCCGCTTCTTCCGCATCGTACCGACGCAGCCCGCGCTGATCTCCTGGACCTTCGCCGTGGTCGTCGTCGTGGGTGCGGCCGCGATTCTGCGGGAACCCTCACGCAGCGCCGGCGCGATGGTGCCAATCCTGCTGCTGCAGCTGTTCGGCGCGTCATCGGGTCTCGAGGTGCCGGCACGGCGGGGCCACTACGACCTGCTGCTCACCAGCGGTCATCGGCGCACCTGGATGGCACTGGTTCACTGGGCATCGTCCATCGCGCCGGGAGCCGCGTCCTGGCTGGTGCTTGCCGCCGTTGAAGCTGCGATGGACTACCACAACGTCCGTCTGCTTTCGTTTGGAACCATCGCCGCGATGGGTCTGGTTTCGACCCTGCCGTGGGCAATCACCGTACGGCTGCCGCGCTTCTCGGGCGGCATTGGATGGCTGCTTGCCCTTGCCATCTCGACCAGCGTGTTGTCGTTCGACGTTGCCGCGAACCCTTCCATCGACGGCCTCGCTGAATGGCTGTGGTCGGCCTGGGGGTTCCTCGTGTACCCAGCAGGACTCGTAGGCCGCGAGCTGAGCCTGCACCAGGGACTGATTGCCGCGCCGGGGCTCGCGATCGCTGCCGGCGCGATGGTGGCCGCGTGCCGCTGGGTCTCGCGCGCCAGTCTTCCGCTCGAGGCCGCGCAATGACTCCGTTTGCCGTTTCAGTGCGGGACCTGGCGGTCCAGTACGGCCGGCGGCTGGTCTTTCAGGGCGTCTCGTTCGACATCGGCACCGGACAATCGCTCGGTGTGCTCGGCCCCAACGGGTCGGGAAAGACGACGCTGCTGCGGACGCTGGCGGGATGCATCCTGCCGTCAGCGGGGGACATCCGCATTGCCGGCCTGACGCCGCGCGACGCGCTGCTGCGCACGGGCGTCGCCTACTTCGCCGGGGACGCGACCTTGCCGGGATCGGTCCGCGCCTCGCGGTGGGGAAGTCTCGGCAACGGCGACATCGTCACCGCGGATCGCCGGCCGATCAGGGCGCTGTCGCGCGGCACGCGCCAGCTGCTCGGCCTGCGCACGGTGCTCGGGCGTCAGCCGCTCGGGCTCATCGTGCTCGACGAGCCCTGGGAGGCGCTCGATCCCGACGCCGCCCGGTGGCTGTCGGCGATGCTCGAGACGAAGCGCGATCGAGGCGCTGCCCTCGTGCTCTCGTCGCATCGGCTGCATGACCTCGCAGGATTCTGCGACGCCTATCTCTTCCTCCTGCCGCACTCCGCCCGTCTCGTCCACGCGCACGACATCTCGCCGGCCAGCCCGGTGACGGCCGCGCAACTGGCCGAGGTCTTCGACAAGCTGCGCGGCGGCGTGATGGCTCTGCGGGCGGTCTCGTAGCAACGGCCTTGCACGACGGACGCGACGGATGCCCGGCCTGTGAGCAGCCCTCCGGCGCTGCCCGTCGACAAGCTGCCTGAGCCGGCCGCCGAGCTCGGCACAGCCGCGTTGCTTCGAGCATCGTTCCGACATCCCTGTCGCGGCGGCCTTTCAGGGAACGGAAATTGTGCCCGTGAGGCTCTGGGAAATCCCACCCGGAATGAAGTACAGTCGAACTGTTGTCGGATACGGTCGCCCCCGAGCTTCGCAAAACTCCACTGCACGCACGCCATCGCGCCTTGAACGCCCGCATGGTCCCGTACGCGGGCTGGGAGATGCCCGTGGAGTACTCCGGGATCAGCAACGAGCACATGGCCGTGCGCACCCGGGCCGGCGTCTTCGATGTGAGCCACATGGGTCAGATCGAGATCGCGGGCAAGAACGCGCTGGCCGCCGTTCAGCTGATCTCGAGCAACGATGCCGGCGCGCTGCAGACCGGACAGGCTCAATACTCCGCGCTCACCACGCCTGAGGGCACGTTCGTCGACGACATGCTCGTCTACCGCATGGCGCCCAGCCATTTCATGCTGGTCGTCAATGCCGCGAACACGGCCAGGGCCTTTGCGTGGATCAGCGAGCAGATCAAGACGATCGGCGACGTGGCCGCCATCGACTCGAGCAGCCGCTATGCGTTGATTGCCGTCCAGGGTCCGGCCGCGCGCGAGGTGCTGCAGCCGCTCGCCACCATCGAGCTCGGCGACATCGGCTATTACCGGTTCGGCTACGGCGAGGTCGCCGGCGCTCGCGCCACGATCTCACGGACCGGCTACACCGGCGAGGACGGCTACGAGATCTTCGTGCCGCCGAACGCGGCCGATCGGTTGTGGCAGGCGGTGCTCGACGCGGGCCGATCGGCGGACGTGATTCCCTGCGGCCTTGGCGCGCGCGATACGCTCCGCCTCGAAGCCGCCATGCGGCTCTACGGCAACGACATCGATGAAACGACGACCGTGCTCGAGGCCGGACTGGGCTGGATCATCGCCTGGAACAAAGGCGACTTCATCGGGCGCGATCGCCTGCTCGAGCAGAAGGAGCGCGGGCTCACCCGGCAGCTTGTCGGGTTCGAGATGATCGATCGCGCGATCGCCCGCCACGGCTACCCGGTGGTGAGCGGCGGCCGCCAGATCGGCGTGGTGACCAGCGGGACGCAGACGCCGTACTTGAAAAAGGCCATCGGCATGGCCTACGTACCGGCGGAGCTTCGCGCGGTGGGCACGGAGATCGAGATCGACGTACGCGGCCGCGCCTCCAAGGCGCGCGTCGTCCGGCTGCCGTTCTATTCCCGGACGGGTCCTCGAACGGGGTCAGGCCGGAGCTCGACCCAGGCCTGACCCGGACCGGAGCCGAGCCTGGCACACAGGAGCTGAGATGGCGTATCCGGCAGACTTGAAATACACGAAAGATCACGAGTGGCTGCGCGTGTCGGGCGATGTCGCCGAAGTGGGCATCACGGACTACGCCCAGGAGCAGCTCGGCGACGTCGTCTACGTCTCGCTGCCGGAGGTCGGGACGCGCGTCAACGCCGGCGAGGCCTTCGGCTCGATCGAGTCGGTGAAGGCCGTCTCCGAGCTGTTCGCGCCGGCGGCGGGGGAGGTCGTCGAGGTCAACACCGCGCTCAACGATCGTCCCGAGGTCGTCAACACAAGCCCGCACGAGACATGGATGATTCGGCTGCGTCTCGCCGATCCGAACGCCACCGGCTCGCTCATGGACAGCGCCGCATACGAGAAGCACATTTCCGCGTAGGCCGCCGTGCCTGCACACGAGCCTTTGACGCGTCTTCGTTGACCTCATCGTCGACCTGAGTCTGAATGCCCACGCTCGATGCAACCGACTGGCTGGCTCCCCGGCACATTGGACCGTCGCCTGCGGAACGCGACCGGATGCTGCAGACGATCGGCGTTGCGTCGCTCGACGCGCTGATCGACGAAGCCATCCCCCGCTCGATTCGGCTGACCTCGCCGCTCAACCTTCCACCGCCTGAAAGCGAGCACCAGTACCTGCGGCGCCTGGCGCACCTGGCGCACCGCAACACGCCGTTCCGCTCCTACATCGGGCTCGGCTTCCACGACACGATCACGCCCGGCGTGATTCAGCGGATGGTGCTGGAGAATCCCGGCTGGTACACGCCGTATACCCCGTATCAGGCCGAGATCTCCCAGGGCCGCCTCGAATCGCTGCTCAACTTCCAGACCATGGTGGCGGACCTGACGGCGATGGACATCGCGAACGCCTCGCTGCTCGACGAGGCCACCGCCGCCGCCGAGGCGATGACGCTGCTGCAGCGCGTCTCGACGAAGAAGCCGAAGCCGGGGGAGCGCAGCCGGTTCCTGGTCAGCGATCGCTGCTTCCCGCAGACGCTCGAGGTGCTGCGCTCGCGCGCCGAGCCGCTTGGCATCGAGCTGATCGTGGCCCCGATGGATGCCTTGCCGCTCGACAGCGGCGCGTTCGGAGCGCTGCTGCAGTATCCGGACGAGGGCGGTCTGCTGCAAAATCTGACGCCGTTCATCACGAAAGCTCACGACGCCGGCGTGCTCGTCGCCGTGGGCGCCGACCTGCTGGCCCTGGCCATCGTGACACCGCCCGGCGAGATGGGCGCCGACGTCGTCTACGGGACGACGCAGCGGTTTGGCGTGCCGCTTGGATTCGGCGGCCCGCACGCCGCCTACTTCGCGACGCGGCAGTCGTTCGTGCGCCAGATGCCCGGCCGCCTCATCGGCGTGTCGATCGATGCGCACGGCAAGACGGCCTATCGCATGGCGCTGGCGACGCGCGAGCAGCACATCCGCCGCGAAAAGGCCACCTCCAACATCTGCACGGCCCAGGCGCTGCTGGCCAACATGGCGGCCATGTACGGCGTCTATCACGGGCCGGATGGTCTCAAGGCAATCGCCTCGCGCATCCACCTGATGGCGCAGTTCCTCGAAGGCGGGTTGAAGCTGATGGGGCTCCAACAACGGAACGCCCACTACTTCGACACGCTGCGCGTGGATGTGCCTGAAGGTCTGGACGACGTACGGCGCCGGGCCCTTGCCGCGGGGATCAACTTCCGCTACGTGGACGAGCGCACGGTCGACATCGCAATGAACGAGACGGTGACGACCGACGATGTGATGGACATCCTCGGGGTGTTCGCGGCGGCGCTGAACAGGCCGTCGCCGCACACCAGCCTGTTCGAGGTGCCGGCGGGCGTGCTGGCGCTCCACAGTGCCGAGGATCTGCCGCCGGCTCTGCGTCGGCGCAGCACCTTCATGACTCACCCGGTGTTCAACACTTACCGCTCGGAGACCGCGATGATGCGCTACATCCGGTCGCTGGAGCGGAAGGACATCGGCCTCGACACGTCCATGATTCCGCTCGGGTCGTGCACGATGAAGCTGAACCCGGCGACCGCGATGCTGCCGATCTCGTGGGAGCGCTTCAGCCGGATGCACCCGTTCGCGCCCGAGCAGCAGGCCGAGGGCTACCTGCAGGTGTTCCGCGAGCTCGAAGCCGCGCTGTGCGAGATCACCGGGTTTGCCGAGGTCTCGCTGCAGCCGAACTCGGGCGCGCAGGGCGAGTTCACCGGGCTGTCGGTGATTCGCGCCTATCACCGCGATCGCGGCGAAGCCGGGCGCGACGTCGTGCTCATACCCTCGTCCGCGCACGGGACCAACCCGGCCAGCGCCGCGATGGCGGGCATGCGGGTCGTCGTTGTCGCCAGCACGCCGCAGGGCAACGTCGATGTCGACGACCTGCGCCGCAAGGCGGCCGAGCACCGCGACCGCCTGTCCTGTCTGATGATCACCTATCCCTCGACGCACGGCGTGTTCGAGGACGACATCCGCGAGATCTGCCAGATCGTCCACGACCACGGCGGCCAGGTGTACATGGACGGAGCCAACATGAACGCGCAGGTCGGCCTCACGAGCCCCGCCGCCATCGGCGCCGACGTGTGCCACCTGAACCTGCACAAGACCTTTGCGATCCCGCACGGCGGAGGCGGTCCAGGGATGGGGCCGATCGGCGTCGCACGGCACCTCGCCCCCTACCTGCCGCGCCATCCGTTCGCGCCGGTCGGCGGCGAGAAAGGCATCCACAGCGTGTCGGCGGCGCCGTGGGGCAGTGCGAGCATCCTGCTGATTTCCTACGCCTATATCCGCATGCTCGGCGCGGAAGGACTGACCAACGTCACGCGCTATGCGATCCTCAACGCCAACTACATCAAGGCCCGTCTCGAGCGCCACTATCCCGTGCTCTACACACGTCCCAACGGCCGCGTCGCGCACGAGCTGATCTTCGATCTGCGCGGGTTCAAGGCCGCGACAGGGGTCGACGAAATGGATGTCGCGAAGCGGCTGATGGACTTCGGCTTTCACGCCCCGACGGTGTCGTTCCCGGTCCCCGGCACGCTGATGGTCGAGCCGACCGAGAGCGAGGACCTGGCCGAAATCGATCGCTTCTGCGACGCGATGATTCACATCCGCGGCGAGATCGAGGCGATCGCCACCGGCGCCGCCGATCGCGAGAACAACCCGCTCAAGCATGCACCGCACACAGCCGCCGCGGCGACCGCCAGCGACTGGCCGCATCCGTACAGCCGGGAGCAGGCGGTCTATCCGCTGCCGTGGGTGAAGACGCGAAAGTTCTGGCCTTCGGTGGGCCGCATCGACAATCCTTACGGCGATCGGCACCTGTTCTGCAGCTGCCCGCCGCCCGAGCCGCCGTCGTGAGAATCCTCAATGCCGCACAGATGCGCGAGGCCGACCGCCGCACGATCGACGAGATCGGCATTCCCTCGCTCGTGCTGATGGAGAACGCCGGCCGGCAGGTCGTGGCCGCCATCGAGGCCGCCTACGAGTCGCGTCTCGACGGCCGCGTGGCCGTGCTCTGCGGCCGCGGCAACAACGGCGGCGACGGCTTCGTGGTCGCCCGCACGCTCCTGCAGCGCGGGATCGACACCGCCGTCTTCGTCATCGGCCCGGTGGCCGACATCCGCGGCGACGCCCGCACCAATCTCGACATCCTGGGACGGCTCGGCGTCACCGTCGTCGAGATCAACGACGAACAGGCCTGGGATCTCCACTTTTCCGAGATCGCCGGCTGTTCGCTGATCGTCGACGCGATCTTCGGCACCGGTCTGCGCACCGCCGTTGCGGGCATGCTCGAGACCGTGATTGCCGACGTCAACGCCGCCGACATCCCGATCGTGTCCGTCGACCTGCCGAGCGGCCTGTCGGCCGACACGCCGCATCTGATCGGCGACTGCATCGAGGCGTCGCTGACCGTCACGCTGGCCGCCCTCAAGCTGCCGCTGGTGCTGCCGCCTGGCGAGGCCTACGCCGGCGACGTGGTAATTGCCGACATCGGGATCCCGCACGAGGTGATCGACGGCGTCGAGGGCCCGCACGTCGAGCTGCTCACGCCGGAGCAGCTGCGCGGCTTCGTCGCGCCACGCGCCGCGGACGCGCACAAGGGCGACTTCGGCCGCGTGACGATTGCCGCCGGATCGCGGGGGAAGACGGGCGCCGCGCACCTCGCGGCGATGGGGGCCCTGCGCTCGGGCGCAGGCCTGGTCACGGTCGCTACGCCCGCGACGTGTTTGCCGATCGTGGCCGCCATGGGACCCGCCTACATGACGGTCGATCTTCCGGACGACGAGGCGGGCATGGTCACCGCCGACGCCGTCGACCGGCTGCTCGCACAGTCGCACGACGTGATCGCCTGCGGGCCCGGACTTGGCCGCTCGCCGCAGGTGGCCGAATTCGTTCGTACGCTTCTCGACCGGGCGACGTGTCCGCTGGTCCTCGACGCCGATGCGATCACGGTGATGGCCGATGCGCCCGAACGGCTGAATGGCAGCGAGGACCGCAACGTCATCATCACACCGCACCCGGGCGAGATGGCACGGCTGATCGGGGTCTCGATCGCCGACGTGCAGAACAACCGTCTGGAGGTGGCCGCCGACTTCGCCACCTCACATCACGTCCACGTCGTGCTGAAGGGACACCGCACGGTCATCACCACGCCGCAAGGGCGCACGTACATCAATCCGACAGGCAACCCCGGGATGGCGACGGGCGGCACCGGCGACGTCCTCACCGGGGTGCTCGCGGCATGGCTGGCGCAGATGCTCGATGCGGATGCCGCGTGCCGCCTCGCTGTGTTCCTCCACGGCTCGGCCGGCGACCTCGCCGAGGCGCGCCACGGGCAGACGGCGTTGACCGCCACCGATTTGCTGGATCATCTCGGCGAGGCAGTGACCACCCTCGTACGCGGCCGCCAGGCCGGGGAGTCGTGACCCGCGCCGAACCGCGCGTGACGCGCTCGGAAGAGGAGACCGCCGCGGTGGCCCGCGCGCTCGCGGAAACGCTGCGGGCCGGCGACGTCATCCTCCTGTCGGGCACTCTCGGCGCCGGAAAGACGGCCTTCGTCCGGGGGCTCGCCGCAGGGCTGGGCATCGATCCCGACGAAGTCAGCAGCCCGACGTTCACCCTGGTTCACGAGTATCGTGGCGGGCGGCTGCCGCTGTATCACGCCGATCTGTATCGCCTGGAGAGGGTGGCGGCCGAGGAGCTCGGCTTGGAGGAGATGGGTGCGGCCGACGGGGTGCTGGCCATCGAGTGGCCGGATCGACTCGCGCACGCCATCCCCGGCGCGCGCGAAGTGCACATCGACATCGTCGGCGACAGCACCCGTCGAATCACGGGCGCTGGCTGAAGACGCCGCCGGCGGCGGGATTCAGCGCCGACGGCCGCTATTCGAGGCGGTAGTTCGGCGCTTCCTTCGTGATCGTCACGTCGTGCACGTGGCTTTCGCGCACGCCGGCCGGCGTCACCCGGATCAGCTTCGCTTTGCGCTGCAGCTCGGGGATCGTGGCGCTGCCGCAGTAGCCCATGCCCGCGCGGAGCCCGCCCACGAGCTGATGAATCACCGCCTGCGCGCTGCCTTTGTGGGCGACGCGGCCCTCGATCCCTTCCGGCACCAGCTTGTCGGCCGCGCGTCCGCCTTCGAGGTCGAACTCGTCCTGGAAGTAGCGGTCGCGGCTGCCGCGGCGCATGGCGCCGATCGAGCCCATGCCTCGATACTCCTTGTAGCTGCGTCCCTGGAACAGGATCAGCTCGCCCGGGCTCTCGTCGGTGCCGGCAAAGAGATTCCCCGTCATCACGCAGCTCGCGCCGCAGGCCAGCGCCTTGACGATGTCGCCGGAGTAGCGGATGCCGCCGTCGGCAATGATGGGAATATTGCGCGAGGCCGCCGCCCGGGCGCAGTCGAGGATGGCGGTGATCATCGGCACGCCGATGCCGGCGACAACGCGTGTCGTGCAGATGGATCCGGCGCCAATGCCCACCTTCACTGCCTCGACGCCCTGATCGATCAGGGCGAGCGTGCCCTCGGCGGTCGCCACGTTCCCGGCCACCAGGTCGGTGTTCGGGAACTCGCGGCGCACCCGCGCCACCATGTCGAGCACGTTCTGCGAATGGCCGTGCGCGGTGTCGATCACGAGCACGTCGACGCCGGCGGCCACGAGCGCGCCGGCGCGCTCGATCGAGTCCTTGGCGATGCCGATCGCGGCCCCGACCCGCAGCCGGCCGAGCGCGTCCTTGCACGCGTTCGGGTACTTGATGTTCTTCTGGATGTCCTTGACGGTGATGAGGCCCTTGAGGCGGAAGTCCTTGTCGACGACGAGGAGCTTTTCGACCTTGTGCTGGTGCAGGAAGGAGCGGGCCTCGTCCAGCGTCGTGCCGACGGGAACCGTGAACAGCGGCTCCTTGGTCATCACCTCGCTGATCGGGCGGTGGACGTTGGTCTCGAACCGGAGGTCGCGGTTGGTGAGGATGCCGACGAGGCGGCCCTCCTTGCTGCCGTCCTCCGTGATCGGGACGCCCGAGATCCGATAGTTCTTCATCAGCTCGAGCGCCTCGTAGATGCGGTTGGTCGGCGCCAGCGTGATCGGGTTGACGATCATGCCGCTCTCCGACCGCTTCACGCGATCGACCTCGGCCGCCTGCTCGTGAATCTGCAGGTTCTTGTGGATGATGCCCATGCCGCCGAGCTGGGCCATCGCGATCGCCAGCCGCGATTCGGTGACGGTGTCCATCGCGGCGCTGAGCAGCGGGACGTTGAGCCTGATGTTGCGTGTGAGCCGGGTCGAGACGTCGACCTGGCTGGGAACCACCGTCGAATGCTGCGGCACCAGCAGCACGTCATCGAAGGTGAGCGCCGTGGCGACGCCGACTTCAGTCTCGGCGAAGGACAGCGATCCGACTTTCAATTCCATGTGTCAGGCTCCAGCTCCGTGGCACTTCTTGTATTTCTTGCCGCTGCCGCATGGGCAGGGATCGTTTCGTCCGACCCGCGGCTCGTCGCGCTTGACGGTCTTGATCACGTCGTCGCCGCCCGTGCGCGCCGGCATGGGGGCCTGCCGCCCCGCCGATGCCGCCGATGACCGCGCCGCCCCGGCGAAGGCCGGAACGGGCTCGGCCGCCGGGTGGCTCATCGTCACGTTCGCGGGCGACGGCCGGCGCGCCGCCGGACGCGCCGGCACGGCGGCGGGCACGCCGCCCTCGGCGCTCTCGCCAATGACCGGGCGCAGCCAGAACAGGTAGCGGACCATCTCTTCTTCGATCCGCGCCTTCATGTCCTGGAACAGGGCGTAGCTCTCTTTCTTGTACTCGACGAGCGGATCGCGCTGACCGTAGCCGCGCAGCCCGATGCCCTCCTTGAGGTGATCGAGCGAGTAGAGGTGGTCCTTCCACTGCGCGTCGACGATCTGCAGCATGATGTCGCGCTCTATGCGCCGCAGCAGGTCGGCGCCGACCAGCGCTTCCTTCTCGTTGTAGCTGGTCTTGATCAGCGCCCAGACCGTGTCGGTGATCTCGTCCGGATTCTTCTGATCGAGCTCGAGCGCCTCGAGCGTCTGTGTGTCGAGGCCGAACACCCGCGAGATCTCGCGAATGAGCGCGGGAATGTCGTGCTCCTCGATATCCAGCTGTTTGCCGGCGAACCGGTCCACCTGCTCTTCGAGCAGCTCCTCGGCGAGCGCCAGGAGGTACTCCTTGGTGTCGACGATCTCGTCCTCGGTGAGGTGAATGTGGCCGTCGAGGATCTCGCGCCGCAGCGTGTACACGCTCTCACGCTGCTTGTTCATCACGTCGTCGTACTCGAGGAGGTGCTTGCGGACGCCGAAGTTCTGCGCCTCGACCTGCTTCTGGGCGCGCTCGATGGCGCGGGTGACCATGCGGTGCTCGATGGGCACGCCTTCTTCCATGCCCAGACGCTGCATCAGCCCGGAGATGCGATCCGACCCGAAGATGCGCATCAGGTCGTCTTCGAGCGACAGATAGAAGCGCGACGAACCCGGGTCGCCCTGACGGCCGGCGCGCCCGCGCAGCTGGTTGTCGATGCGTCGCGCCTCATGACGCTCGGTGCCGAGGATGTGCAGGCCGCCGAGCCGGACGACCTCTTCGTGCTCGGCGTCCATCTGGCGCTTGAAGTGCGCGAAGATCCGCTCCCAGTCCGGCCGCGGCACCCGATAGAAGCCGTCGACGTGGAAGAAGTAGACGAACTCGTCGTCGTCGATGAACTTCTCCTCGCCCTTGGGCAGCCGCTCGGCCACCTGCTCGGCGAGACACTGCTGCCGCGCCGCGTGCTCGGGATTGCCGCCGAGGAGGATGTCGGTGCCGCGGCCCGCCATGTTGGTGGCGATCGTGACGGCGCCCCGGTGCCCGGCCTGGGCGACGATCTCGGCTTCCTGCGCGTGGTACTTCGCGTTGAGCACGACGTGCTTGATGCCGCGCTTCTTCAGGAGCGCCGACAGGCGCTCCGACTTCTCGATCGAGACCGTGCCGACCAGCGTGGGCCGCCCCGACTTCTGCTTCTCGATGATGTCGTTGACGATCGCGTCGTACTTCTCGCGCTCGGTGCGATAAATCAGGTCGGGCTCTTCGATCCGCCGGAGCGGGCGGTTGGTGGGAACGACGATGACGTCGAGCTTGTAGATCTTGGCGAACTCGGCCGCTTCCGTTTCCGCCGTGCCGGTCATTCCCGACAGCTTCTTGTACTTGCGGAAGTAGTTCTGGAAGGTGATGGTGGCGAGGGTCTGGTTCTCGCGCTCGATCTTCACCTTCTCCTTGGCCTCGACGGCCTGGTGCAGCCCGTCGCTCCAGCGGCGGCCCGGCATGAGACGGCCGGTGAACTCGTCGACGATGACGACCTGGCCGTCCTTGACCATGTACTCCACGTCGCGGCGGAACAGCGTGTGCGCCCGCAGCGCCTGGTTGATGTGGTGCAGCAGCGGCATGTTGACCGGATCGTAGAGTCCGCTCGACCCGGGCACGAGGCGGTGCGCCAGCATCTCCTCGGCCCTGGCCATGCCGCTCTCGGTCAACGACACCGTTTTGTGCTTTTCGTCGACGATGTAGTCGCCGGTCTTTTCGAGCGCCTCGCGCTCCTCGGCCTTGACGTTGCCCTGCGTGACCGCGCCTTTCTTCAGCTTCGGGATGATGCGGTCGACTTCGTAGTAGAGGTCGGTCGACTCCTCGGCGGGACCGGAAATGATGAGCGGCGTCCGCGCCTCGTCGATGAGGATGCTGTCGACCTCGTCCACGATCGCGAAGTGGTGCCCGCGCTGCACCATGTGCGAGAGCTCGAACTTCATGTTGTCGCGCAGGTAGTCGAAGCCGAACTCGTTGTTGGTCCCGTAGGTGATGTCGGCGGCGTAGGCGACCTGGCGCTGGTCGTCGCGCAGGTCGTGCTGAATCACGCCGACGCTCATGCCCAGGAAGCGGTAGAGCCGCCCCATCCATTCCGAGTCGCGCCGGGCCAGATAGTCGTTGACCGTGACGACGTGGACGCCCTTGCCTTCGAGCGCATTGAGATAGGCGGGGAGCGTGGCAACGAGCGTCTTGCCTTCGCCGGTCTTCATCTCGGCGATCGCGCCTTTGTGAAGCACCATGCCGCCCATCAACTGCACGTCGAAGTGCCGCATGTTGAGCACGCGGCGGCCGGCCTCGCGAACGACGGCAAACGCTTCGACGAGGAGGTCATCGAGGCTGGCACCGTTGGCGACCCGTTGACGGAACTCAGCCGTTCTGGCGCGAAGCTGTTCGTCCGTCAGCTTCTGGATGGTCGGCTCGAGGGCGTTGATCTCGGCGACCAGCGGCCGGAGCCGCTTGATCTCTCGCTCGTTCTGGGTGCCGATTACCTTCGCGAGTAGTTGGCCAATCATTCGAATGGAGGGAGCACACTACGAAGGAGTATCTACCGATTGTAGCCCCCGGGCTACGGGATCGGCAAGGAAGCCGCAGACAGCTGGGGACTTAGCGGTCGCGCGGCTTCTGCTGCGTGAGGAGCTGCAGCGGATTGAGGAGACGGCCGTTGGCGATCACCTCGTAGTGCAGGTGATTGCCCGTCGTGCGCCCGGTGGCGCCAAGGCGGCCGATCATTTCTCCGCGCTTCACCTGCGCACCCTTCTGAACCTTGAAGCTGGAGAGATGTCCGTAGCGGGTCTCGAGGCCGAACCCGTGATCGATGACGATGAGGTTGCCGTAGGCACCGGAGTAGCCAGCCTGCGTCACGGTGCCGTCGGCGGTGGCGTAGACCGGCTGCCCCTTGTCGCCGGCGATATCGAGGCCGGCGTGGAAGTCGCTTCCACCCGTGAGGGGATCGACACGCGGACCCATCCTCGATGTGAGCCAGCCCGTGGCCGGCCAGATCGACGGCGTGGCGTTGGCCAGCGCATTCCGCTTCTCGACGCTGGAGCGCACCGACTGCAAACGCAATTCGAGCCCTTCGAGCACCGTGCGGAGCAGGCCGAATGTGTCTTCCGGATTCGCCAGTGCCGACAGCGTTCGCGCGTAGGCGGTTTCCTGCTGTTTGGTCGTCCCGGTCGGCGCGACGTTACCGCCCATGGCGCGCGCCTTGACGAGCGCGGGGAGCTTGTCCATCGTCCGCGCCAGGCTCGGGTCGAGCGCCGCCTGCGCGCCCAGATCCGAGATGGCCGACTGAAGCGATTCGATTTGACCCGCGAGCTCTGCGGTCGCGTTCCGGAAGCTGGCGTTTTCGATTTCGAGGGCCTTGTGGCTGGCGTAGAGGCTGGCGACGTCGCTCCTGGCCTTCCAGGCGGCGCCGACGCCAATCAGTACCGGCAGGGTCACCACCGCGCACGCCACCGCGACCGCCGGCCGCGCCGAGATCGTCATCCGTCGCACGACGCCGGACGTGCGGTCAGCGATCAAAATGGTGTAACGCCTCGATGCCATGCTTACAGTAAACCCTGTAACCCGAACGCTGGGACAATCGGGGAACGAACGGTCCGACGGTACTGTTTATCGGGTCTAGACGCCCTCGGGGGGAGGGGTGGCGCGAGGTCAGCCTATCACAGGAACAAAAGCTCCGCCAAACCGCTTCGCCCGGCAAATATCGGGCAATTGCCCATGATTGGAGCTACATGACCGTCGGTATTGGACGCCTGCAGGTGCTTGTAGCCGCGGTCCTGTTCTCGACCGGGGGCGCCGCCATCAAGGCCGAGGCGTTCAGCGGCGTCCAGGTATCGGCGCTCCGCTCAGGTATTGCGGCGGCGATCCTCCTCGTCTATCTGCGGCGACGGCTGGTGCTCTCGACGTCGTTGTGGGCGACCGCTGCGGTCTACGCCGCGACCCTCACGCTGTTCGTCCTGGCCACCAAGCTCACCACCGCGGCCAACGCCATCTTCCTGCAGTCAACCGCGCCGCTGTATGTGCTCCTGCTCGGCCCGGTGCTGCTGCGGGAGCGATTTCAGGCGCGTGATGTCGCATATCTCGCCGCCGTGGCGGCGGGACTGATCCTGTGCGTGATCGGCCAGCCGCCGCAGACGACGACCGCCCCAGATCCCGCGCGCGGGAACACGCTCGCCGTGAGCTGCGGCGTCGCGTGGGCGTTCACACTCGTGGGCCTGCGTTACGTGCAGCGAGACCAGTCCGGCAGGAGCGTCGGCCTCTCCGCGGTCGCGATCGGAAACCTGATTGCGAGCGCTGCCGCGTGGCCGTTCGCCTGGCCGCTCCCCGCGGCCGGCGCGGCCGAATGGGCGACGATCGTCTATCTCGGCGTGTGTCAGATCGCGCTGGCCTACCTGTTCCTCACCAGCGCCATTCGCGTGCTGCCGGCGCTGGAAGTGTCGTTGCTGCTGTTGATCGAGCCCGTGCTGAACCCGGTGTGGACGTGGATGATTCGCGACGAACAGCCGGGAATCTCCACGATCGCCGGCGGGGCACTCGTCATCGCCGCGACGGGGGTGAAAGTCGTCTACGACGCGCGGGTGCCAAGAGCGAACCGGAACCCGCGCCCGCAGCCGCAGGTTCCTTGATGCCTCATCTCGGTTCCGTCGAGAACCACGCTCAGGAACGAGCTACGCCGATCCGCGTGGGGGTTTGTTGTCGAGAGAGCGGATGAACACCATCAACAGAAACGTTCCCATGATCACCGAGATCGTCAGCCCGGTGTAGCGCCAGAACGGCGGGCTCGACGGTCGCACGAACATCCCGATCCCTCCCAGCCACGCCGCCAGTGCGCAGAAGATCTGGGAGTAGGTCACGGTGGGGTAACGGCGCATGAGCAGTTTTCCGGACACTGCACCAACGATGACCATCAGGATGACCAGCAATGTCGGATTCATGCGCTCCTCCTGCGTCAGTGATAGTAGGCTTCGCAGAGCTGCACCACGGCCAGGCAGATAGCATATGCAATCTGGAATGTGAGGTACGTCGCCGAGGCCGCCTCGCACACGACCACCATCGGCGGCACGAATGCCGCCGCCGCACACGCGACCGTCATCGTCGCCATGGCGTTGTCGACCTGCGCCTTTTCGTTGTTGCAGTTCCCGCAATCCACCTGGCTCGGAATCGGCTGCCGCAAGGCCACCTGCAGTGCCGTCGCCCGGCCGGCACGCTCCAGCCGCTCCATCCGGGCCCCGACGCCGTCGATGTAGTCAGCGGCTCGCCGCATGAATGGCGACAGTCCCTCCCTGGCGAGCCGGTCGAAAGCGACCTCCCGGCCGACCCGATCGAGAGCATGCGGCGGCAGCCTCGAGGGGTCGATCCCGAGTTCGATTGCCTGTCGAACCAGCTCCCGATGGTTCACGTCGGCGAGAAGCACCCGCTGTCGGTTCACCTTCCGCAAGGCGGCCCGAACCTGAGCGTCGTTCACGGTCGACGCGTAGATGCGCAGGGTGGTGGCCAGCTGTCTCGCGCCGATGCTCTGGCCGTCGCGCATCCTGCCGATGGCTTCCTTCAGCTGCCCGCGAATCTCGCGAAGCAGCGGTGATGCCGCGGCTGGCTGTGCTGACACGGGAAGGTCGAGGGCTGTCGCCCCGAGCGCGCTAACACCGGCGCCAGCGAGAGACCCCACGAATACCCGACGACTGACCGTTTCGTTCATACGTCACCACGTGTTTCCGCACCCAGCCTGTCATTCCACCAATCTGTATTGGAGAGCCTCCGCGATGTGATCGGCGTGGACCTGGCGCGCGCCGGCGAGATCCGCCACCGTCCTTGCAACCTTGAGCACGCGGTCGTAGCCGCGCGCGGTGAGCCCCATGCGCGTCGCCGCCCGGCTCAAGAGCGTGCGTGCGTCGTTCGTGAGCGCGCAGGCAGCGGCGACGGCGGCGCCGCGCAGATCGGCATTCGTCCGCGGACCGTTCGCACCGTAGCGCTGCTGCTGGACGCTGCGCGCCGCCAGCACGCGCTCGCGCACGGCCGCCGACGATTCGCCCGGCGCGCCCTCGGCGATCGCGGATATGGCAAGCGCCGGCACCTCGACGATCAGATCGATGCGATCGCGCAGCGGGCCCGACAGCCTGCCGCGGTACTTCGCGATCTGCGTGGGCGTGCAGCGGCACACACGCCGGTCATCGCCGAAGAACCCGCAGGGGCACGGGTTCATGGCCGCGACCAGCACGAAGCGCGCCGGGAAGACCGCCGTCCGCGCCGCCCGGGCGATGGTGACGCGCCCTTCCTCGAGGGGCTGACGAAGGACTTCAAGCGCGCGCCGATCGAACTCCGGCAGCTCGTCGAGGAACAGCACGCCGTTGTGGGCCAGCGAGATCTCGCCCGGCCGCGGCACGGTTCCGCCGCCGACGAGCGCCACGTTCGACACCGTGTGATGCGGCGCCCGGAACGGCCGCTCGGTGAGCAGTCCGACGCCGGGCGGCAGCGTGCCCGCGACCGAGTGAATGGCGGTGCATTCGAGCGCTTCGTCAAAGGTGAGCGGCGGCAGCACCGATCCCAGCCGCCGCGCCATCATCGTCTTGCCGGCGCCCGGCGGTCCCGTCAGCAGGAGGTTGTGTCCGCCTGCCGCCGCTACTTCCAGCGCGCGCCGGGCGAGCAGCTGTCCGCGCACGTCGGCCAGATCGCCCTCGCGCGCGGGCGCGGCCGCCGCGGGCGCCGACGGTTCGAACGCGGCCGCCCGCGTCGCGGCTTCCGGCCTGTTGAGAGCATCCACGGCCTCGGGCAGCGAGCGCGCGACACACACGTCCAGCCCCTCGACCACGCTGGCCTCGAGGGCGTTCTGCGGCGGCAACAGCAGCCGCTTGAGCCCGAGACGACGGGCCGCCACCGCGATGGGAAGGACGCCGCGAATGCCGTTGATGCCGCCGTCGAGCGAGAGCTCACCGACGATCACCGTGTCGTCCACTGCCCGTCGGGTGAGCGGACCCGACGTGGCAAGCAGCCCCAGCGCAATCGGCAGATCGAAGGACGACCCCGCCTTGCGCACATCGGCCGGGGCCAGATTGACCGTGATCCGGTGCGGCGGGAACTCGAAGCCGGAGTTGCGGATCGCCGAGCGCACGCGATCGCGGCTCTCGCGGACGGTCGCATCGGGCAGCCCCACCATCGTGAAGTGGGGCAGTCCAAACGCGACGTCGACCTCGATGTGAACCGGATAGGCGTCGACGCCGAAGACCGCGGCGCTGCGCAGGCTGGCGAGCACGAGACACAGAAGTGCAAGAAACGGTGCCGTGTGTGCTGTCGCGGAATTCGTTCGAGATCGCGTCGACCCGGCCTCCGGATGTCGCAGGACTTGCGATCCGGCAGGCGTGCGAACGTCGAAGTTTCTGCGCCGTGCGCCGCGCTCCGAACGGACTACGGCGACGCTGTCAGCTCGATGTAGTCCAGCGCGCCGCCCTCCATGCCGTCGGTCGTCACCTGCACGCGGATCTCGTCGCCCGGCGAGAGCTGGATGTTGCGCACGGTACGACGCGTCGAGGTGTGGCCGTTCGGGCTCGCCGATCCGAATAGACCGTCCGCGGTCCAGCTGTCGATCTGGCGCTCGCCGATGAAGACCGCGAACCGGCTCGCGCCGTCGTCCTCGTCGAAGTACTGCACAGCGAGATCGAACGATCCCGCGGCGCCCTGATATCGATAGCGCACAGCGCACGTTGCCGCGGCGTCGCAGGTCACTGCCTGGCCCGCCGACGCCGTTTCCCACGGCACGACCGGGGCGACAGCATATCGATCGCGGTCCATGAATTCCGCTTCGACGCGGCCCCGATAGCGGCCGACACGTCCCTGGGCGTCGGGGATGCCCGAGATCCAGCGAAACCAGCTGTTGACCGCGTCCCGCCACACGATGGCGTGTCCCGCCTGGTACTCGAGCCTGGCCAGGACGGCTTCGTACCGCTCACGATCGATCAGCCCCTCGAGCCGCCGCCAGCGCACCACGAAATCCGCCGCCTGCTGCGCGCCCTCGTAGTGGCTGTCGTAGATGTGCTGAATGACCGTCTTGCCCGAGCGCAGCACGTGTGTATACGGCACGTGATGGAAGAAGAGCAGCAGCTCGTCGGGGGTGCTGGAGAGCGATTCGAAGCGGGCTCCGACCAGCGGAATGTACTGCGCGGTGAAGCCGGTCCCGGTGGCGACGGTGCGGTCCACGCCGATGCCTTGCCCGTCGGCGCGATGCCACTGGCCCCGGCCGTTGCGCTCGGATGATTCGATCCCCGGACCGTAATGGGGGCCGGCGATGTCGGTCAGCGTGCCGGCACCGAGCGGTCCGGTATAGCGCTCATACGCCGGCCAGGACTCGAGCAGGATGCCGGTGACCGTCGTCACGACCTGCGAGTCGTGGCCGAAGGTGAGCGTCGCCCACTCGCTCGCGATCGTGTGCGCCGGGATGGTGGGATTCCACGCCAGACGGCCGAATCCATAGAGGTTGGCCATGGCCAGGTCGTGCCCGAGCCAGTTCGTGTCGCGCCCGACGTTCGACACGCCGACGAAGCCGCCGAGCGGCCGGTTGAACGGCCGTCCGGTGACGAGATCCCTGACCGGCGTGCCCGGCGAGGTGGACGTGGCGAGCAGGTCGAAGTCGAGCACCATCTTCCACATCGGCACCAGGAAGCAGACGTGCCGCTGCTGCCCGAGGTACTGCTGTGTGATCTGCAGCTCGATCGCGTGATTGGTGTTGCGAAGCGCACCGAAGAGCGGCGACGCCGGCTCGCGCACCTGGAAATCGACCGGACCGTGCTTGATCTGGAGCACGACGTTGGCGTCGAACTTCCCGTCGAGCGGGAAGAAGGTGTCGTAGGCCGCCCGGGCGCGGTCGTGCCTCGGCTCGCGCCAGTCCAACGGGTAGCCGTAGGCGGACGCGCGATAGAAGACAACGCCGTCGTACGGCGCCAGCGCGCGGGCGATCACGTTGGCCGCGTCGGCGTGCGAGCGCCCGTATGCCGAAGGCCCCTGGCGACCTTCGGCACCCGCGTCGACCACCATCCCGCCGAAATCGGGAATGGCGCGATACAGCGCGTCGACGCGCGCCTTCCAGAACGCCGCGACGCGGCTGTCGAGCGGATCGAAGGTGTCGAGACCGCCAATCAGGCGGGGGCTGCCGATGTCGACGGCCACCGACACGCGCACGCCCCACGGCCGCAGCACGTCGGCAATTCGTGCGAGCTGCGGGATGAACGCGTCGGTGAGAACGGCGGCAGTCGCGTCGACGTTGTTCACGGTCAGGCCGTTGATGCCTACCGAGGCGAGCAGCCGGCCGAAGTCCTGCACGCGCGACAGATCGGCGCGCACGCCGCCGTCTTCGAAGAAGATCGATAGGCCCGCATATCCGTAGTCGATCGTGCCGTCGAGGTTGTCCCACTGGTTCACCCAGCGGATTGGCGCAGCGGGCTCCTGACGCTCGTTGAGCCGCGACACGCTCTCGCCTCGCGCGATGCGCTGCAGCAGCGCGAACGCGCCGTAGAGGACGCCTCGCTCGGTGGAACCAGCGACGATCAGGAACGCCCGGCCGCGCGCGGTGGTGGTGCCCAGCCAGAATCCGTCGGGCGTGAGCCCGTCAGGCACAGCGACGCCGGGCACAGCGGCTCTCACCTGGTCGAGCGTCCCGAGCAGGATCGCCGGTGTTCGCGGCAGGGCAGCGACAGGGGTGACCGGCGCGCCGAGCATCGACGACAGCCCGCGCACGATCTCGCTGCGCGCATTCATCAGGATCGGGGAATCACCGAGCACCGCGACGGCGCGCGGCACTGTTTTCATGCGCTCGAGCACCGGCGGCGGCAGCGGCGCATAACGCAGCCATGCGTCGTAGCCGGTTTCGGCGTACGCCGGCACCGCGATGGCGGCGATCATCGCGGCCAGGGCGCAGGCGCGGATCGACCTCGCAGACACACGCCGAGAATACACTGCGCGCGCGGGGGAACGGGGAAGGGGACGTGAGCCCGACGCGCGGCTCGAACGACTCAGTTCGTGGCGGGTCCGCTTTCGCGGAAGATGGTCAGACGCTGACCGACCTGGATCGAGTTGCCGCGCAGGCGATTCCACTCCTTCAGCTCGGCCACCGTCGTGTCGTAGCGCCTGGCGATCGAATAGAGCGTGTCGCCGCGGCGGACGCGGTGAATGACTTTGTCGCGCGTGGTTGCATCGCGCGACGGAGTGCGGGACTCTGCGCTCGCCAGGACCGCATCGGCTGCCGCAGTCGTGGCCACTTTCGTCGTCTCGACGGCGGGTGTCACTGAATCGGTGTTCGCCGCGAGGAGCAGCGTCGGTGCGCGGGGGATGATCAGCTGCTGGCCGACCTTCAGCGTCGCCCGAGGCGACAGATAGTTGGCCTCGGCAAGATCGGTGCGGCTCACCTTCAGCTTCTTCGCGATGCTGAGCAGCGTTTCACCCTTCCTGACCGTGTGGCGGTTCAGCGGTGCGAGCTCGTCGGCAGCCGCCTCCAGCATCCGCGCGTGGATCACGTCCGCGGTCCCCTGAGGAACCTTCAGCTCGTACTCCGCCGCCCGAATCGGGGTCGTCCAGCGGCGCAGCTCGGGGTTCAGATCCTGGATGACCTGCACCGGAATCCCCGCCCACTCGGCGATGCGCCGCAGATCGACGGCCTGCGTCAGCGTCACCGTCTCGTACGCAGGGGCTTCGAACGGCACGACGTTCATGCCGTACTGTTCGGGATTGCGGGCGATGATGACAGCCGCGAGGATGAGCGGCACGTAATCGCGCGTCTCGCGCGGCAGGTAACGCTTCGTGGCGCTGAGCGACCAGAAGTCGGTCTTGCCCGAGCGCTTCATGGCGCGCTGCACCCGCCCCGGGCCGCCGTTGTACGACGCCAGCGCGAGGTGCCAGTCGTTGAACATCCCGTAGAGCGTCTTCAGATACCTGGCCGCGGCGCGGGTCGCCTTTTCAGGATCCGAGCGCTCGTCGATGTACCAATCGTGCTTGAGGCCGTTCTCCAGCGCGGTGCCGCGCATGAACTGCCAGATGCCCTTGGCCTTGGCTCTGGACAGGGCGTTCGGCTTGAACGCGCTTTCGATCAACGGCACATACGCCAGGTCGAGCGGCAGTCCCTCGGCGCGGAAGACGTCCTGGATCATCGGCAGGAAGCGCGCGCCGCGGCTCAGTCCTTCCTCGAGATAGCTTTTCAGCCGCCCGGTAAACAGCTGAACGAAGGACAGCACCCGGGAATTGAGCGGGATCTCGATGTCGTGGACGACGGCCTGGAGGTCCTCGGCCACCGTCTGCTCGGTCTCCTTCGTGGGCGCGGGCGGTTCGAAGGTCGCGATGGCCAGCAGTTCGTCGATGGACGCCGGCTCCGACGCCTTTTCGGTGAACCCGTCGCCCTGCGCCAGAGACGTGACTTCGTACGCGCTGATCCGCTCGAGCAGCCGGTCATAATGCTCACGGATCCGGGGCTCGCTTCGAGCACCGCCGGGCTGCTCCAGCAGGACTTCGAGCGCCCGGTCGAACGCAACCTTTGCGGTATCGAGGTGCCCGGCCTCGAGCTCCCGCCTCCCGTGCTCGAAGTGGCGGTCGGACTCGGCAATGAGCTCGTCGATCGGATCGGGCGTGGGAGCAGGCGGTTCCGGAGCGGGACTAACGACAGCCGCAGGCGCCGGCTGCGGGGCAGGCGCGGGTCTCTTCGCAGCGCAGGCAGCCGCGAACACCGCGACGAGACAGACACCCCACGACAAGCCGAGGCGGGAAGGCGGCATGGCGTCCGCGTACTCTAGCATCCGGCTGATCGCCCGGTCAAAAGGCAGCACGTAATCCCGGGCAGAAATGTGCAGATCTCGTCAGCGCGGCCAGCCGGCGTACTGGAACACCTTCTCCGATTCGCCAAGGTCTCGCGCTGCCGGTGTGATGATCGTCCGCTCTCCGATGAGCAGCTTTCTGCCCGATCGAAGGGCGGCACGGACGTCTTCCTCACAGATGAACTCTGCCGGGTTATCGGCCCGAGGTTCGGAGGCGCCATCCCGGGCTGCCGGGACCGGGTTGCCCTCCGGAGGCTTGTAGCCACGCGAGGCGAGGAAGGCGTCGATCCTGGCGGCAAGGGTCTGAGCCGAGATCGCGTTGGGCGCCGCCGCGGCCGGTGCCTTGGGCAGCGCGGGGGCGGTAGACGTCCGGGCCGGACTGTCCACGGCCGCGCTGCGCGTTTCAGCACGCGCAGTCGAGGCGACGGCAGGCCGGACCTCGTACGCCAGACGCTTCAGGTTGAGCAGATGCCGCGGCGAGATGTTGTCGGAGGTGATGTTGCCGCCGGGGCCTCCGCATCCAAGCGTCATCGCGGGATCGAGGCCCGTCGTCAGCCCGATGGACCCGTGGGTCGTGGGTGTATTCACGCAGATTCGGAAAGCGGGCTTCTTCAACCCGAACTGGAGAATCACGTCCTCGTTCTGCGAGTGAATCGACATGGTGTGACCCATGCCGCCATACCGGAGAATCTGAATACAGCGCTCGCACCCCTCCCGCCAGTCCTTGACGACATACCAGGACAACACGGGACACAGCTTTTCTATAGATAGGGGATAGTCGCGGCCGACGCCCGCGAGAGGCGCAATCAGCGCTCGTGTTCCCGCGGGCACGCGGATCCCGACTTTCTCGGCGATATATGTGGCCGACCGCCCGACCAGCGCGGGGTTGGGCAGCCGCTGCGGGCTGACGAGCGCCCGTGCGACCGCCTCCATCTCGCCGTCGTTGAGGAAGCAGGCGCCTTCAGCCTGGAACTGCCGGCGCGCTTCCTCCGATATCGCCTCGTCGACGACAACCGAGTTGGGCGACGAACAGAGGACTCCGTTGTCGAAGGTCTTCCCGAGAATGATGTCGCGGGCGGCTTTCGGCAGGTCGGCCGACCGCTCGATATAGCACGGCGCGTTGCCCGGCCCCACGCCGTACGCGGGCTTCCCGGCGCTGTAGGCGGCTCGCACCAGTCCCATGCCGCCGGTCGCCAGGATCACCGCCACGTCGCGGTGCTTCATCAGCTCCTGCGTGCCTTCGAGCGTCACGGTGCGCATCCATCCGATAGCGCCCGCCGGCGCACCGGCCCGCGCGGCGGCCTCCGCGAGGATCTCCACCGTTCGCGTGATGCAGCGGACGGCCGAGGGATGCGGACTGATGACGATCGGGCAGCGCGCCTTGAGCGCGATGAGCACCTTGTAGATCGCCGTCGACGTGGGATTGGTCGACGGCACGATCGCGGCGACGACGCCGAAGGGTTCGGCGATCTCCACGATCTTGCGATCCTCGATGCGGTTGACCACACCGACGGTCTTCATCGGCGCGATGAACTCGTACACGCGCCGCGAGGCGAACAGGTTCTTCTGCACCTTGTCCGCGACGACGCCGTATCCGGTCTCGTCAACAGCCAGCTTCGCGAGCGTCTCCGCGTGAGGCGTGACGGCGTCGGCCATCGCCTTGACGATGTGGTCGATCTGCTCCTGTGTGAGCTCGGCGAGGATCGGCTGCGCCTGCCTGGCGGCACGCGCCAGGCTGCGCGCTTCGGAGATGGAAGCGAGGTCCTTGTCGGTCTGCGGAGTGGCTTCCTGAGCGGCCATGGGTCTGTCGCCGGCTGACGGGCGCTAGCTACCCCTTGGGAAGAATGCGCTCGACCTCGGCATGCGGCCTGGGGATGACGTGCACCGATACCAGTTCGCCCACGCGCCGCGCCGCCGCGGCGCCGGCATCGGTTGCCGCCTTCACCGCGCCGACGTCACCGCGGACCAGGACGGTGACGTAGCCCGCGCCGATGTACTCCTTGGCGACGAGCACGACGTTCGCCGTCTTGACCATCGCGTCGGCGGCTTCCACCGAGCCGATGAGGCCGCGGGTTTCCACCATGCCAAGAGCTTCTGATGCCATGCGCAGGAGATAGTATCATTCCGGGTCGCATGGCCAGATCGTCTGCGCGTTCGTTGTGGCCCGTTCTGCTCGGTGCGATCGCGCTGATCGCGGGCTGCTCGGCGGAAACCGACGACGCGCCTCCGGTGGCGAGGCCGTCGGTCACGCTCAGTCGGCAGGATGCCGCGGTCGGCAGCCCGATCGACGTGACCTACCGCTTCGAGGTTGCGCCCGACGCTCCGCCCTTCGCCGAAAACTACACGGTGTTCGTGCACGTGCTCGACAAGGACCGCACGTCGTTGTGGGGCGACGATCACCAGCCGCCCACGCCGACGACGCAGTGGAAGCCGGGTTCGACGGTGGAGTACACGCGGACGATGTTCGTGCCGAAGCTGCCGTACGTCGGCGAGGCTCAGATCGAGGTCGGCCTCTACTCGACCAGGACCAACGCGCGCGTTCCGCTCGCGGGCGAAAACACCGGCGGCCGCTCGATCCGGGTCGCGACCTTCAACATGCAGCTGCCGGCCAGTCAGCTGTTCGTCGTCTTCAGGGACGGCTGGCACGAAGCGGAATTCCCCGGCGAGGCCGGGGTGGAATGGCAGTGGTCGAAGAAGCAGGGGACCATCTCCTTCCGGAATCCGAAACGGGACGTCACCTTCTTTCTGGACGTCGACCAGCCCGTTCAAGCGTTCACGGAACCCCAGGCCGTCGAGGTCAGAATCGGCGGTGAGGTGGTCGATAGCTTTTCACTGGCGGCAGGGCAGCGCGAGCTCCGCCGCGTCGGGCTGACTGCCAGCCAGCTCGGCGCAGGCGAGACCGCCGAGGTCGTGCTGGCCGTGGACAAGACGTTCGTGCCGGCGAGCGTGCCTCAATTGAAGAGCTTGGACCCCAGGGAGCTGGGCGTCCGGGTATTCCACGTATTTGTTGAGCCGAAATAGTAGGACTGGAGGTCTAAACTGGGCACATGGAATTCCGCTGCCGGCTCGGGACTGCCACCGGCGAGGTAGTCGAGGGGATCTACATCGCCGACAGTGAAGCCCGTCTGCGCCGGGAACTCGAAGAAAAAGGCCTCTACGTCCTGTCGCTGCAGCCGCGCGGTGCCCTGGCCGGCCTGTCGTTCGGCAGGCGACACCGCCGGATCGGGCGGCAGGAGTTCCTCGTCTTCAACCAGGAGCTTGCCACGCTGCTCAAGGCCGGCATGCCGCTGGCCCAGTCGCTGGACATCCTCAGGCAGCGCGTCGCACATCCCACGTTAAAGGCTGTTCTCGACAGCGTTTACGAGAAAGTGCAGAGCGGAACGGCGCTGTCGGACGCCTTTGCCGAGCACGGCGATTTGTTCCCGCCCGTGTATTCGGCGTCCCTCATGGCCGGCGAGCGCAGCGGCAGCCTCGACTCGGTCATCCGCCGGTATGTGGCGTATGAAAAGCTCATCGGGGCCGCACGGCGACGGACGATCTCGGCCCTGATCTATCCCGCCATCCTCGTCACGATGATGACAATCCTCATCGGCATCATCGTGCTGCGGGTGATCCCGGCGTTCTCCGATTTCTACGCCACGTTCGACCGGCCGCTGCCGCTGCTGACCCGCATCATCGTGGGGTTCTCGAACGCCATCGCTTCGAATATCCTGATCGCAGGACCTGCGGTTGTCCTCCTGCTCGTCGGGGGATTTCTGTGGTTCCGACAGCCGAAACGGAAAGCCGTTCTCGACCGGTGGGTGCTGGGCATCCCCTGGTTCGGTGCGACCGCGCGCAAGTTCTACACCTCCCAGATTGCGCGCATGCTCTCGACCCTGCTCGGCGGGGGCATTCCGCTCGTCCATTCGCTCGAGATTGCTGTTCGATCGACTTCGAACCGATACATGGGTGATGGCCTGGACGAGGTCCGCCGCCGCGTCCAGGAAGGACAGAGCTTCGCCGGGGCGCTGAGGGCGCGTCAGGTCTTTCCGGACGTGGCTGTGAAGATGGTCGAGGTCGGCGAGTCGACGGGTGCTCTTCAGGACATGCTGAACAGCCTCGCCGAGTTCTACGACGAAGAGGTCGAGACGGAAGTGGAGCGCGTCACCAGGCTGATCGAGCCGACGATGCTGGTGGTGATGGGGATCATCATCGCCGCGGTCGTCCTGGCGCTCTACATGCCGCTGTTCGAGCTGACCTCGGTGGTAGGAGCGTAGGGTTTCTCACATGGCAACTGCAACGGCCAATCTGCTGCCGAACCCGGAGGACTACTCCGAGGAAATCGCGCGCGCGCGGATGCTGGCCGAGCGCTATCGGCTCGAGTTCGTCGACATGGAGGAGTTCCGCATCGATCAGGATCTCTTCCGGTCCATCCCCGCCGACCTGATGCTGCGGTACGGCTTCGTGCCGTATCGCCGCGAGGGCAAGTTTCTCGTCATCGTCGTCTCCGATCCGACCGACCTGCCGATGATCGACGAGCTGGGGGTGATCCTCCGGACGCCGATCCGGGTGACGGTGGGACCGCCATCGGCGATTCAGTCGATCCTCAAGAAGAGCGAGAGCTCGCAGCGCGTCCTGGAAGAGGCGACCGAGGCCTTCGAGCTCCAGGTCCTGAAGGAAGACGAGACCGGCGAAGAGAACCTGACCGTCGAGCGCCTCACCCGCGACATCAGCCCGATCATCAAGCTGGTGGATTCGATGATCTACACCGCCATCCAGCGGCGGGCGAGCGACATCCACATCGAGACCGGCGACGACGCGGTGTACGTGAAGTACCGCATCGACGGCGTCCTGCAGCCGGCGATGCGGCCGATCGGCAAGCAGTTCCACAGCTCGATCATCTCGCGCGTCAAGGTCATGGCCGAGCTCGACATTGCCGAGAAGCGCGTGCCGCAGGACGGCCGCTTCAAGGTCCGCATGCCGGGCAAGACGATCGACTTCCGCGTGTCGATCATGCCCAGCGTCCACGGCGAGGACGCCGTCATCCGCATCCTCGACAAGGAATCCATCAGCGAGCAGTTCACCGAGCTGAAGCTCGACATTCTCGGCTTCCCCGAGCTCGAGCTGCGCCGGTTCCGCAAATACATCCGCGAGCCCTACGGCATGGTCCTCGTCACCGGCCCGACCGGGTCCGGCAAGACGACGACTCTTTACGCAGCACTGTCTGAAATCAAGTCAGTCGAGGACAAGATCATCACGATCGAGGATCCCGTGGAGTATCAACTGCGCGGGATCACGCAGATTCCCATCAACGAGAAAAAGGGGCTGACCTTTGCACGGGGATTGCGGTCGATCCTTCGACACGACCCCGACAAAATCATGGTCGGCGAGATCCGCGATCCCGAGACCGCGCAGATCGCCATCCAGTCGGCGCTCACGGGCCACCTCGTGTTCACGACGGTCCACGCCAACAACGTCGTGGACGTGCTCGGCCGATTCCTGAACATGGGCGTCGAACCATATCAGTTCGTGTCGGCCTTGAATTGCGTGATGGCCCAGCGCCTGGTTCGCCTGATTTGCTCGCACTGCAAGCGGCAGACGCCCGTCGACCCGAAGGCGCTCGAGGAAGCGGGCCTGTCGCCCGATCTGGCGCGGACGCACACGTTCTACGACGGGGCGGGGTGCATCGAGTGCGGCGGCACCGGCTTCAAGGGCCGCACCGCGATTTGCGAGCTGTTGAATCTGTCCGATCGCATCCGTGAGATGATTCTCGACAGGCGCCCGGCCTCCGAGGTGAAGAAGGCGGCACACGAGGAGGGCATGCGCTTCCTCCGCGAATCCGCAGTCGAAAAGGTCCTCATGGGGCTGACGACGCTCCGCGAGATCAACAAGGTGACGTTCGTCGAATGAGCCTCCTTGCCTCCTGGCTGGCCAGCCCTCCGCTCGATGCGGCGATCGAGATCGCGCCGGAAGCGGTGTCGATTGCCGTGCTCGGCGGACGCGGCCAGCACGCGATCGTCCAGGGCTACGCCGTCGAGCCGCTGCCGGGCGGGGCGCTGGTGCCGTCGCTGACCGCGGTGAACATGCCCGACCGCGACGTCGTGGTGAAGGCGCTCCGCGCCGCCTGCGACAGCGTCGGCGTCCGGCCGCGCCGGGTGGCGCTGGTCGTCCCCGATCTGGTCGGGAAGGTCTCGCTGGTCCGCTTCGAGCAGACGCCGACAAAGCGCGACGACCTCGATCAGCTGATTCGCTGGCAGATCAAGAAGTCGACGCCGTTCCCGACCGAGGACGCCTGCGTCACGTATACCCCCGGGGCGCGCGGCGCCGGCGGCAACGAGTTCGTGGTGGTCGCCGCCCGCCGCGAGATCATCCGCGAGTACGAGGGCGTCTGCGAGGAAGCCGGCATCGAGGCCGGGCTGGTCGATCTGGCCACGTTCGCCGTGGTCAACCTGTTCCTGAGCTCGGGTCCCGCGCCGACCGGCGACTGGCTCGTCGTCCACATGCGCCCCGAGTACACGTCGATCGTCATTCTCCGCAACGAGGATCTGATCTTCTTCCGCAACCGCGCCGAAGGCGACGAGGAGGCCCTGCAGGACGTCGTGCACCAGACGGCGATGTATTACCAGGACCGCCTCTCCGGGCGCGGGTTCTCCCGCATCCTGCTCGGCGGACTCGGCAAGACGGTCGGCGCCGTGGACATGGCCCGGCGGAACCTCGAAGAGCACATGGGGGCGCAGGTCGAGACGATCGATCCGACGCGCGGTGCGACCCTGACCGATCGCATCACTCCCACGCCGGAGCTGATGGCGACGCTGTCGCCGCTCGTGGGCATGCTGCTGCGGACGCGGCGCGAGGCGGTGGCGGTCTGATGCTGCGCACCAACCTCTCGACACGCCCGTTCTACAACATCCGCGCCGTGCAGGCGGCGCTGGGTGCCTGCACGGCACTGGTCATCCTGTTCACCTTGTACAACGGGATTACCGTGCTGCGCCTGTTCGGGATGCAGCGGTCGCTCGGGGCGCGGGCCGTCCAGGCCCAGAACGAGGCGGCCAGGCTGCGCGCGGACGCGGCGAGCGTCCGCGCCAAGGTCGACGCCAGGGAGCTGGAGACTGTCTCGGCGGCCGCCAGGGAAGCGAAGGCGATCATCGAGATGCGGGCGTTCTCGTGGACCGACCTGCTCACCGAGTTCGAGAGAACGCTGCCGGAGAACGTCCGCATTACCGCCGTTCAGCCGCGCATCGACCGCGACGGGACGTTCATCGTCGGCATGCGGGTCGAAGCCCGCGATGTGGCCGACCTCGAACGGTTTCTCGACGATCTCGAACGGACCGGCGCCTTCCACAACGTGTTGACCACGGACGAACAGGCAACCGACGACGGGCTGCTCGAAGCGCTCGTCGAGGGGGCCTACGTGCAGCCGCAACCGGGCGGCGCGGCTGAAAAGCCCGTCGCCGCGGCCGGCCCCAGCGGGAGAGCGGCTCGTGAGTGACAGCCACGCGATGAGGCTCGTCCGGCGCATCGTGCAGGAGCACCGCAAGGCGGTCATGCTGATCGCGACCGGCTTCGCGGTGAACGTGTTGATCTACCTGGCGGCCGTACGGCCGCTCAGTCACAGCGTCGCCACCATCGAACAGCGCACGCTGGCGGCGGAGCAGGCGCGCAACGCCGCGCAGGCGGAATTCGACCGCGCCAACGGCACGCTCACCGGGAAGGATCGGGCCACCAGGGAGCTCGACACGTTCTATTCCAAGGTGCTGGCGCAGGATCTCGCCGGGGCGCGGCGGCTGACGTACGGCCGCGTGCAGCGTCTGGCGCAGGAGCACCGCCTGACGTATCAGAGCAGCCGGTACGAGCCGATCGTGGATCGCAACAGCACGCTGACCAAGCTCAGGGTCAGCGTCGAGCTCACCGGCACCTATCCCAACCTGCGCAGCTTCATCCACGCGATCGAGAGCGCGCCGCAGTTCGTCGTGATCGAGAACATCTCGCTGGCCGAAGGCGTGGGTGAGGATTCGCTGCGCCTGGCGATGGATTTGTCCACCTATTACCGGCGGAGCTCGGAGCAATGAGGTCGACGCCGGCGCTCACCCTGCTCCTCGTGCTGCTGGCCGGCGGCGTCGGCTACTGGGTGTGGACTGACGACACACCGTCGGCCGGCCTGCCTGCCGCCGCGACTCGCGGCGCCGGCGCCCAGGGCGCCGGTGATGCGGTCACGGAGATTCGTCTCGATCTGCTGGAGCGCGACCGCGGCGCCTTGACCGCCTCGGAGCGCAACCCGTTCCGGTTCGAGCGGCGAATGCCGCCGCCGTCGCCGGTGCGAATGCAGTCGGCGCGGCGGGCGGCGCCCCCGGTGGACGAGGGTCTGACCGAGCCGCCGCTTCCGCCGCCGCCGCCGCCGCCCATCCCGCTGCGGTTCATCGGCTATCTCCAGCCCCGGGATGCGGAGGGCGGCCGTGTGGCGGTGCTGAGCGACGGCCGCGGCAACGTGTTCAACGGAAAGGAAGGCGACGTGATCGAAGGTCGCTACCGTTTGCTGCGGGTCGGCAATGATTCCGCCGAACTCGTCTACCTGGACGGAAGAGGGCGTCAGACAATCCGGCTGTCAGGACAATGAGACACGCACACCTGAAAATCGCAGCGCTGATCGTCATTGCGGGTCTGGGCGCCGCGTGCGCCGCCGGACGCGCGTTCGGCCGCGGCGAGGCGGCGGCCCGCGCCGGAGACTGGGAGACCGCCGTCGATCACTACCGGCGCGCCGTCGAAGAGGACCCCAACAACGCCGAGTACCGCATTGCGTACGAGCGGGCGATGATCAGCGCATCGCAGCTGCACCTCGACGCGGCGCGCATCGCCGAAGCGCGCGGTCAGCTCGAGGATGCGCTGCGCGAGTATCGCCGCGCCAGCGAACTGGATCCGCCCAACCGCCAGCTGGCCGCCAAGGTGCTCGACCTCGAACGCACGCTGCGGGATCAGATCGAAGCGCAGCGGCCGCGCAACTCGGTGCAGCAGATGCGCGAGCAGGCGCGCAGCGCCAGCCAGCCGACGCTGTTCAACCTGAACACCGTGATGAAGCCGCTGGTCTTCAACCAGGCGAGCCTGCGCGACATCTTCGGGTCGATTGCCAAGGCCACCGGCATCAACATCATCTTCGACAGCACGTTCCAGGACCGGGTGTACACGACGAGCCTCAACGACGTGACGCTCGAGCAGGCGCTGAACTCCATCGTCACGGCGAACCAGCTGTTCTACAAGATCCAGGATCCCAAGACGGTGATCATCATCCCGGACAACGCGCAGAAGCGCGCGCAGTACGAGGAGCAGCTGGTCCAGAACTTCTACATCTCGCACGTCGACCCGCTCGAGCTGGCGCAGATGCTCAATCAGGTGATCCGTCCGATCGGCGGCCAGCAGCTGGCGCCGGTGATCAGCGCGAACAAGACGTCGAGCGTCATCAACGTGCGGGCCACGGCGGCGATGATGGCCATCATCGAGCGGATGATCGAGAGCAACGACAAGCCGCGCGCCGAGATCATCGTCGACGTGCAGATTCTCGAGGTCAACCGCTCCCGCGCCAAGAAGTACGGCATCGACCTGGGCAACTACGCGATCAACGCGGTCTTCTCGCCCGAGCGCGACCCGCGCGGCACCGCGTCGGCGGAGAACGGCGGCGGCGCCACGCTGAACCCGCAGCCGTTCAACGCCAACACGATCTCCCGGGGCATCAACACGAGCGACTTCTATCTGGCCGTGCCGTCCGCCGTCGTCCGCTTCCTCGAGCAGGACAGTGAAACCAAGGTCATCGCCAAGCCGCAGCTCCGCGGCGCCGAGGGGGCGCCGCTCGAGCTGAACCTCGGTGAAGACATTCCGGTGCCGTCGACGACGTTCACGCCGGTGGCCGCCGGCGGCGCGAACTCGCAGCCGCTGACGTCGTTCAACTACCGCTCGGTCGGCGTCAACGTGAAGATGACGTCGAGGGTCACCTACGAGGGCGACATCCGGATGGAGCTGTTCGTCGAGAGCAGCACGCTCGGCGCGGGTGTCGTCATCGCGGGTCAGGAGCTGCCGTCGTTCGGATCGCGGAAGGTCACGACGGTGCTGCGGCTGCGCGAAGGGGAGTCGTCGCTGCTGGCGGGGCTGCTGCGCGAGGATCAGCGCAAGATGCTGAGCGGCCTGCCGTGGCTGCTGCGCGTCCCGGTGATCAAGCAGCTCTTCTCGGCCAACGACACCAGCGTCACGCAGAGCGACATCGTGATGCTCCTGACGCCGCGCATCGTGCGCACGCACGAGCTGACGCCGCAGGACGTCAGCCCGATCCGCATCGGCACGCAGGCCAACCTCGGCCTCAGCGGACCGCCGCCGCTGCTGGCGCCCCCTGGCGGCAATGCGCCGACGCCGCCGGTCGGCGCGGCCGCGCAGCCGCCTGCCGCAGCGCCGTCCCCGGCGCCGGCCGCCGCGCCTGCTCCGCAGCCTCAGACGGCGTTCGCGCGGCCTGGAGCACCGGCACAGCTGCCGCCAGTGCCGGAGACTCCGCCCGCCGCGACTCCGGTCCCGACGGCCCTGTCGACCGGTCCCGCCGGCCTCGCGGGTGCCGGCGGCGGACAGATTCTCGTGTCGGTTCCGCAGGAGTTCCGCGTCGGCGCCGGACCGTATACGGTCCCGATTTCCATTACCGGCGCCTCGCAGATCTCGAGCGTGTCGCTGACGGTGACCTATAACCCGGACGTGCTGCGCGTGCGTGTCGCGCAGGAAGGACCGTTCCTGCGCTCGGGCGGCGTCCAGGCCCAGTTCACGCAGCAGGGCGACCCGTCGGCCGGCAGGCTCGATCTGGCAATCGTGCGGCCCGGCGACCAGACCGGCGTCGCCGGCACCGGTCTGCTCGCGGCGCTGTTGTTCGAAACGGTGGGCGCAGGGCCGGCGAACCTGGCAGTCACCGGGTCGGCGTCGGGTCCCGGCGGAGCCCCGATCGCGCTGCAGTTCGCGCCCGTACCAACGATAACGGTGAGATGAAGCACGGTCAGCAGGGCTTCACGTTTCTCGAGCTCGTCATCGTCACGACGGTCCTGATGATCCTGGCATCGACGATCGTCCCGATGGCGCAGGTCACCGCGCAGCGGCAGCGCGAGATCGAGCTGCGGCGCGCGCTGCGCGAGATGCGGACGGCGATCGACAAGTTCAAGGATGCCGTCGATCAGGGCCTGATCGCGACCACCGAGCTCGAACCCGGCAGCGAGGGCTATCCGCCGGACCTGGAGACGCTGGTCAACGGCGTGCCGGCGGCAAACGATGCCTCGGGGCGCAAGCTGAAGTTTCTGCGCAGGATCCCCATCGACCCCATGACGAACAGCACCGACTGGGGGAAGCGCGCCTACCAGGATCGGCCAGACTCGCAGTCGTGGGGCGGCAAGAACGTGTTCGACGTGTACACCACACACCCGGGAACGGCCCTCGACGGCACGAAGTACCGGGACTGGTAGGCAGATTTGACCGGCACAGTCCAGCGGGCACAGGCAATGAAGCGCACCGGCGGGTTCACGCTGATCGAGCTGCTGGTCGTGATGACCATCATCGTGCTGCTCGCCAGCGTCGGAATGGCGGTGTATGGCACGAGCGTGACGCGCGCGAAGGAGGCGGCGCTCGTCGAGAATCTGTTTCAGATGCGCAAGGCGATCGACGAGTACTACGCCGACAAGCAGAAGTACCCGCCGTCGCTCGACGCGCTGGTGACCGAAAAGTATCTTCGGGAGATCAAACAGGATCCGTTCACACAGTCGGTGGAGACGTGGCAGACGATCATGTCCGACCCTGATCCGTCGAACCCGTCGGCCGAAACGGGAATCTGGAACGTGAAGAGCGGCGCGGAAGGCACGGGATCCGACGGCCGCCCATATTCCGAATGGTAAAGACGATGTTCAGGTGCATCACTTTCTGCCTCGGCGTACTGATGCTCGCCGTGCTGGCGAACTGCGATCGGGTGCCGCTGTTCGCGCCGACCAATTCATCGGTCACGATCCAGGCGGCAAGCCTGGTGGTCCCGACCGGCGGCAGCACGACGATCACGGCCACCGTCATCGAATCGAGCGGTACGCCGGTGCAGAACGGAACCACCGTCCGCTTCAGCACCACGCTGGGCCGCGTGGAGCCGGTCGAAGCACAGACGCGCAACGGCATCGCGACGACCACCTTCTTCGCCGGCGATGAATCGGGGATCGCCGAAGTGCGTGCGATGTCGGGCGGCGCGGGGGGCGGAGGGACCACGACACCGCCCCCGAGCGACGGGAACGGAGACAACAACGGCGGCGGCACGAACACGACGTCCACGAACTCCAACAGCAACGTCGTGCAGATTGCGGTCGGCGCCGGCGCTGTCGATACCGTGACCGTTCGTGCGAACCCGTCGAGCGTCTCGACCGGCAACGGCGGCACGGTCAGCGTGATTGCCACCGTGGTCGGGGCCGGCGGCCGACTGCTGGCCAACATCCCGGTCAGCTTCTCGGCGTCGCGCGGCACGTTGAGCGCCACCAGCGCGCTGACCGACGCGCAGGGCGAGGCCCGGGTGTCGCTGACGACCAACGGCGATACCGACATCACCGCCGTCGCGGGCACGAAGACAGCCACCACGAAGGTCACCGGCGTGCCGGGACCGGCCGTGAGCCTGACCTGCGCCGTGGGCACCTCCAACACGTGCGCGACGGTGTCCGTCGGTCAGACCGTCGTCTTCACTGCGCAGCGCGCCCAGGGCTCCGGGAACCTGGCCTCCGCCGTGCTCGATTTCGGCGACGGCACCAGCCAGAATCTTGGCACCCTGAGCAGCGCCGCTACCGTGCCGCACACGTATTCACAGGCGGGCACGTATACCGCAAGGCTGACCGGCACCGACAGCAGCGGCGAGAGCTCGTCGGCCGTGCAGGTCATCCAGGTGAGCTCGGTCACCGCGAACGTGAGCGCGTCGGTGACCGCGGGAACAACCGTCAGCGCGACAGCCACGGTGTCGGCGCCGGTGACACAGTACGTCTGGTCGTGGGGCGACATGACCTCGGATACCACGACCACGAGCGCCACGGCCTCGCACACGTATGCAGGGCCGAACACCTACACGATTTCCGTCGTAGCCACGCTGCAGGCCGGCGGAACGGTCTCGGCCAACACCACCGTCGTCGTGCCCTAGAAGCCTGGAAGCGAGGTCATGCCGCTCGCGCGAGCCGGATCAGAGCGTGGATACGCCATGGCCGCCCTGCTCGTGGCCATGGCGGTCATGGCCATCGTGCTCAGCACGACGATGCCCGTGTACACCACGATGGCACGGCGGGAGCGCGAGGCCGAGCTGATCTTCCGAGGAGAGCAGTACGCGCGGGCGGTGGCGCTCTTCCAGCGCAAGTACGGCAACGCCCTTCCGCCCAACCTCGACGTGCTGTTGAACGAGCGCTTCCTGAGGAAGCAGTACAAGGATCCGATCACGAACGACGACTTCCAGTTGCTCGGCCCCGGCAGTCCTGAGCTTGCCGAAGCGGCGGCTGCGGTGCCGGTCGCCCCTGGACGTGGGGGAAACCAGCAAACCGGCTTCAGCCAGCAATCACAGCAGCCACAACAGCAGCAGCCGCGACAACCAGCGCCGCAGGGGCTGCAGATGTCGGGCCGCGGGGTTCAATCGAACCCCGTCACGGCCGGGCAGGCGCCCGGCGGAATCATCGGGGTCGTGAGCAAGAGCAAGGCGACGTCGCTGCGCGTCTACAACAACCACGACAAATACAACGAGTGGCTGTTCCTGGCGACGCAGATGAGCACGATGGCTGGTGCTCCGACCGGCGAGGAGGTGCCCGGTGGACGCGGCGGCCAGCCGGGTTCTCGAGGCGCTGGCGATGGCCGCGGCCGTGGCGGCGTCCCCGCCGGGCGCGGTCTCAATCCTCAGCCGCGCGGGGGAGGCCCGGCTCGCGGGCGTAACCCGAACGGCGGCTTCGGCACCCGGTTCTAGCGGCGCCGATCCCTTCTACCGGCGCAGCTCGTCGACGATGGCGTCGTGCAGGGCCGGCCTGACCCGGCGAATCGCATCGTTATCCGCCGTCGGATGCACCCGATTCGTCAGCAGCACCACGTAGAACGATTCGTCAGGATCGATCCACAACGAGGTTCCGGTGAACCCGACGTGTCCGAAGGCCCGCGGCGACATGCGCGTGCCGCACGACGAGGTCGGCAGCATCGTGTCCCAGCCCAGCGCCCGTGAGCTGCCGGGAACATCCGTCCGCCTGGCGATGAAGGTCTGCAGGGTCTGACGCGCGAACGCTCCGCTCCTGCCGTCCAGCACCTGCAGGAGATGACGGGCGTAGTCACCAACCGCGCCCGCGACGCCGAAAAGCCCGGCGTGCCCGGCTACGCCGCCGAGCGCCCAGGCGTTGTTGTCGTCGACCTCGCCAACGAGCAGCCGTTGGCGCCAGGGATCGATGCGCGTCGGCGCCGTCCGCGGCTTCCACGACGCAGGAGGCAGGAACTGGAGATCCTGGATGTTGCCCATCTGCACGCGCAGCGTGTCGAACTGAGCGGCAAGGGGCGTGATGCGATCGAGGATGAAGCCGAGCAGCATGAAACCCAGATCGCTGTAGATCGACTGCGATCGAGGCTCGTAGGCGCGCGGCGTTGCGAGGATGGCGGCTTCGAACGCCTCCTCGCCGCGATGGGATTCGAAGAACGGTACGTGCGCCGCCAGCCCCGCGGCGTGTGAAAGCAGGTCGCGGATCGTCACGACGATCGGCCCGTCGTCGCGCCAGGCGGGCAGGTGGCGCGCGACCGGGTCGTCGAGCGACAGCACACCGCGCTCGACCTGCCGCATGACCAGGGAAGTCGTGGCGAGAACCTTGGTGAGCGAGGCGAGGTCGAAGACCGTGTCCTCGCGCGCCGGGGCAGCGTCCGCGTCGAACGTGAGACGGCCGAACGCCTCCCGCCACAGCGGCTGACCGGCGTTGCCGACCTCGACGACCGCCGCGGGAAACGCCCGATCGGCGACGGCCTGCTCCAGGATCTGCCGCGCTGCGGCGAAGTGCGACGCCATCGGCGTCTAACGCGGCGCTGCGAACGCGTCGGGGGTGAACACGATCGTGCCGCTGGTCCCGGTGCGGCGGCCGACGGCGTCGACGAGCCCGCTCTCCATCCAGCCGGTCCAGTCCTGGAACGATTCGGCGAGCGCGCTGACCGGATCGGCCGGCGCACCGACACTGACGATGAGCCCCGGGGTGATGCTGCTCAGCGCCTTGCGCAGCGCGGCCACCAGCGTGGTCAGGCGAGACTGCCCGAACGTGCGCCAGCGTTCGGGAAGCTCTTCGGCGTAGCCGAAGGGATCGATCGCTTCGACCTCGTCGAGACGGGCGCGCTCCTCGGCGGTCAGTCGCGGGCGGGTGTCCGCGCGAAAGGTTTCCATGGCGTGCCGGCTGTAGTCGAAATCGGCGCCGGGGAAGCGAACGGCGTCGAGGAACACGCCGTCCACCGGATACCGCCGCGCCGCGGCCGATACGGCAGCCACGAGATACTGCGCCGCCTCGGACGAGAGCGGCGACACGTACAGCCCATCGACGCGCGTCGGATTCGCCCGCGCCCAGCGCGCGAGGCGTCCGAGATATCCCGGGCTCCGCACATCGACCTTGAGCAGCTCCGGCGCCAGCTCGCGCGGCACCATCAGCCACTCGGGATGCTGATAGAGGACGTGGTCGCGGGAGGCGGGGATCTCGCCCGTGGCCGCCGCCAGCGTGACCTCGATCCACGCATGCACACGCAGACCGCGGGCCCGCGCCTCGGCAATCAGCTCGCGCGCACCGTCGAACCCCGGGAACGCGCTGCCGCTGAGCGAGACCGGCACCATCATCGTGTCGAATGCGCCCGCCACGGCGGCATCAACGGCCCGGCGCACGGCTTCGGGCGACTCGAGCGACGCACGTGATGCCCAGAAGCTGCGCAGCGGTGCATTCGCCGCCTGCAACGCACCGGCGGCGCCGATGATCGAGACGGCGCACAGACACATCACCAGAACGACGAGGCGTCGAACACTGCCTGGCCGGACCGGTACGCGTCGATGCATGTGAGGAATGTACCATCATACTTGAAGCTCTCGTATGCATGTCCTCGGCATCGATGCGGGCGGAACGAAGACGGTGTGCCTGCTGGCCAACGAGCGAGGCGAGGTCCTGTCGCAGGCCCGCGCGTCCGGCGCCAACCTGCAGGTGATGGGTGAGTTCGGCGTCGAGAAGATCCTCTACCGGGTCATGGAGGACACGCTCGGCGGCCGCGACATCCGGCTCGATGCCATCTGTCTGGGGATTGCCGGCGTGGACCGTCCGCGCGACGCCCAGACGATCAACGGCATCATGCGCCGCATCAGCCAGAAGACGCCGACGCTCGTCGTCAACGACGCGCTGGTCGCGCTGGTGGCCGGCGCCGGCGACCAGGCCGGCGTCGTGATCGTCGCCGGCACCGGCTCGATTGCCTACGGACGCGATTCGAAGGGGCGCGCGGCCCGCGCGGGAGGGTGGGGATATCTGCTCGGCGACGAGGGCGGCGGCTTCTGGATCGGCCGGGCGGCCCTCTCTGCGGTCGTCCGCCAGTTCGATCACCGCGGCCCGGCCACGCTGCTGACCGACCTGGTGCTGCAGCAGATGCAGCTGTCGACGCCGGCCGAGGTCATCCACGTCATCTACGACCGCGGGCTGCAGCGGCACGCCATTGCCGGGCTGGCCGGATTGGTGCAGCGCGCCATGGCCGACGGCGACGCCGTGGCCGCCGAGATCCTGGATCGGGCGTCGGGCGAACTGGCGGGGGCCGCCGCTTCCGTCGTCACACGTCTGGCCATGCGTGGAGACGTGTTCCCGACCGTGCTCGCCGGAGGGATGTTCAAGGCCATCCCGTCCCTCGTCAGCAACGTTCGTTCGCGCCTGGCGGAGGTCGCCCCGCGCAGCGAAGTCAAGGCCCTGGAGATCGAACCGGCGCACGGTGCGGTCACGCTGGCCCTGGCCGCGGCGCGCGGCGAAGTGGCCATACCGAGCTACATCTAGCCCGCGGTGGACATCAAGATCTTCACGGACAGCGGCGAGATGGCGATTGCGGCCGCACGGCGGGTGGCGGAGGCAGTGCGTCAGCAGCCGTCGCTCGTGCTCGGGCTGCCCGCCGGGCGTACGCCCGTCGGCATCTATGCCGAGCTGGCGCGGCTGGCGGCGGCAGGGGAGGCGGACTTCTCCCGTATCACGGCGTTCGCGCTCGATGAGTTCGTCGGGATCGATCGCTCGCACCCGGCCAGCTTCCACCGCTTCATCCGCGAACACCTTGTCGACCGCGTCGGCATGCCGCCGGAGCGGTTCCACAGCCTCGACGGCGCGGCCGCGGACACCGCGGGCGAGTGCGCACGCTACGAGGCCGCCATCGAGGCCGCCGGCGGGATCGGATTGCAGCTCCTGGGAATCGGAGAGAACGGCCACATCGGGTTCAACGAGCCGGGAACCGGCCTGACGTCGCGCACGCATCGCGTGCGGCTGCTCGACGCCACGAGGCAGGCCAGCGCCGGGCTGTTCGAGGGAGACGTCGCGCGGGTCCCGCGCGAGGCGTTGACCGTCGGGATCGGCACCATCCTCGAGGCCGGGAGCATCGTGCTTGCCGCCGCCGGAGAGAGCAAGGCGGCAGGCGTCGAGGGGATGGTGCGCGGGCCGATGACGCCTCAGCTTCCCGCGTCATTCCTGCAGGCGCACCGATCGGTCGAGCTGTATCTCGATCGCGCCGCGGCGTCGCGGCTATGACCGCGTGCGCCGCGAAGTCCTGGGTGTCCTGGCCGCCGGGGGGATGTCCATGCGGCTCTGACTATGATTGCCGCCCACCGCCGCGCCTTCCGCGTGGCCCTGCAGCAGTCCGCGCAGCCGGGGCTCGATGTCCTCGCCGAGCGCTTCCCGCATCGAATCGTGCGCCTTCCGCAGCCGCGCCACCGCCTTGGCGTACGGCAAGCCGGTCTTCTGCATCACGATCGCGGCCTTCACATTCCACTGCGCGCTCCTGAGCAGCTTGTCGGCCTCCTCGTACTCCAGGCCGGTCACGATGTTCACGATCCGCCGCGCGCGATCCTTCAGCTTCTCGGATCCGGTCTGCACGTCGACCATCAGGTTGCCGTAGGTCTTGCCGATCCGCACCATCGCGCCGGTGGTGAGGATGTTCAGCACGAGCTTGGTCGCGGTGCCCGCCTTGAGCCGCGTCGACCCGGCGATGACCTCCGCGCCGACGCCGGGCGCAATGGTGAGGTCGACGAAGGTCTGCAGTTCCGTGCCCGGGTCGCAGGTGACGAAGATGATGCGCGCGCCGCTCTTGCGGGCGCGGGTCAGCGCGCCGCGCACGAACTGGGTCATGCCGCTCGCCGAAACGCCGATGACGACGTCCTTCTTCGTCGGCCGCAGCCGGTTGATGGCCCGCGCGCCTTCTTCGTAGTTGTCCTCGACGCCCTCCTTCGCGTTGAAGATCGCATCACGGCCGCCGGCCATGATCGCCTGCACGTACTGCGGGTGGGTGCTGAACGTCGGCGGCATCTCCGCCGATTCGAGGATGCCGAGCCGGCCGCTGGTGCCGGCGCCGACGAACACGATCCGGCCCCCCTTCCGCAGCGCGGCGGCGAGCATCTCCACGCCCACAGCGATGCGTTCGCGCTCGCGCTTCACGGCCTCGAGCATCTTGCGGTCTTCGCTCAGCATCAGATCGACGATCTCCGGCGCATCGAGCTTGTCGATCCCCAGGCTGGATGCGTTGATCGCCTCGGTCGGGAGCGATTGCCACTTGGAACGAATCGCCATACGACTACAATTTTAGTGGAGCGTGTCACCGAACGGTAGGAGCCGAATCGGACCTTGAGCAGCGGGTCTGCGCTTGACGCGTACCTCACTCACCTGACCGTCGAGCGGCGGCTGGCGCGCAACTCCATCGAGAGCTACGCACGCGATCTCAACGGTCTCGCCGAGTTCGCCGCTCAGCGCGGCAAGAGCGCCGAGGCGCTCACCCGCGGCGAGCTGGAGGGGCACGTGCGCGACCTGATGGCCGGCGGGCGGTCGCCGCGGTCGGTCGCCAGGGCGGTGGCCTGCTACCGGGGCTTCTACCGCTTCCTCGCCATCGACGGACGGCTGCCGGTCAACCCCGCCGACGACCTGCGTCCGCCGCGGGCGTGGAAGGTGCTGCCTCGCTACCTTACGGTCGAAGAGGTCGATCGCCTCATCGCGCAGCCGCTCGTCGCCACGCCGCGAGGCCTGCGCGACCGCGCCCTGATCGAGCTGCTCTATGCGACCGGCATGCGGGTCTCCGAGCTGCTGTCGCTGCGCCCGGCCGACGTGAATCTCGACGCCTCGTACCTGACGTGTTCGGGCAAGGGCGGCAAGCAGCGGATCGTCCCCATCGGCGACGAGGCCGCCGACTGGGTGCGACGATACCTGCGCGAGGGCCGCCCGGCGCTGCTGGGCAGGCGGAGCAGTCCGCGCCTGTTCGTCAACGCCAGGGGCGCGGGACCGGGCCTCACACGCGTCGGGTTCTGGAAGATACTGAAGGGCTACGCGCGCCAGGCCGGCCTCACGAGAGGACTCAGTCCGCACATGCTTCGTCACTCGTTCGCCACCCACCTCCTCGAGCGCGGCGCCGATCTTCGCGCCATCCAGATGATGCTCGGCCACGCCGACCTGTCGACGACGCAGATCTACACGCACGTGCTCGAGCAGCGCATGCGCCACATCTACGATCGGTTCCATCCCCGCGCATGATCCGCGCGCGATGGATCCTCGGAGGGATCGCGCTTGCGATCGCCGTCGGCAGCGGGCTGCTGATGCCGCCCGCGGCACGTCAGGTGCCGCCGTCGCCGGCGCTGGAGGCCCCGGTTCGGGGCGCGCTGCACATCCACACGCGCCGTTCGGACGGAACCGGCACCGTCGATGATGTTGCCCGCGCCGCGGCGCGCGCGGGGCTGAATTTCGTCATCGTCACCGACCACGGCGACGGCACGCGCGAACCGGATGCCCCGGCCTACCGGCACGGCGTGCTCTGCATCGATGCCGTGGAAATCAGCAGCGGAGGCGGCCACGTCGTCGCGCTCGGTCTGCCGCGCACGACGTACTCGCTCGGCGGCGAGACGCGCGACGTCATCGAGGACATCGCGCGGCTCGGCGGGATGGCGATTGCGGCGCATCCGGCATCGGCGCGTCCGCAGCTGCGGTGGAGCGATTGGAGCCTGCCGCTCGACGGCATCGAGTGGATGAACGCCGACAGCGAATGGCGCGACGAGCGCGTGACGGCAATCGCCCGGACGCTCCTGACGTATCCGTTCCGAAGACCGGAGACGCTGGCCGCACTCCTCGATCGTCCGCAGCCGGTGCTCGAGCGCTGGGACCAGTTGACCGCGCGGCGGCGGACGGTCGCGGTCGCGGGCGCTGATGCGCACGCCCGCATTCCGCTGACCAGCGTGGGCGATCCGTACGACAATCGCCTCTCGCTGCCGATTCCCGGATACGAGCAGATCTTCCGAACGTTCTCCATCGGTCTGCCCGGCGTGACGCTGACAGGGGAGGCCGCCGCCGACGCGAACACGGTCCTGGACGCCATTCGACGCGGCCGTGTCTTCTCGTCGATCGATGCGCTCGCCGGGCCCGTGTCGTTCTCGTTCTCGGCGTCGGACACTGCAGGCGGCAGGGTGTGGATGGGGGAGGACGTCGTCGTCAACGGGCCGCTGACGTTCGAGGTCGCCAGCAATGCCCCCGATAACGTCGGCATCTCAGTGCTTCGCAACGGGCAGGTGGTGCACACGGCGGCAGGGCCGCGGCTGGCGTACCCGACGTCGGAGCCGGGCGTCTACCGCGTCGAGATGCAGTGGCCCGGCGCACCGGGCGAGCCGCCGATTCCCTGGGTGATCTCGAATCCCATTTACGCGCTTGCCGCTCCTCGACGGCCGCCCCCATCGCCAGCCACGATCGAAGCCGATCACCTCGTCGTCCGCTACAACGGCGGACCGGCCACCGACTGGCACATCGAGCACAGTCCGCGCTCGCAGGGCGCGCTCGACGTGGTGCCGACGATCGACGGCACGCGACTGCTCGTGCGCTATGCGCTCGGAGGCACTGAAGACGAAGGTCCGTACGTGGCCGCGTCGATGAGCGTGCCCGAAGGTCTCGCTGATTTCGATCGGCTGATCTTCACCGCGCAGTCGAGCCGCGCCACGCGCATTCGGGTTCAGCTGCGTGTTCCGGACGCCGGGCAGGGAAGAAGCTGGCATCGATCCGTGTACATCGACGACACGCCGCGAACGATCAGCGTCGTGTTCGCCGAGCTCACACCCCTGGAACCGACGACGACCGGAGCGCCGGTCCTGGCCGATGTTCGTGATGTGCTGTTCGTCGTCGATACGATCAACACGCGGCCGGGGACGAGCGGACAGATCTGGATCGACGACGTGACCCTGGCCCGGTGACGATCACGTCCGGACGGTGAGCAGCAGATACAGCGCTCCCGCGCCGAACAGCAGGTTCGGCGCCCATGCCGCCAGGGCAGGGGCCATCACGCCTCCGGCCCCCATCGCCGCGAACACGCTGATCGTCGTCCAGTAGACGATCGCGATGGCAATCGCGACGCCGATGCCCGCCATCGCGCCACTGCGTCCGATTGTCACCGCGAAGGGCACTGCCAGCAGCGTCATGATGAGAGTGACGAAGGGGAACGACAGCTTCCGCCACAAGGCCACCTGCTGCTTGACGACGTCGAGGCCGCTGGCGCGGAGCCGTTCCGTGTACTCGCGCAGTTGCGTGAAGCTCATGAAGTCGGGGTCCGGCGACTCGGTGGTGAAGGTGGACGCCGGCTCGAACGTCCGGCGTGCTTCCGCGAACGGGATGAAGTCCTGCGGCTGGCCGGTTGCGTCGAACTCGCGAGTCCAGCCGTGCTCGACCTGCCACACGGTGTCCGTCACGAACGACGCGCGCTGCGCGAACGTGCGCGCCGCCAGCAGCGTCATGTCGTCGTTGAACTCGTAGACCCACAGGCCGTTGAATGTGCGCTGCCGCGGGTCGAAGTAGTTGTAGTGGTAGATGGCGCCGTCGCTGCCCATCACCCAGCGCCGGTTCAGCACATCGAAGGTCTCGGGCGACTGGCCCTTCATCACCCACTTGATCGCTTCGGCCTTGCGGTTCGATGGTCCGAGCACGGTCTGCTCGAGACCGAAGAGCGCGGCGCCGGCGAGCACCGCAGCGCCCACCATCGGCAGAGCGACGCGGTACAGGCTGATGCCGCACGCCTTCATCACGACCAGCTCGCTGTTCTTCGTCAGCAGCGCGACGGTGACGAGCGTCGCGAGCAGGACCGACAGGGGAATGACGTAGTAGAGATACTGCGGCGTCTGATACGCGAGGAACATCCACAGCATCGTCCACGTTCCGGCGCCCTTGAGGACCTTCTCGGTGTACTCGGTGAACGTCGCGATGTAGAACAGGCTGCACAGCGCCAGCGCCGACAGCCCGAGCATCCGCAGGTAGGTGAGCGCGATGTAGCGATCGAGCGTGCCGAGCGGGGCGAAGAAGCGGCTCCGGCCCGTCGCGCGCACGGTGCCGAGCCTGCTCAGGAACGCGGGCAGCGGCACACCCAGCGGCCGATCGGCGACGCGGCCGCGCCACTTGAAGAACACGATGCCGGCGGCGCCGAGCACGATGTTGGGCAGCCACGCGGCGAGCCAGGGCGCAAGCACGCGGCCTTTCGTCATCGACTGTCCGAGCCAGAGCAGGATGTAGTAGACGAACACGATCGCCACGCCGATGACGAAGCTCGCCATCTTGCCGTCGCGGCGATTGGTCGCACCGAGCGCCAGACCGATCAGGCCGAACACCAGGCAGGCGGCGGGGATCGAAAACTTCTTGTGAATCTCGAACAGCTGATTGTGCGGGAAGACTCCCTGGGCGCGAAGCTCCGCGGCCCGCGCACGCAGCTCCGGAATCGACATCTCGCGGTCGCCCTTGGGCGGCCCGCCCTTCGGAAAGAGGCTCTCGGGGCTCAGGTTGAGGACGATACGGTTGAAGGCGAAGACCTCGTACTTGCCGGCCTGATCCGCGGCGTGGCGCGTGCCCTCGTAGAGGACCATCTCGACCGACTGCTGCTCGCGGTCGATGACGACGCCCCCGCGCCTGGCGAGATAGATGGTCGATCCCTCGCCGCTGCGATTGTCGGACACGAAGACGCCGGTCCAGCCGCCCTCGGGAGGAATGTCGCGCACGTACAGATCGATGTTCGGGAACCGCTCGTAGAACACGCGCGGTTTGACTTCGCCCTCGGCGAGCGACGCGATCACGTTGAAGGTGATCTCGCGGAACCGCTGATTGCTCTCCGGGACCGACACCATCAGGATGTACATCGTCGCGGCGAAGCAGACGGCCGAGACGAGCCCGACCGGTCTGAGCAGCCGCCGCAGGCTGACGCCGCACGCCTGGAAGGCCACGAACTCGCGGTCGGCCGAGAGGCGCCCGAACGTCACCAACAGCGCCATCAGCAGCGACATCGGGATCGTCAGCCCGAGCGCCATCGGCAGAAGCGCCACGAACACCTCGACCACGACGCGCATCGGCGCGCCCTTGGCGATGTAGTCCTCGGCATACTTCATGAACTCGGGAATAATGAACAGGAACGTGAACACGAGCAGGCCCATGCCGAACGGCATCAGCAGCTGGCGGATCACGTAGCGGTCCAGGATCTTCAGCATTCCCGCGTCTTCTCTGGTGTTATCGGCATTATGACCCGCGTCGCGATCCTCTGGCACATGCATCAGCCGTTCTACCAGGATCTGGCCACCGGCGAGCACATCCTGCCGTGGGTCCGGCTGCATGGCATCAAGGATTACTGGGGGATGGCGGCGCTGCTGCGGGAGTTCCCGCAGGTGCGGGTGACCTTCAATCTGGTGCCGTCGCTGCTGGTGCAGCTCGAGGCGTTCGCGCGCGACGAGGCCGTGGACCGGCACCTGGCGCTCGGCCTCAAGCCCGCCGACGAGCTCACCGAGGATGAGCGGGCGTTCTGCCTGGAGAACTTCTTCCACGCGCACCGGCCGCGGATGATCGACCCGTTCCCGCGTTATGCCGAGCTTCTGGCCCGGCGGGGAAGTCACGGCCGCGGCCTGAGCTCGCGCACGATCGCGGCGCAGTTCTCGACCGAGGACATCCGCGACCTGCAGATCTGGCACAAGCTGGTCTGGATCGACGCCTTGTACTTCGAGCGCGACGAGCGCATCCGCACGCTGGTGGCCAAGGACCGCGGCTACACCGAGGACGACAAGCAGCTGCTGCGCGCCGTGGAGCTCGAAATCCTGCGGGCGGTCGTACCCGAGTACCGGGAAGCCGCGCGCCGCGGCCAGGTCGAGCTGTCGACGTCGCCGTTCTACCATCCGATCCTTCCGCTGTTGTGCGACACGGACGTCCATCTCCGGGCGCATCCGCAGTCGCGCATGCCGCGCGAGCGATTCCGTCATCCCGACGATGCCTTCGAACAGTTGACGCGTGCGGTCGCGTTCCACGAACGGCTCTTCGGGCGGCGGCCTGAGGGGCTCTGGCCGTCGGAGGGCTCGGTGTCCGACGAGATGGTGGAGCTCGTCGCGCGCGCCGGCCTCAAGTGGCTGGCGACCGACGAAGCGATCCTGTCGCGGTCGATCGGGCGGGCGTTCACCCGCGACGGAGGCGGCCATGTCGAACAACCCGAGGATCTGTATCGCCCGTATCGGGTTGGCACCTCCGGGCTCAGCGTCGCGTGCGGATTCCGCGATCACACCCTCTCGGACCTGATCGGGTTCTCGTACGCGTCATGGCCTCCGGATGCCGCCGCCGATGATTTCCTGCGCCGTCTCGTCGAGGCCGGAGCCCGCTACAAGGCGCGCACGGGCGGCGAGGCGACGGTGTTCGTCATTCTCGACGGCGAGAACGCGTGGGAGCATTTCGAGGGACAGGGCCGGCCGTTCCTGCGCGCGCTCTATTCGCGCCTGTCGTCGCAGCCGGGCATCCGCACGGTGACCATGAGCGAGGCGTGCGCGACGGCGACCGAGACGCTGCCGTCGATCTTCCCCGGCTCGTGGATCAACTCCGACTTCTACATCTGGATCGGCCACCCCGACGATCATCGCGCCTGGAGCCAGCTCGCCGACGCACGCCGCGCGTTCGAGACGCCGCCGCCCGGCGTCCCCGAGGAGGCCATGGCCCGTGCGCGCGAGGAGATGCTGATTGCGGAAGGCAGCGACTGGTTCTGGTGGTACGGCGACGACCACTCATCGGATCACGATCTCGCCTTCGACGACCTGTTCCGTCGGCACGTCCGGAACGTGTACCGATCGCTCAACCTGCCGATCCCCGAGGAGCTGTTCGTCACCAACATCACGACGCAGCCGCCGTCGGCCGAGATCCTGCCGTCGACCGGCCTCATCCAGCCCGACATCGACGGCGAGGTGACGAGCTATTTCGAATGGGTGGGCGCCGGGACGTACGAGGCGTCGGCCGTCGCGGGTGCCATGCACCAGGTCAGTGAGACCTCGAACCGGATCCGGGCCGTCCAGTTCGGGTTCAGCGACGACCATCTGTTCGTGCGCATCGACGGCGTCCGGCCGATGCGCGACCTGCTCGCCGGGGGCCTGGGCCTGACGGTGCGCTTTCTCAGGCCGGCAGGGCTCCAGGTGGTGCTGCGCCGCAACGGCGCGCCGGGCGGCGTCCTCCTCGCGAGGCGATCGTCGACAGGGGATTCCGAGATCGTCGACTGCCCTGGGCTCGCCTCGGCGATCGGCCGTGTGGCGGAGGTGCGGATTCCGCTGGAGGGGCTCGGTGTCGGTCCGAGCTCCAGCGTGGCGTTCTTCGTCACGCTGTCGGACGGCATGGTCGAAGTCGAGCAGCAGCCGCGGCACGAGCCGATTCAGCTCGACGTTCCTGACGCGATGTTCGCCGCCCGCAACTGGACGGCCTGAACGGGATCCCGACCGTTCCGGGCCGATTCCGCCGGATTTCGGCGCCATCCGGCAACGTCGCATAAGATGCGTTATGTTAACCAAGAACGGGGACTGACCGCCGACGTGCCCGGCCTGTTTGGCTGCGGGCCGCCGGCGCTAACCGGCTTCTCCTCCGCTTCGGGTCCAGGTAGCGATTCTCGGCGCGCAAGCAGGGATTTCAGCTGACCAGGGCTTGTCGATTACCTCACGCCCAGCGCGGATCTGGTTACGCGCAGCTTCAGGCTCGAGGCGGCTACTTACGAGCCGCCGCCTTGAGCTCGCGGATGATGGTCTCGAGCGTCTCGATGATTTCGGCGGGCTCGACCCTGGACTTCTTGAAGCTCAGACGCAGATCGAACGCCTTGGTCGGCGGCTTGAACGCGAACACGTAGGACTTCGGCCGGCCCGGCTTGGGCTTGGCCGTTTCGGCGCGGACCACCTGGCGCGTCGCCGTGCCCTGGCTGGCGAGCTTTTCGACGAGCGCCATCATTTTCTTGGGGTCCTGCTGCCTAACTATCTGCAAAAGCGTGGACTTAGCGGTAATGTCGGCCAGCCGACACAGATTTCGGACCTCTTCGGGCATCGCGGCCAGGGACAGGCTCTCCGTAATCGCGGTCCGAGACTTCCCCAGCTTACGCGCCAGGTCCTCGTGCGTGAGCCCGCACTTCTGCTGCAGCTGCAGGAGCGCTTCGGCTTCTTCGAAGGGCGTCAGATCCTTGCGCTGGAGGTTCTCGACGAGCGCCAGCTCCATGACCTCGGTGTCGTCGACTTCGCGGACGATGACCGGGACTTCGCGCAGACCGACCTGGACGGCGGCATGGTAGCGCCGCTCGCCGGCAATGATCTGATAGCGGCCGAGGCGCTGCCGGACGACGAGCGGCTCGATGATGCCCTTCTCGGCGACCGACGCCATCAGCTCCGAGAGATCGCCCATCACCTGACGGGGCTGATTCGGATTCGGATCAAGCAGGTCGATCGCCACCATGCGGCCGACCGGCTCGCCGGCCGACGTCGCGAGCGCCTCGACGTAGTGCTGGTCGTGCCGCATTCGCAGCGTTTCAGGCAGTCCGCGCTTCGACACGCTCGATGACCTCCTCGCACAAACTGTAATAGTCCGTCGCACCGGTTGACTCGGGGGCGAACGTAAAGATCGATTCCTTGTAGGCGGGGCTTTCTTCAAGCCGGACGCTCTTGCCAATCACGGTCTTGAAGACCTTGCTGCCGAACACCTTCACGATCTGCTCGCGGATGTCGCGGGCCAGGGCCGTGCGCTTGTCGTGCATCGTGATGACGACGCCGAGGATGCGCAGCCCGGGGTTCGGCCGCTGCCGGACCTTCTCGATCGTCTCCAGCAGGTCGTCCGTGCCCTCGAGGGCGAAGTACGACGACTGGATGGGAATGAGCAGATGCGTCGCCGCGACGAGCGCGTTGACCGTCAGCAGGCCGAGGGCCGGCGGGCAGTCGATGACCACGTGCGCGTACTCCGCGACCACCTTGTCGATCTTGTCCTTCAGGCGGAAGTGGGCGTCCAGCTCGCCGACGAGCCGCGACTCCAGTTTCGCGAGCGCAATCCTGGCCGGCGCGATGAACAGGTTCTTGAGCGACTGGGCCGGCTGGATGATGTCGGCCAGCTCGCACGCCGGATCGGCAATGGCGTCGTAGGTACTCCGGACGATGGACTGCAGATCGAGGAACGAGATGCTGCTGTTGGCCTGGGGGTCGAGATCGATGAGGAGCGTCTTGCGCCCGCGCATGGCCAGCGCGGCCGCAAGGTTGACGGCGGTCGTGGTCTTGCCGACGCCGCCCTTCTGATTGGCAATCGCGACAATCATCGGCGAGGCGCCACGCACGGCCGGCCTGCACGGCGGCAGGCCGAGTCAGCAGTGATGTGGAAAATCGATCCGTTGTTCACGGGGCGCAGATCTGGGAAGAGGTGCGCCCATTGTAGGGACGGGCTGGGAGAGTGTCAACCGAGCCGAATGTCGGCCGGCAGACATTCACATCTTGTATTTGCCAAGTTCCTCCGGATCAAGGCTTTCCAGCCACTTCTGCAACCGGGCATTATCGCCGGGCTCGCTGCTGAAATCGACCGTCTTGGCGCTGTCGATCACCGACTCCTCCACCAGGATCGGCGACCGCGTCCGCAGCGCCAGGGCAATCGCGTCGCTCGGCCTCGCGTCGACCGCGATCCGCTCGCCCCTGATCGTCAGGTGAATCACCGCGAAGAACGTGTTGTCCTTCAGGTCGCTGACCACCACGCGATCGACCGTGCCGTCGAGGTCGGTGATGATGTTCCGCAGCAGGTCGTGGGTCATCGGCCGCGGCGTGGACACGTTCTCGATCTGCAGGGCGATCGCGTTCGCCTCGAAGATCCCGACCCAGATGGACAGCACCCGCTCGCCGAGCTTGTCCTTGAGAATGACAATCGGCATGTTGGTGATGGGGTCGACCATCAGTCCCTTGATGCTCATTTCGATCAGCATGGCTCGCTCTCCAACCCCGCGCCCGACATCCGCTCAGGCCCGACCAGATGACTCCGGGAAGCCGTCACGGCCTCTCCCCAGAGACTATGGGGGCCGGCCCTGGTGATCCGGACCGGCACCGTGCGCCCAATCCACTCCTCCTGCTGCACGTTCCCCGTTCTATCGGCGGGCACCGGGAAGTTCACCACCGTGTTCCCGCTCGTCCGCCCCGAGATCTCGTGCACGTGCCGACGGCTGGCCGAATCCACCAGGACCTCGACGATCGTCCCGACGGCCTCCTCGTGCAACCGCGTCTGAATCTCCCGCTGCAGCGACTGCAGCGCCACGATGCGCGCCGTCTTCTCCTCCTCGCTCACGTCGTCGGGCATCCGCTTGGCCGCCAGCGTGTTCGGCCGCGGCGAATACTTGAACGAGAACATGCTGTGATACCGCGCCAGACGCGTCAGCGACAGCGTGTCCTCGAAATCCGCCGCCGTCTCGCCCGGGAAGCCGACGATCATGTCCGTCGAGATCGTCACGCCGGGCACCTGGTCGCGAATCCGATCGAGCAGGTCCAGATACTCTTCGCGAGTATGACGCCGCCGCATGGCGCGCAGGATCCGCGTCGACCCGGACTGTACCGGCAGATGGATGTGCTTGCACACCTTCGGCAGGTCGCGCATCGCCTCGATGAGCCGGGGCCCGGTGTGGCGAGGGTGCGGACTGGCAAACCGGATACGCTCGACGCCCGGTACCTCGCTCACCTCCGCCAGCAGCTCGGCAAAATCGCAGGCGGGATCGTCGGGCGCCGCGTAGTGGTTCACGATCTGCCCGAGCAGCTGGATCTCCTTCCGGCCTGACGCCACCGCCTCCCGCACGTCCGCGAGGATCTCGGCCTTCGTCCGCATCCGCTCGTGCCCGCGTGTGTACGGCACCACGCAGAACGCACAGTGGTCGTTGCAGCCTTCGATGATCGTCACGTACGCCTTCACGGGATCGCTGCGGCGGGTGATCCCCAGCGGGAACGTGACGTCGTCGAGCGGCGCGATGTCGGTGGCGGCGAACGGCGACGCGGCGGCCCGCTCGACCAGCATCGGCAGCATCTTCAGACGCTGCGTCCCGACGATCACGTCGATCATGCGGCCGTTCGAGCGCTTGAGCAGCGCGGCCCCTTCCTGCTGCGCGACGCACCCGGCGACGGCGACGATCGGGCGGCGGCCCGTCTCCTCGCGCATCACGCGCAGCTCCCCGAGCCGCGTGTAGAGCTTCTCCTCCGCGTGCTCGCGTACGCTGCATGTATTGATGACGATCACGTCGGCCTCGCGGTCGTCGGCCGTCGGCTCATAGCCGGCCTGGTCGAGCAGCCCCGCCATCCGCTCCGAGTCGTGGACGTTCATCTGACACCCGAACGTCTCGATGAGGTACCTCTTCGCCATTCGCTGAAAATCCTAGGGTCTCCGCCGACTTTCGCTTTCGCCTTTCGCTTTCTGTTTTCCTTTCGCCTGGTGGCGCGCGCCTTGCCTGCCGCCGCCTCGTGCCTTCAGGAGCTCCTCCGCGCTGGCCCTGACGAGGTCGGTCACCGATGCGCCGCCGATCATGCGGCCGATTTCCTCAATACGACCCGCGGCATCGAGCCGTTGAACCGAGGTCACGGTGCGATCCCGCCGCACCGTCTTGTCGATGCGGAAGTGGGTCGAGGCGCGCGCCGCGATCTGCGGCAGGTGCGTGATGCACAGGACCTGGAAGCGCTCGCCGAGATCGGCCAGCCGCGCGCCGACGACGTCCGCGACTCGTCCGCCGATTCCCGCGTCGACTTCGTCGAAGACCATCGTCTTCCGCCCTGCCCCATCGACCGACAGGGTCTTCAGCGCGAGCATGACCCGCGAGAGCTCCCCGCCGGAGACGATTCGCGCCAGCGGCCGCAGCTCCTCGCCTGGATTCGGGGAGAGGAAGAACTCGGCCTGATCGATCCCGCGCTCCGTCCACGACTCCTCCGGCAGCGGGTCGCTGAATCGGGCGGCAAATCGAACCTGGGGCATCGCCAGCTCTCCGAGCAGCCGCTCGAGCTCCGGCGAGAAGCGTTCGGCGGCGCGACGCCGTGCGGCGGAGAGATCCCGCGCCTCGGCCAGATACCGCGACCGTGCTTCCGTCAGCGCCGCCTCGAGTGCATCAGCCCGTTCCCCGGCGTGTGTGAGCAAATCCCGTTCTCGCGCCAGCGAACGTCCCTTCTCGATCACGTCGTCGAGGGTCGGTCCGTATTTGCGCTTCAAGCGCTCGAGACTGGCGAGACGATCCTCGACCTGCTGCAGACGCGCAGGCGACGCGTCGATGCCATCAGCGTACCTCCTCAGGAAGTCCGCCAGGTCTTCGAGCTGCGACTTCATTCCGTCACGCGCATCGAGATAGGGCTCGAACCGGGCATCGAGCGCCGCCAGCTCGCCCAGCCGTTTCCACACGCCGGCCAGCGCGGCAAGCACGGCGTCATCCCTGTCGTAGAGCGCGGCGTAGGATTCCTCGCACAGGCGGCGGACGCGTTCGGCATTCGCCAGGACGTGCTTCTGGGCCGCCAGCTCTTCGTCCTCACCGGGCAGCGGTTTGACCCGCTCGATCTCGCTCAGCTGGAAGGCAATCAGCTCGAGACGGGCGGCTTTCTCGCGTCCATCCATGCGCGACCGCTCCAGCTCGTCCCGCGCCTGTCGATACGCGCGCCACGACTGCGAGACGGCGGCCAACGCGGAGTCCAGCTCGGCGTACGTATCGAGAATCGCGAGATGCGAGAGGGGATCGAGCAGCGTCTGATGCTCATGCTGACCGTGAATCTCGACCAGACGCTGCGCGAGGTCACGGATCATGGCGACCGTCGCAAGCTCGCCGTCGACGAAGGAACGGCTCCGCCCCGTGTGGGAGATTTCGCGCCGGATGAGAATCTCTCTGTCGTCGCGATCGTCGGTGAACAGCGCTTCGATGGTGGCCTGGGATTCTCCCGTGCGGACGAGATCGGCCGAGGCGCGTGCCCCGAGCAACAGGGAAACCGCCTCGACGAGGATGGATTTGCCGGCGCCCGTCTCGCCGGTCAGCACGTTGAAGCCCGGCTCGAACTCGACCTCGACGGCCTCAATCACCGCGAGGTTGCGGATGCGGAGCAGGCGCAGCATGTAGGCGGAACTTCCATCGTATCATACGTTTGACAGCACTTCTGTCGCGTGTTAGTCTGCCAACACTGCGTTGTCCCAGCGGCGCAGACCCCTCGTTTTTCGGGAGGCATAGGTGTATACGTTTGGCTCGTCCTTTCTTGCACTGCAGGTGCAGGACGTTGCCCCGCTGGCTGGGAGCGGGGGCTTGATCGAAATCATTCGCGAGTCTGGTCCGCTCAACCAGATCGTCCTCGCGATCCTGATCCTGTTCTCGATCGTTTCCTGGGCGATCATCCTGTACAAGTGGATCTCCTATAGCCGTGTCGCGCGGCAGACGGCGACGTTCCTCCATGTTTTCCGCCGTAGCCAGAAGTTCTCCGAGGTGCAGGCGATCTGTCCGTCGCTGCCGCACAGTCCGCTGGTCGGCGTCTTCCAGGCGGGCTACGCCGAAATCAACGCACAGTTCCGGCTGGCGAGCCAGACCGCATCCAATCCGGGCGGCGCGCCGGCGCGTCCAATGCTCAAGAGCCTCGAAGCCGTGGATCGCGCGCTCATCCGGGCCGCGACCGCGGAGGTCAACAAGCTCGAGCGGCGGCTGACGTTCCTGGCCACGACGGCAAGCGTGACGCCGTTCATCGGGCTCTTCGGCACCGTCATCGGCATCACGATCGCCTTTCAGCGAATCGGCGCCACCGGGTCGACCAACCTTGCCGTGGTCGGGCCGGGCATCAGCGAAGCGCTGATTGCCACCGCCGCCGGGTTGCTGGCCGCGATTCCGGCCGTGGTGTTCTACAACCACTTCGTGCACCGGGTGAAGGACTTCTCTGCCGAGATGGATGACTTCGCGCTCGAGTTCCTGAACATCGCCGAGCGGAACTTCACGTAATGCCCAAGGTCATCGCTTCCGCACCGAACGCCGGCGGACGGCATCAGCGGGGACGCCGCGTCGGGCCGACGCTGGCCGAAATCAACGTCATTCCGCTCGTCGACGTGATGCTCGTCCTGCTCATCATCTTCATGGTGGCCGCGCCGATGCTGCAGCGCGGCGTGGAAGTCAACCTCCCCACCGCCCGCCGCAGCTCGGAAATCTCGAGCGAGCGAATCTTCGTCGATGTGCCGAAAAGCTTCAGAGAGGACCGCCGCGTCTACCTCGGCAAGGAGTCGGTCGGCATGCAGGTGCTGGCCGAGCGTCTTCGCCAGATGATGGTCAACCGGACGGACAGGCAGGTGTTCGTCCGCGGCGACGGCGAGCTGTTCGTGCAGAACCTCATCGACGTGCTCGACGAGCTCAGGCGCGCCGGCGTCGAGAACGTCGGCATCGTCACCGAGCTGCCGGAGCAGTAAACCACGGATGGTGGAAAACGTGACCGACATCATCGTCGCGCGATCGCGCGAGCCGGAAGGGCTCAGGACGATGATCGTGTGGTCGCTGGCCGGACATATCGGTCTCGCCGTGCTGGCACTGCTCTGGGGCGGCCCCGCCCTGGACATGACGCCTCGCACCGTGATGACCGTCAGCCTCAGCGGCGCCCCGGGCGAGAAGACCGGGGGCCTGACGTCGATTGGCGGCCAGGCAGTGCAGGCTCCCGCGCCGCCGCAGGAACAGGTGAAGCCCGCACCTCCTCCGCCGCCCGCACCCAAGGAACCGGCCATGAGCCTGCCGGATCCCCGCAGGCCTCCCCGTCCGCCCCGTGAGCAGCCGAAGCAGGCGCCGTCGAACGCCAACGCGAAAATGGTGAACACCGGCGAAGTTCCGCGCGAAGGGAGCACGCGCACGGACACCCGTGTCCGGGGCCAGGGCTTCGGGTTGAGCAGCGCCGGGGGCAGCGGCGCGGGCGCCGTCACGCTCGACGTCGCCGACTTCTGCTGCAACGAATATCTCGATCAGATGGTGCTGGCCATCCGCCGCAACTGGGATCAGAACCAGGGGCTGGTGGGTTCGACCACCATGGTGTTCACGATCACGAGGGACGGCACTATCCTGTCGCCCAGGGTCGAGAAATCCAGCGGGTTCGTGGCGCTCGACAACGCCGCGATGCGCGCGCTGCAATTGACGCGGCTCCCTCCCCTTCCGCCGGCGTTCGCGAATCCGACGCTGACCGTGCATCTTCGTTTCGATTTTCAGCGGTGATCATGACCAGACATGCGATGACGTCGAGATTGAGTGTGGCCGCCGCGGCGATGGCGGCGGTCCTCGCCGCGCCGGCGATCCGGGCGGCCGTCCAGCAGGCGCAGCAGCCATCCGAGGTGTCCGTCGTCATCAGCGGCGACCCGGGAACGCCGCCGCGCTACGCCGTACCCGATTTCGTGGCGTTGACGCCCGATGCCGCTGATGCGGCGAAAACGATCGGCCAGGTGCTCTGGGACGACCTCAACTTCGAGCGGGAGTTCTACATGATCCCGCGCGATACCTACGGCAGCGTGCCGGCGGCGCGCACGCCCGAGCAGGTGCCGTTCGATGCCTGGCGCGAGCTCGGCGCCGACGCGGTGGTGTTCGGGACCGTGCAGCGCTCGGGAAAGGAGCTGCGGATCCAGGTGCGGCTCTTCAGCGTTCGATCGCGGCAATCGGTGTTCGCGAAGGAATACACCGGCAGCGCCAACAACCCCCGCCTGTTCGCGCATACGATCTCCGACGAAATCCACGAGCAGCAGCGCGGCTTGCGAGGCGTCGCGCGCACGAAGCTCGCATTCGTCTCCGATCGCAACGGCGTCTCGCTGGCGGGGACGGTCGAGAACCGTCAGGTCAAGGAAATCTACATCTCCGACTACGACGGCGCCAATCAGCGCCGCGTCACGGTCAGCCGCCAGCTCAACCTGAACCCGTCGTGGTCGCCGGATGCCAGGGCGCTGGCCTACACCACCTACCGCCCGAATCCGGACCTGTTCATCTCGTTCATCTATGAGGGTGTGTTGCAAAACCCGACGAAGGGCATAGGCACGAATTACCTGCCTGTCTTCTCGCCGGACGGGAAGCAGATCGCGTTCATGTCCGGCCGCGACGGAAATGCCGAAATCTATGTGATGAATGTCGATGGCTCGAACCTCCGCCGGCTGACCCACCACCCCGCGGGCGAATCGAGCCCGACGTGGTCGCCGAGTGGCTCACAGATTGCCTTTACGTCGGACCGGAGCGGACGGCCGCAGATCTATGTCATGAACAGCTCAGATGGCTCCGGCGTGCGCCGCCTGACCGTCAACGAAACCGAGGCCGATCGCCCGACCTGGTCGCCGCCGCCGTTCAACGAGATCGCGTATGCGGCGTCGACAGGCCCCGGCTACGACATCAAGGTGCTGGAGGTCGCGACCGGGCAGGTCCGGCAGCTGACGTTCGGCGAGGGCTCGAACGAGGGCCCGGCGTGGGCCCCTGGCGGCCGCCATCTGGCGTTCACCTCCACACGTGCGGGCGGCCGCACGCAGGTCTTCACCATCGGCCGCGACGGACGCGGCCTTCGCCAGATCACGCGCGAAGGCAACAATCAGACCCCGGCGTGGTCGAATTAACGACGTGAACGTGTTCGTGAAGTAATACCGAGGAGCACATGCGAGATATGAGGTACACGACGATCGTTGTCGCGGTCATCCTGGCCGTCGCGGCGACCACGGCATGCGGCAAGAAGAAGGTCGCGACGGGTCCGCAGCCGCCGCCCGCGGACGAACCCGCCGTGGTGACGCCGAATCCTCTTCCGCCGGCCGAACGCGTCGAAGACACGGCCCCGGTTGCTCCGCCGCGCCTGGCCGACGATTCGATCTCGAACAAGTCGCTCGACGACCTCAACCGCGATTCCCCGCTCAAGCCGGTCTTCTTCGCGCTCGACAGCGCCGAGCTCGACGAGTCCGGCCGGGCCGTGGCCGCCGAAAACGCCCAGGTGTTGAAGAAATATCCGACGTGGAGCATTACGATCGAAGGCCACTGCGACGAGCGCGGAACAGCCGAGTACAACCTCGCGCTTGGCGAGCGGCGTGCGCTCGCCGTCAAGACCTATCTCTCGTCGCTGGGGATATCGCCGGATCGCATCCGTACAGTAAGTTACGGGAAGGAGTTCCCGTTCGATCCGGGACACAACGAACAGGCGTGGGCCAAGAACCGCCGGGGACACTTCGTCATCACGTCAAAATAGTGTGTTGAGACAAGGCATGCAGACCATCCTTCGATCCGCGCTGGCTGCGGCGCTGTTCCTCGCCCCGGCCAGCGCCGCCGCCCAGAACCGTGAGCATCAGCAGATGGCGGCCGAACTGCGCATGCTGCAGGAGCAGGCGCAGCAGCTCGCCCTGACGCTGGCGCAGATCGGCGACGCCCTGAAGACGCTCAACGCCCGCCTGGATGCGCTCGACAAGGACGCCCAGCAGCGGTTTGCCGACCAGCGGCTGCTGATTCAGCGGCTGAGCGACGACGTCAGCGCGGCGCGCGAACGATCGCAGGATACCGACACGCGGCTGCGCAAGCTGGGCGACGAAGTCGAGGCGCTGCGCCTGACCGTGGCGTCGCTGCCCTCGCTGATCTCCAGCGCCGTCGGAGCCGCCGCTCCGCCGACCACCGAGACGAGCGCCATCGATCCGACGGCTCCGGCGCCCCCGCCTGCGCCCGCGCCCGCGCCGGTCCCGTCGACAGCCGGACTGTCGCCGTCGCGCATGCTGGATACGGCCAAGAGCGACTACTTCGCGGGCGCCTACGCGGCCGCGGTCACGGGCTTCGATGCGCTCCTGCGCACGTTCCCGACGAGCGAGGCTGCCGCCGAAGCGCAGTTCATGCTCGGCGAAACCTATACGCAGCAGAAACGGTACGCCGACGCCATCAACGCCTACACCGCCGCCATTCAGAAGTACCCCCGGTCGATGTTCGTGCACGAGGCGTACTACAAGCGCGGCAAGGCGCAGGAATCGCTTGGCGAGACCGAGGCGGCCCGGGCATCCTACGAGGAGTTGCTCAAGACGTACCCGGATACGCCGAGCGCAGGTCTGGCCAAGCAGGCCCTCGACCGTCTCGGTCGTCAGACCGCGCCGGCTCGCCCCTGACGCACACCCTCGTTCAGATCGTGACCTCGTCTGTCACGAAAAACCGGTAAAGTGTCGGGTGAAGAGGCAGAGTCTGCGGGCTCGGCCTCACGTGGCACGGCCGCAGTTACTGCAGCCGTAGGGGCGACGAGCGCTCGCCCGAAAGGACAGACGATGGGAAGCGTAAACAAGGTCATTCTCGTAGGGAATCTGGGTCGCGACGCCGAACTGCGTTATACGCCGGGGGGAGCGGCAGTCTCGACACTGAATCTCGCCACCACCGAGGTCTGGACCGATCGCAACAATCAGCGCCAGGAAAAGACTGAATGGCACCGCGTGGTGCTCTGGGGCAAACCAGCCGAGACCCTGCAGGAGTACCTCACCAAGGGCAAGCAGATCTACGTCGAGGGGAAGCTGCAGACGCGTCAGTGGGACGACAAGGACGGCAACAAGCGCTACACGACGGAGATCAAGGCCGATCGTGTGACGCTGCTGGGCGGGGGCGGCGGCGGCGGTCGCAGCGGCGGCATGGATCGCAGCAGCTCACACGGCCCCATCGACGAACCGCCGATGGAGCCGATGACCGACGACGACATCCCGTTCTGACGACGGCAGCGGCGCATGCGTCGCCGCGGCGGCGCATGCGCGGACCCTACGTGCCCTCGCGTCCGTAGCGGTCCTCGAGTCTGACGACATCATCGAGCTCCGGCGTCGACACTTCGAAGATGTCGGAGTCCTCGAGGGCGGTCATGCGATGCACCGTCTTCGGGGGGACGTGCTGCGTCTCGCCCGGGTTCATCTCGCGCCTGGTCAGCACGCCGTCGACTTCGATCTCGTAGAGCAGCTTTCCCGAGTACAGGTAGATCGTCTCGTCCTTGATGTTGTGGTACTGCAGGCTCAATGCGTGTCCGGCGTTGACGTGCAGGATCTTGCCGACGTAGCGATCGGTCTTCGCCCACCAGATCTCATAGCCCCAGGGCTTGTCGACCCGCCTCATCGCGAACGTTGTCGTGCTCATAACTGCTACCGCGCCGCCCCCGCCGGCGATGCAAACGCGTCCTTGAGGAAGCTTTCGATCTCTTCGACCGTCCCGAGCGTCAGCACGCGCGCGGCGAGCCGCGCCATCTGCCCCGCGTTGGTCTCGCGCACGACGCGGCGCGCCACCGGCAGCGCGCCGGGCGTCATGCTGAATTCGACGAGACCGCAGCCAATCAACAGCCGCAGGATCAGCGGATCCGATGCCATCTCGCCGCACACCGACACCGGGATGCTCGAGCGGATCGCCGCCCGACGCACGTGGCGCAGCAGGCGCAGCACCGCCGGATGCAGCGGCTGGTAGCGATCCGACACGCGCTCGTCGGTCCGATCGACGGCCAGCGTGTATTGAATGAGGTCGTTGGTCCCGATGGTGAAGAAGTCGACCTCGGGCGCCAGCAGCGACGCCGTGAACGCCACCGACGGCACTTCGATCATGATCCCGACCGGCAGCTCCGGTGCGTCGACGCCGCGTACCCGGAGCTCGGCACGCGCCTCCTCGAGCAGGCCCCGTGCGGCGCGAACTTCCTCCAGCGACGACACGAACGGAAACATGATGCGCACGGGCCCGTGCGCGGCGGCCCTCAGCAGCGCGCGGAGCTGTGTCTTGAAGATGGAAGGCTGCGCCAGCCCGAGCCGGATGCCGCGCAGGCCGGCATGTCCGCTGCGCGGCTGATCGGGAAACCACCGCGCATCCAGCGCCGCATCGACCAGCGGCCGCGCCAGCTGCCGCTCGTCGATGTCGAACGTGCGCACGGTCACCGGCCGCGGCGCCATGCGCTCTACCAGCTGGCGGTACACGTGATACTGCTCGTCCTCGGACGCCATGTCCGGCGGTCCGCCGACGAGCATGAACTCCGAGCGGTACAGACCGATGCCTTCGGCGCCAGCATCGATGGCCGTCGCCACGTCTTCCGAGCGCTCGATATTGGCGGCGAGCAGGATTCGGACGCCGTCGGCGGTTTCGAGCGGGCCCTCCCCTCGCGCCACCAGCACCTGGACGCGGTTGCGGCGGGACTCGAGCTCGGCCTCCTGATACAGCTCCGGCGTCGGGTCGATGACGACCTCGCCGGTCTCGCCGTCGAGAATGACCGACGCGCCCGGCGGCAGCCGGCGGCTGACGTCGTGCAGCCCGACAACCGCCGGCACGCCCAGCGACCTGGCCAGAATCGCCGTGTGATACGTGCGGCTGCCGGCGTCGGTGGCAAAGCCCCGGATCCGCGTCCAGTCGAGCTGGGCGACCACCGACGGCGTCAGCTCGTCGGCGATGAGCACACACGGGGTATCGAGGTCCTGCAGCCGATCGCGCGGCCCGCCGCGCTCCTCGCGGAGGTTCAGACGCAGACGCCCGGCGACGTCGTGCACGTCGCCCTTGCGCTCGTGGAGATAGCGGTCGTCGATGTTGTCGAAGACCGCCGACAGCTCGTCGAGCGCGCGCTGCACCGCCCACTCGGCGTTGACCCGCTCGTCGCGGATGACCGCCGCCGCCCGGCCGACGAGCGCCGAATCGTCGAGCATGAGCAGCTGCGCGTCGAAGATGGACGCCAGCTCGGCGCCTTTCAGCTCGGCGATGCGCTCGCGGATCTGCTCGAGCTGCTCGCGCGACCGCTGCCGGGCGCGTTCGAGCGCCGCCAGCTCGCGGGCCACGCGATCCGGGGCCACCGGGAAGCGGATGACCTGGGTCCGCTGAATGGCGACCAGCGCCGGACCGACCGCGATCCCCGCCGACACGCCGATGCCTCTCAGACGCTCCATTCTTCACCAAACCCTGACTCGACGAGCTGCGCCAGCGCGTCGACGGCCTCCTGCTCGTCGGCGCCGACGGCTTCGACCGTGATCGCCGTGCCGCGCGATGCCGCCAGCAGCAGGATGCCCATGATGCTCTTGCCGTCCATCACCTTGCTGTCGCGGATCACGCGGATCTGCGACTCGAAGCGGGACGCCAGGTGGACGAACTTCGCCGCCGCCCTGGCGTGCAGCCCGAGCTGATTCACCACGGTGACGGTGCGGCTGGTCATGACCGTCTACGTCTTGTCCGTCTTCTCGCCGCGCAGCAGGTCCGAAGCGACCCAGATCGCGTGGCGTCCCTGCTCGCGCACTTCCCTGGCCGCCGTCAGCAGATCCGACTGCGGGGCGAGATTCGCGAGCTTGATCAGCATCGGCAGGTTCACGCCGGTGATGACCTCGACCTTCCCCACCGACAGGAAGCTCATCGCCAGGTTCGAGGCGGTGCCGCCGAACATGTCGGTCAGGATCAGCACGCCGGCGCCCTCGTCGACGCGCGCGATCGCCTGCTGGATCTCGTTGCGCGCGTCTTCGGTGTCGTCGTGCCAGCCGATCGACACCGCCGCGAACCGCGGCAGGTCGCCGACGATCGTCTCGGCGGCGTTGAGCAGCTCCGTCGCCAGCTGCCCGTGCGTGACAACGACCACGCCGATCATGCGCCCGCGTCCTCGACGCGCGCGCCCGTCCGCTCACGAATCACGATGCTTCACCCTGAGCCGCACGTGCTTCGCTCCGGCGAGCGACTTCTTCAACGCTTCGGCGACCATCACCGACCGATGCTGCCCGCCGGTGCAGCCGATCGCCACTGTCAGATAGCTCTTCCCCTCCCGCACGTACAGCGGCAGGGCGAAGTTCAGGAACGCCGTCAGCCTGTCGATGAACTCGCCGGTGGCCGCGTGGCGGCGCATGAAGCGCACGACCTTGGGATCGCGGCCGGTCAGCGGACGCAGGCGGTCGACGAAGTGCGGGTTGGGCAGGCAGCGCACGTCGAAAACCAGGTCGGCGTCGAGCGGCGGGCCGTGCTTGAATCCGAAGCTGACCAGGTTCACCACCATTTCCGACTGCGGACGGCCTTGCCGCGTCATCCGCACGAACACGTCGCGCAGCTCGTGGACGGTCAGATTCGACGTGTCGATGATCAGGTCGGCCAGGGAGCGGATCCGCGCCAGCTTCCGCCGCTCTTCGTCGATGCCCTCGGCCACCGACCGATCCGGGGCGAGCGGATGCGGCCGCCGCGTTTCGCTGAACCGCCGCACCAGCGACGCGCGGTTGGCTTCGAGGAAGATGAGCCGCGGCGCGACGCCCGGCGTCGCCTTGAGCTTGCGGTACACCCTCGGGAACTGCTTGAGAAATCCGCCCTCCCGCACGTCGACGACGATCGCCACCCGCTCCAGGTTGGTGTCGCCGCGCGTGGCCAGCTCGGCGAAGGTCGGAATCAGCTGGCTGGGCAGGTTGTCGACGCAGAAGTAGCCGAGATCCTCGAGCGCGCGGATCGCGTGCGTCTTGCCCGATCCCGACAACCCGGTCAGGATCACGAACTCGTGCCGAGCCCGCGAACGCGGCGTCGTCTTGGCGGGCGCCTTCATGAATCCTCGCCCGCCTCCGAGTCGTCGTCGGCCGCCGCCTCCGCTTCGGCGGCGCGGAGCTGCTGCTCGAGGCGCCCCGCCAGGTCGCGCGCGGCGTTCAGCCCGCGCGACCGGAGCAGCTGATTCCGGGCGGCGACTTCGACGAGGATCGCCAGATTGCGCCCGGGCGCGACCGGCATGCGAATCAAGGGGATCTTCACCGAGAACAGCTCGAAGACATTCTCCTCGAGCCCCAGTCGATCGTACTCCCGATCGGGATCCCACCGCTCCAGCCGCACCACGAGCTCGATGCGCTTCGTCGTCCGGATCGAGGCGACCCCGAACAGGTCGCGGATGTTGATGACCCCCAGGCCGCGGACCTCCATGTGATGGCGGGTCAGATCCGGGCAGGTGCCGATCACGGTGGTCTCGCCGCGCCGCCGGACTTCGACGGTGTCGTCGGCGACGAGCCGGTGGCCCCGCACGATCAGGTCCAGCGCGCATTCGCTCTTGCCGATGCCGCTCTCGCCGACGATCAGCACGCCGAGCCCGAGAATGTCCATCAGCACGCCGTGCATCACCTCGCGGACGGCGAGCGCGTCCTCGAGCAGCGAGCCGATCTTGGAGATCGCGATCGGGGTGGCGACCGGCGTGCGCAGGATCGGCACGCCGTGGCGGTCGGAGGCGGCGAGCAGATCCTCGGGCGCGCGCTGGCCCCCGGTGATCAGCACACAGGGAAGCTCGTGCGCGAACATCGCATCGAGCATCGAGACGCGCACGTCGTGGCCGAGGCCGTCGAGATAGTCCATCTCGCTCTCGCCGAACACGAGGACGCGCGCCGGGCGCAGGTACTCGTGGAAGCCGGCGAGCGCCAGGCCGGTCTTCTGAATGTGGGGGCTGGCGATCAACCGCGCCAGCCCGTTGCGTCCGCTGAGGAGCTCCAGCGGGAGGCCGATGGCGTCGGAGCGGCTCTGGAGCAGCCGTTCCACCGTCAACGACGGTGTCGACGTGTGCTGCGGCTCGACGCTCACGGTCTGCAACGGCCGATCACGGTTCTGGCTCGATCAGTCCAAGGTGTCCGTCGGCCCGGCGGTAGAGCACGGTGACGGCGTCGCTCACCGAGTTGCGGAACACGATCACCGCGTCCTTGCCATCGTCGATCATGGCGGCGGCGTCTTCGATCGACATCGGCTTCACCGCGTAGCGCCTGGCGCGAATGATGCGGCGGCCGTTGGGGGGCGCCGGAGGGACGGCGCCGGCGTCAGGGAGCGCCGGCGTGCGGCGCCGCCGGCCGCTCCACCTTCCCTTGAGCTTCTCGACCTGCCGCTCGACGCGCTCGGCGGCGACGGCGATGGCGGTCTCGGCATCCGGGCCGGTGCCGTTGCCGTGCAGGAAGTGATCGCGCTTGACGTGCAGATCGATTTCGGCGCGCACGCGACCCCGCTGCTGGCTCAAGGCCAGATGCGCCGACAAGGCACTGCTGTCGAGCAGCCGGACGGTGTGGGCGAGCCGCTGCTCCGCGAACTTCCGGGTGGCCGCGGTGACGGCAACGTGTCGTCCGGTGATGTCGAGGCGCATGGCCATACGCAGCAGACAGACCCGAGACCGGCGAGCCCGGGGCCCCTAGTACAGGACCTTCCGCTGATTCGACGTCGGGATCTTGAGCTCTTCCCGATACTTGGCGATGGTGCGCCGCGCCAGCTCGAGCCCTTCGCGCCGCAGCATGCTGACGATCTTGGAATCGCTCAACGGCTTCTTCGGATCCTCCTGCTCGATGATCTTGCGAATGCGCTGCTTGATCGTCACCGACGACACGGCGTCGCCGTAGTGGCTGCTGATGCCGCTGTGGAAGAAGTACTTCATCTCGAACACGCCCTGCGGCGTGTGCATGTACTTGTTCGTCACGACGCGGCTGACCGTCGACTCGTGCATGCCGATGTCGTTGGCCACGTCGCGCAGCACCAGCGGACGCAGATACTCGATGCCGTGGTCGAGGAAGTCCCGCTGGAAGTTGATGATGCTCGTCGCCACCTTGTGAATCGTCTTCTGGCGCTGCTCGACGGACTTGATCAGCCACAGCGCCGACCGGAACTTGTCCTTCACGTAGGCGCGCGTCTCGTCGGTGTTCTCCGACGCGTTCTTGTCGAGCAGCCGGCGGTACACCGGGCTGATGCGCAGCTGCGGCAGCCCCTCCTCGTTGAGCACCGCCACGTACTGATCCTCGATCTTGACGACGTAGACGTCGGGGATCACGTACTGCGACTGCGACGGGTTGTAGCGGCTGCCGGGCTTCGGATCGAGATGCCGAATCAGCTCGATGTGCTGCTTGAGGTCGTCGATCGACAGCCCCAGCTTGCGGGCAAGCTCGGGCACCTGGTGATTCTGCAGGAGCCGCATGTGCTCGGTGACGATCTTCTCGGCCGGCGTGCCGGTCATGCCCAGATGCCGCAGCTGCAGCAGCAGGCACTCCTGGAGATCGCGGGCGGCCACGCCGATCGGGTCGAAGCTCTGGACCAGCGCCAGCGCGCGCTCGACGTCCTCGGTCGACCACGGCCCCATGCCCGCCACGTCCTCGACCGTCGCCACCAGATACCCGTCATCGTCGAGGTTGCCGATGATCGCCTCGCCGATCTCGCGCATCAGCGGATCGTCGGTCTGCATCGAGAGCTGCCAGAGCAGATGGCCGGAGAGCGACTGCCCCGTCGAGAGCGTGTTCTCGATCGGCGGGAGCTCCTTGACCTCGGTCGGCGTGCGCGGGCGGTAGCCGTCGTCGAGATAATCGCCGAAGAAGTACTCGTAGTCCTGGTCGTCCCAGGTGTCGCCCTTCTCCTTGTCCTTCGTCTCTTCCTGCTTTTCCGGCGTCGCCTCGACAGGTTGCAGCTCCTCGGTCGGCACTTCCTCGAGCATCGGGTTCTCCACCATCTCCTGGTTCAGGAGTTCCGACAGCTCGAGCGTGGACATCGGCAGGAGCTTGATCGCCTGCTGAAGCGACGGCGTCAGAATGAGCTTCTGAACGAGTTTCGTGTGGAGTTTCTGAGAAATCGCCATGCTTCAGTTGCCGAGAATCATCTTAGTCCAACCGGAAGTCGGCCCCCAGATAAATCCGGCGTACATCCTCATCCGCAGCCAGCACGTCCGGGGTACCGTTACGGAAGATCACGCCATCGTGCACGATGTACGCCCGGTCCGTGATCCGCAGCGTCTCGCGCACGTTGTGGTCGGTGATCAACACCCCGATGCCTCGCTCCTTCAAGTGAAACACGATCTTCTGTATATCGGTCACCGCGATCGGATCGATGCCGGCGAACGGCTCGTCCAGCAGGATGAACCGCGGTGACATCACCAGCGCGCGCGTGATCTCCGCGCGCCGTCGCTCGCCGCCGGACAGCGTATGCGCCGGGGCCTTCGCGAGCGGCGTCAGATTCAGTTCACCGAGCAGCTCCTCGAGCCGCTGCTGCCGGGTCGCCCGGTCGAGATCGAGCGTCTCGAGAATCCCGAGAATGTTCTGCTCGACCGTCAGCCCGCGGAAGATCGACGGCTCCTGCGGCAGATACCCGATCCCCTTGCGCGCCCGCACATACATCGGGGCGTCGGTGACGTCTTCGCCGTTCAGGATCACCCGGCCCGAGTCCGGACCGGTGAGGCCCACCGTCATGTAGAACGTCGTGGTCTTCCCGGCGCCGTTCGGCCCGAGCAGCCCGACGATCTCGCCCGCCCCTACTTCTATACTGACGCCACGGACGACCGTTCGGCCCCCGTACGACTTCGTGAGCTCCTGCGTGCGCAGCGTGGATGACATCTCGCGGCAAGGCGACCCGAGCGGGCTGCTAGCGGAGACTCAGCGCATCGACGCCGGCGCGCATGGCTTGACCTGCATCTCGATGCGATTCTGCTCGTTGCCGTCAACAACGATCCTATCGGTCGACTTGTAGAAGGTCAACGTTCGGCCCGTCGTCTCGCGGCAGGACACGGCCCCCGACGCGGCGGTCTGTGCGTCGGTAATCGTCACCGGAACCGTGCCCGTCGCCGACATCACGTAACGCTCGTCGCTCGCGTAATAGGTCAGGCGCGCGCCCGATGCGGTCCGTCTGTCCAGCTTCAGCGTCACTCCCGTATACCCCTCGAGCCGCTCGACGGTATTGCCTTCCCTGCCCAGCACGATCTCGATGCGTTCGGCGCGAAGGTCGCCCTGAGGTCCGCTCAGCTGCGCGTGGCGAGCCAGGATTGCACGCCCGGTATCGGCTCCCCCGCTCCGGCCGGCAGGGGCGGATGCCCTTCCGGTTGTCGGTGGAACCGGCACGCCGCTGTAGGTCACCACCCGGGCCTGATCGTCGTATCGGATTTCGTCGGCGGTCCCGATCGAGAGACCGGTATCGAGCTCCAGCGTCGACCGCGCCGAGCCGCTGGCAACCAGGAGTCCCTTCTCCTGATCGAGGCTGATGGTGTCGCCGCGGATCGTCGTGTTGCCCTGCCACATGGTGGCCGCACCGCGATACACCGCCTGACCCGCCTGTCCGCGGTACTCGAGCGAGTCGGCGTTGATGTTGGCGATCTGGTCCTGTTTGAGCAGCCCCGGGATGGACACGCCGCCGGCGCTCCCTCCTGCTGTCTGCGCGTTCTTCCGCGGGGCGAGCGTCGTCTTCACCTGGCCGGCGGTGATCCGGCGATCGTCGAGCCCCACCTCGATGAGACGGGCATCGATCGAAATCTGATCGAGCGACACGTGCGGCGCGCCGCCGCTGTCGGCGCCGCTCAGCGCAATCGTGTCCTTGCCGGGCTGGTAGCTGATCTCCGCAGCGCGTGCGCTCAGCCCTTCATCATCGAACGTCACACGTCCCGTGAAGGTCGCGTCGCTCACGGCATCGTCGGCGAGCGTGGCGGTCAGGGCTTCCGCGCGAATGACGCGATCCCGCGAACCGCGCTTCCCTGCTTCCCTGTATTCCACCCTGCCGCGGAACTGCGTCCTCGTCAGGCCGCGTCCTGCTTCACCGGTGCCGTCGAGCGCATCGGCGGAGATGCTCCCCGCGGGGGAAGCCCCCGACGCAGGCAGATCCAGACGCACCTTGTCGCGTCCGGTGAGCGCGGTGATGTTGCCGTCCGGCGCGAACAGCACGTCGAGCGTCTCGCCTGCAACCTGCCGGCCCGGGCCCTCCGACGCGCCTTTCGTGGCGACGCGCGCGCCGCCGCTCAGCCTCACCCGCTCGAGCGCCTGGCCGTCCTCGGCGTAGTCCATGTCGATGTCCCGCGCCGACATCGCGTCGATCGTCGCGCCACCCGCCACTCGTGCGTTGTTGCGCAGCTCGATGAAGCGGACGAGCTGTTCGTCGTCCGAAAGAAGCGTCATGACGCGGTCGGCATCGATCACCTGCTGATTGCGCAGCACGTGCGCCTGGCCGTCCAGCACCAGCGTGTTCTGCAGCCGATCGAGCACCGCCGTGCCGGCGGTGAAGTCCGTGATCACCTGCCCGTCCTCGCCGGTCATGCGGATCCGGGCCTGCTCGCCGATGGCCAGCACGTCGCGCGTCTGGTCGTAGGTCGCGTTGCCTCCCGATCCGGTCATGCCGCCCTTGCGGAACTCCACCGCGCCGGGGGCGCGGACGATGCTGTCGTCCTGGCTGTGCGTCGCGCGATCGGTGGTCAGCTCGAATCCGTCGCGGGTCTTCAGCCTGACATGCCCGGAGAGCTGCCGCTCGCGCTGATCCCTCCCGGCGGTCGCTTCGTCCGCGGTGACGACGTAGGTCTGCCCGTCGGCTTTGCGGACGGTGATCGTGACCTCGAACATCTTCTGGGAGCCGTCCTCGTAGGACAGCGAGCGCGCGAAGTTGAGCGCGAAGTCCTGCTGGCTGGCCCGCAGACGCTGGAGATCGCCGCCGATGCTTTCGACCACCGCCTTGGGGTCCTGCCGCTCGACCGGCGGCGGAGGCGCCGGCGCCCGGCGCTCGCCGATCGAGAGATACACGACGACCGCGAATGTGACGGCGAAGATAGCGAGACCGATTCGCGTCCGCCTCTGCCAGGAGCTCATGTCACGGCCGCCCACGCGCGGTGATCTGCGGTCGACGACCGCCCGGGCAGCAGAGCGGCGCGCCCGGCAGTCATGCGCGAAGACATCCTGAGGTCAGGATAATCAGTTTCCGGGTGCCTTGAAATCGGCAATCGACAGCTGCAGGTAGCGCTCGCCTTCCCAGGTGTCCTGCTCGAGCGAGAAGGCCAGATCGATGGCCGTGCGGTGTTCGGCCACGAACCCCTCGCGCTCCGAGGCGCGCCAGGCGATCCCGCGCATGACCCGGCCGTCCTGCCGGAAGGCCATCTTCAGGTGCCGCTCCTTGACGCGCCGCGGTCCGTCGACGATCTCGACACCGCTGGCCCGGAAGATGGGCCGGGCGTTGCCGGCGCCGAACGGCGCCAGGGCCGTGAGCTCGGCGGCGATCTGCTCGTCGATCGAGCGGAACCCCAGCGTGCCGTCGATCCAGATGCGCGGACGCAGATCGTCGGGCGTGAGACACCGATCCGCGAAGTCGTTCACGCGCGCGCGGAGCTCGCGCACGCGGTCCGCCGCCATGGTGAGCCCCGCCGCCTGCTTGTGTCCGCCGAACCTGCTCATCACGTCCGCGCACGACTCGAGCGCCGCGAGCATGTTGAACGACGGGATGCTCCGGCACGAGCCGTGGGCGACGTCTCCGTCGATCGAGATGACGATGGCCGGCCGGTGGAAGGTGTCGACCAGCTTCGAGGCCACGATGCCGATTACGCCGCGGTGCCAGCCCTCTCCCGCCACGACGATCACGGTGCGGGAGCCGATGTCGAGGTCGGTCTCCACCGCCTTGCGCGCGGCGGCGACGATCTCGGCCTCCTCCTGCTGGCGGCGGAGGTTCTCGGCGTCGAGCTGCAGGGCGAGCTCGCGGGCCTCGTCGCGCATGGCTTCGTCGGAGGCCAGCAACAGACGCGCGGCGATGTCGGGCGAGCTCATACGCCCGGCGGCGTTGACGCGCGGCGCGAGAACGAAGCCGATGTGATAGCTGTCGATCTCCTTCCCGATCAGTCCGCAGACGTCGAGCAGCGACCGCAGGCCGACCTTGTGCGGGCCCCTGGAGAGCATCGCCAGACCGAGCTTCGCGATGACGCGGTTCTCGCCGGTGAGCGGAACCACGTCGGCGAGCGTCCCGATGGCGGCAACCTTGACGAACGCCGGGAGCCAGTTCGTGTGGCCGGTGCGGATGCACAGCGCCTGTACGAGCTTGAGGGCGACGCCGACGCCGGCGAGGTTCTTGTCCGGATACGAGCAGTCGTGGCGCTTGGGATTGATCACGGCCAGGGCCTGCGGCAGCTCGGTGTCGGGCTCGTGGTGGTCGGTGATGATCAGATCCAGGCCGAGCTCGCGCGCCCGTGCCGCGGCTTCGACCCCGCGGATGCCGCAGTCGACCGAGATGACCAGCCCCACTCCCAGGGCGTGCAGCCGCTCGAGCGACGCCGGCTGCAGGCCGTAGCCGTCGCGCAGCCGTTCGGGGATGAAGTGCGTGACATCGGCGCCGAGCAGCTCGAGCGCGCGGCGCAGGATCACCGTCGACGTCACGCCGTCGACGTCGTAGTCGCCGTGAATCGCGATGCGCTCCTTGCCGGCGATCGCGCGCAGGATGCGATCGACCGCCGCCGGCAGATCCGTCAGACGATTCGGATCGAGCAGATCGTCGAGCGACGGATAGAGAAAGCGCCGGGCGCTGAGCGGATCGTCGAGGCCGCGGATCGACAGGAGACGCGCCGTGACGGGCGACACCCGCAGCTCGTGCGAGAGCTGCCGGGCGACCGCCTCGTCGCACTGCAGCGGTTCCCAGATGCGATCAGCCTTCGGCAATGCCGACGTTCCCCATGGCGCGCCACTTGTCATAGCGCGCCTGCAGGCGCGCCTCTGACGTCATCGCCGACACGCTCGCCAGCGCGCGGCCCAGCGCCGTGTCGAGCAGCGTGGCGGCGAGCTCGTGATTCGTGTGCGCTCCGCCGCGCGGCTCGGGCACGATCTCGTCCACCACCTTCAGCTTGAGCAGATCGGCGGCAGTGAGCTTCAGCGCCTCCGCCGCTTCCACCTTCTTCGCGGCATCACGCCACAGGATGGCGGCACAGCCCTCCGGAGGGATGACGCTGTAGATCGCGAACTCGTGCATGAGGATGCGGTCGCCCACGGCCAGCCCCAGCGCGCCGCCGCTCCCGCCCTCACCATGGACGATGACGATGATCGGCGTGTCGAGCGCCGCCATCTCGCGCAGGTTCAGGGCGATCGCTTCGGCAATGCCGCGCTCCTCCGATTCGATCCCCGGATAGGCCGCGGGCGTGTCGATGAACGCGATCACCGGCCGGCGGAACTTCTCGGCCAGCTTCATGGCGCGCAGCGCCTTGCGGTAGCCTTCCGGCTTCGCGTATCCGAAGTTGCGATAGATCTTCTGCTTGGTGTCCCCGCCGCCCTTGTGATGCCCGACGATCAGCACCGGCTCGTCGCGGTAGTTGGCGAACCCGGCGACGATGGCGTGATCGTCGGCGAAGCGCCGGTCGCCGCTGATCTCGGTGAAATCGGTGAACAGCCGGGACACGTAATCGAGCACCGTCGGCCGATTCGGGTGACGGGCCACGAGCACCCGCTGCCAGGGCGTCAGATTCTTGTAGATCTCGCCGCGCAGCGAGTCGATCCGCATGTGCAGGCTGTCGAGCGAACGCTGCCGCTCCGCCGTGACCGGCAGCATCGACAGCGCCTCGACCTCCTTCAACAGCATCGCGATCGGTTCTTCGAACTCGAGTGTGTCAGGTGGCATGGACAGCCCAGATCAACGCCGTTCGAGCTTGCTCGAGGCGTCGTGAGAGTGATTCGACGAACGCAGGCTCACCGAGCCAACGCCGCAGATCTTTTCGACGTCCGACACCAGCCCTTCCGACGGCCTGACCCGGATTCCGCTGACGTCGGCGGTCACGCGAATGTGCCGTTCCTGTTCGTGAATGACGAAGGCCACCTTGCGGTCCCCCTTGTGGCGGGCCAGCACCTCCAGCAGCTGCTCGAACGTCGACCGATCGTGCGGCGGCACCGAGACCGTGATCGAGACCGACCTGGTCAACCGCTCCCGGATCAGCTCGATGGGCACGATCTCCGAGGCAATGATCCGTGCCGATTCGTCGTCGCGCTCGAACCGGCCGGCCACGCACACCATGTTGCCATTCTCGGCGAGATGCCCGAACTGCTTGAACGCCTCGGGAAAGACCACCACCTCGATGCTGCCGCTGGCGTCGTCCAGCATGAACACGCACATGCGGTCGCCCTTGCGCGTCTTCAGCGGACGCAGCCCCGAGACAATACCCCCGATCGAGATGTCTTCAGCAATCAGGCGAGGCGCCCCGGCATCGGGGGCGTCAGTCCCCTGGGCGGGCATGGGGGCTGCGGAATCATCGTCGCCGCTGTCCGCGCCGGCGATTTCCGGCGCCTCGCGTTTGACGATCAGGTCGCGCGTGGTCTTCGCCCCATAGGCGCGGAGGTCGTCGGCGAAGCGGTCGATCGGATGGCCCGACCAGTACAGGCCGAGCGTTTCCTTCTCGAAATTCAGCTGCTCGATCTCCGACCATGGCGGAACGTCGGGCAGCGGGATGTTGACCGGTCCTGACGAGTCCTCGTCGCCGCCGAAGAGATCGAGATCGCCCTGGCCGAACTCCCTGTTGCGCTGCGTGCGGGCGCCGTGCTCGCAGGCGCCGTCGATTGCCGCGAACAGCCGCGCGCGCGCCAGCGGAATCGGGTCGCCAACAGCCGCATCCTTCCCTGCGACAACCAGCGAGTCGCACGCGCCGGATTTGACCAGCGCTTCCAGCACACGCTTGTTGACCACCCGCAGGTCGACGATCTCGCAGAGCGCGTGCAGCGACGGGATGCGTCCGCCGAGCTGCCGTCGCGCGTCGAGGATGGCGGTGATGGCGGTGTCGCCGAGCCCCTTGATCGCGGTCAGGCCGAACCGGACGCCCTTGCCCTTTTCGACCGAGAAGTGCAGCTGGCTCTCGTTGATATCCGGCGGCAGCACCGGGATGCCGCGATCGCGGCTCTCGCCCAGATACATCGCCAGCTTGTCGGTGTTCTGCGCCTCGATCGTCAGTAGCGCCGCGGTGAAATGCCACGGGTAGTTGGCCTTGAGATAGGCGGTCTGATAGGCGAGGAAGGCGTACGCCGTCGAGTGCGACTTGTTGAAGCCGTACCCGGCGAAGTACTCCATCAGGTCGAAGATCTTGGCCGCTTTCTTCTCGTTGATTCCCTTGCGGCGCGCGCCTTCCATGAAGGCCTCGCGCTGCTTGGCCATGACCTTGGGATCCTTCTTGCCCATGGCCTTGCGCAGCACGTCGGCCTGCCCGAGCGTGAAGCCGGCCAGCGCCTGGGCGATGCGCATCACCTGTTCCTGATAGGCGATGACGCCGTAGGTGTCCGAGAGAATCGGCTCGAGCTCCTTCAGCTCGTACTTGACCTCGGTCTTGCCCTGCTTGCGTGCCACCCAGTCGTCGACCATGCCCGACTTGAGCGGGCCGGGACGATACAGCGCGTTCAGCGCGATCAGGTCGTCGATGCGCTCCGGCTTGCCCTTGCGCAGCAGCTCGCGCATGCCCGAGCTCTCGAACTGGAAGATCCCGTAGGTGGCGCCTTCCCCGAACAGCTTGTAGGTCTTGGGGTCGTCGAGCGGGATGTTGTCGATGTCGAGCGCGATGCCCTCGGTCCGCTTGATCTCGTCGAGGCAGTCGCGGATCAGGGTCAGCGTACTGAGGCCGAGGAAGTCCATCTTGAGGAGGCCGATGCGCTCGACCTCCTTCATGTTCCACTGCGTGGTGATTTCGTCCCGGGCCCCTTTGTAGAGCGGCGCGTAGTCGGTGATCGGCCCGGGCGCGATGACGACCCCGGCGGCGTGCACCGACGCGTGGCGCGACATCCCCTCGAGCCGCTTGCCGATCTCGATGACTTCCCTGACCTTCGGATCCCGGGCCACCATGTCCTTGAGGACGGGGTTCTCGGCCAGCGCCTTGTCCAGCGTCATGTCGAGCGCCGGGGGGATCTGCTTGGCGATGTTGTTGACCTCGGCGTACGGCATGTCGAGCGCCCGTCCGACGTCCCGCACGACGGCCTTCGCCTTCATCGTCCCGAAGGTGATGATCTGCGCCACGTTCTCGCGGCCGTACTTGCGGGTCACGTAGTCGATGACCTCGCCGCGCCGGCGCTCGCAGAAGTCGACGTCGATATCGGGCAGCGACACCCGCTCGGGATTGAGGAAGCGCTCGAAAATCAGATCGAAGTCGAGCGGATCGACGTCGGTGATGCGCATGCACCACGCCACGAGCGATCCGGCCGCGGAACCGCGCCCCGGCCCGACCGGGATGCCGGCTTCCCGCGCGTAGCGGATGAAGTCCCACACGATGAGGAAGTACCCGGCGTACCCCATCTTGTGGATCATCGCGATCTCGTAGTCGAGCCGCTGTTCGTACTCCTCGATCGAGTGACGCAGCCGTCCGGCGGCCTGCAGCTGGCGCAGCCGCGGGAGCCGCTGGGCAAACCCCTCGCGCGCGACGTGCTCGAAGTACTGATCGAGCGTCGACCCCTCGGGCACGGCAAACGACGGCAGATGGCTCTGGCCCTTGGGAATCGTGACGTTGCACCGCTCCGCGATGAGCAGCGTGTTCTTGAGCGCTTCGGGGTAATCCTTGAAGACCGCCGCCATCTGTTCCGCGGTCTTGAGGAAGAACTGATCGCCGCTGTAGCGCAGCCGCTGCGCATCGTTGACGGTCTTGCCGGTGCCGATGCACAGCAGGATGTCGTGCGGCTGATAGTCGCCCTGCCGGAGATAGTGCACGTCGTTGGTCGCCACGAGCGGCAGGTTCAGCTCGCGCGCCAGCGGGACGATGCCCTTGATGACGGTCTTCTGCTCTTCGATGCCCTGATACTGCATCTCGAGGAAGAAGTTGTTCGGGCCGAGGATGTCGCGCAGCCGCGCCGCGGCTTCGAGCGCCGGCTTCGCCTGCTCGACCTTCAGCGCACTGGCCACCTCGCCCTTCAGGCAGCTGCTCAGCCCGATCAGCCCCTTCGAGTGCTGCGCGAGCAGCTCCTTGTCGATCCGCGGACGGTAGTAGAACCCCTCGGTGTACCCCGCCGACACGAGCTTGATCAGGTTCTTGTAGCCTTCGTCCGTTTCGGCGAGCAGCACCAGGTGATTGGTCTCGGTCTGCGGGCCGCTCTTGTCGAAGCGGCTGCCCTGCGCCACGTACACCTCGCAGCCGAGGATCGGCTTCAGCCCGCGATCGCGCGCATGGTCGTGGAACACCACCGAGGAGAACATGTTGCCGTGCTCGGTGACGGCCAGCGCCGGCATCTTCAGCTTCACCGCCTCGTCGAGCAGCTCGTCGACCCGGCAGGCGCCGTCGAGCAGCGAGAACTCGGTGTGCAGGTGGAGGTGGACGAACTCAGGCATTTACCGATCTTCGATTGGCGATTGTCGTTTCAATTGCTGATTTCAGATTGTCGATTGTCGATTCCTCGCTCTCTGCCCCCCGTGCATCGCGCCACCCCCAACCACCAATCACGAATCGCCAATCGACAGTCCACTGCACAATCAGGATCACCCAATCGCCAATGATCTATTCCCACTCGATGGTTGAAGGCGGCTTGGAAGAAACATCGTAGACGACGCGATTGATGCCGCGGACCTCGTTGACGATGCGCGACGAGATCGCGGCGAGCAGGTCGTGCGGCAGACGCGCCCAATCCGCCGTCATCCCGTCGAGGCTCTCCACGGCGCGAACCGCGATCGTGTACTCGTAGGTCCGGGCGTCGCCCATCACGCCCACGCTCTGCACGGGCAGCAGCACCGCGAAGCTCTGCCAGAGCCGTTCGTACCAGCCCGCCTTGCGGATCTCGTCGACAACGATGCGATCCGCCAGCCGCAGCAGGTCGAGCCGCTCCTTCGTGATCTCGCCGATCACGCGGACGGCCAGGCCGGGACCGGGAAACGGCTGTCGGACGAGGAATTCCTTGTCCAGCCCGAGATCCTGCCCGACGCGTCGGACCTCGTCCTTGAACAGATCCCGGAGCGGTTCCACCAGCGCGAACTTCATCCGCTCCGGAAGCCCGCCGACGTTGTGATGGCTCTTGATCACTACCGCGGGCCCGTGGACCGATGCCGACTCGATGACGTCCGGGTACAGCGTCCCCTGGCCGAGAAACGCGAAGTCGCCGAGCTCGCTGGCCCGCTTCTCGAACACCTCGATGAACGTCGCGCCGATGATCTTCCGCTTCCGCTCCGGATCGGTCACACCGGCAAGCCGTTCGAGGAACAGCGCGCCGGCGTCGACGAAGTCGAGCGGCAGGTGCAGCTTCTCCTTGAACCGCTTCCGGATCTGATTGGCTTCGTCGTAGCGCAGCAGACCGTTGTCGACGAAGATGCACGTCAGCCGATCGCCGATGGCCCGGTGGATGAGCATCGCCGCGACCGTCGAGTCCACGCCTCCCGACAACCCGCACACGACCCGGCCCGTCCCCACCTGCCGGCGAATGCGCTCGGTGGCCTCTTCGATGAACGACGCGATCGTCCAGTCGCCCACGCACCCGCACACGTCGTAGGCGAAGTTGCGGAGGATTTCCGTGCCGTAATCGGTGTGGGCGACTTCCGGATGGAAGAGCAGCGCATAGAGCTGCCGCTCGGGAGCCTCCATCGCCGCAATCGGCGTCGTCGCACTCGTCGCCGCAATCTGGAACCCGGGCGGAACGGCCGAGATGTCGTCGCCGTGGCTGGCCCACACGCGCAGTTCCGCGGGCACCTGCCGGAAGAGCTTCGGCGCGCCGCGGCCCTCGCGGCTGCCGTTGCCCGACACCCGCACGAACGCGTGACCGAACTCGCGCTGCCCGGAGCGGCGCACTTCCCCGCCGAGCATGTCGGTCATCAACTGCATCCCGTAGCAGATGCCGAGGACCGGCGTGTGCAGCTCGAACAGCGCCGGGTCGCACTTCGGCGCGCCGTCCTCGGAGACGCTGCTCGGCCCGCCCGACAGGATGATGCCGACCGGATTCTTCTCCCGCAGCTTCTCCACGGGCGTGTTGAAAGGCACGATCTCGGAGTAGACCGAGAGCTCGCGCAGGCGTCTCGCGATGAGCTGCGTGTACTGCGAGCCGAAGTCGAGGACGAGAATGGTTTGATGCGGCACGTGGGGAGGAAGAGACGGAGTATTATCCCACAACATATAGTGGCGCGAGTGGTTCGAACGTACGTCTTATTGCTGTCTGTCCTGTTGGGCTTCTGCCCGCACGACGGTCACGCCGCACAGCGGGCGCGAAAGCCGGAGCCGTGGGTCACGCCGGTGCTGCCCGCGGAAGAAGCCTGGCGAGTGACGTTGCCCTTCCCGCCCTCGGCACCAGCCGCAATGGACGACGTGCGTGTGTACGTGCCGCTCGAGGGCGAACATTTCACCGCGATCGATCGCGCGACCGGCGCGACCGTCTGGACGCAGGACATCGAGAGCGACTGGCCGCCGCTCGTACACGACGGCGTGGTGTACCTCGCGGCAAGTGACGAGCTTCACGCCCTCGACGCCGCCACAGGGAACCATCGCTGGCGGGCACCGGTCCCCCGTGGTGCGATGGCACCGATGGTGATGGCCGGGAACGTACTCATCGTACTCGAAGCGCCGGACACGGTGCTCGCGTTCGCGCCGAACGGAGGCCGGTTCTGGACGACTCCGCTCGGCGGCACGACCGGACGTGCATCACTCGCTGTGGGCGCAAGCAGCGTGTTCGTCGGTCTCGACAATCGGGTCGTGGCGTTGTGGGCAACCAACGGGGAGAAACGGTGGGACCGCACGCTGCCCGGCGAGATCACCAGCACATCGTTCGCGCGCGATCGGGTATTTGCCGGGTCGACGAGCAACGAGATCTACGCGCTCGACGCCGGCAACGGCGAGCTGGCGTGGAAGTTCCGCGTCGGCGGCGACGTGGCGGGCGTCACCGCCACCGACGATCACGTGTTCGTCGTGTCGCTGGACAACATGGCCCGCGCGCTCAGCCGGCGCAGCGGGAACCAGGTGTGGAAGCGTGCGCTGAGCACACGCCCGGCAGCCGCGCCGCAGGTGTTCGAGGGCGTGGTCGCCGTATCCGGAGTCGAATCGACAGCCACCTTCAACAGCAGGACGGGCGCTCCCATCGGGACCTTCGACGCGCCCACGCTGCTGCGCGGGCAGCCGCTGGTCGATGCCACGCCCCGCCCCTTCGCGGTCTCGATCGTGGCGATGACGCGCGACGGCCGCGCGATCGGGCTCCGTCCCGTGGAAATGATGTTCCGGGAACAGGCCGTGCAGCCGCTGGCTGTGCTGCCGGGCCGGGCGCTCGTGAAGGAACCTAGCCCGCTGCGCTAGCGGCGCCCGCGTCGACCGAAGCCGGCTGCAGTGCGGCGGCAAGACGCCGCACGCCTTCGCGGATGCGCTCCGCGCTCGGTGCGGAGAACGACAAGCGGATCGTGTCGTGTCCGCTGCCGTCGACGTGAAAGGCGCTGCCGACGACGAAGATCACGTCCTGCTCGAGCGCGCGCTCGAGCAGGACGTGATCGCGCAGCCCCGCGGGCAGCGTCGCCCAGAGAAAGAACCCGCCTTTCGGCTGTGACCAGGTCAGACGGCTGCCGATCTGTTCGCGGATCGCGGTTTCCATCACATCCCGCTTCGTCCGGTACAGATCACGCAGCCGCGGCGCGAGACGATCGACAACGCCCCGTTTCAGCGCCTCGACGACCATGCACTGATCGAGAATGCCGGACGTGAGATCGCTCGACTGCTTGGCCGTGTCGAACCGCTCGATCAGAACCGGCGGCGCCACCATCCACCCCACGCGGAACCCGGGCGCCAGCGTCTTGGACACGGTGCTCAGATACAGCACGCGCCCATGTCTGTCGTCGGCCCGGAGCGGCCGCGTCTCGCGCTCGCTCGCCACGTCCTCGAAGTACAGCGAGCCGTAGGGATCGTCCTCCACGATCAGCACATCGCGGCGCTCGGCCCATTCGAGCAGCCGGAGGCGCCGGTCCAGGGACAGGAGCGAGCCGGTCGGATTCTGGAAGTTGGGGATGACGTAAAGGAGCGTGATCCGCTTGCCGGCGCGATGCTCGCGCTGCCAGACGGCATCGAGATCGTCCAGGTCGATCCCCTGCGCGTCCTGCCGCACACCCACCAGCTCCGCCTGGGCGTTCCTGAATGCCGCGATCGCGCCGGTGAACGTCGGAAGCTCGACGAGCACCACGTCGCCAGGACTGACCAGGACCCGGGCGATCAGGTCGATCCCCTGCTGCGACCCGCTCGTGACGATCAGATGGTCGAGACTGGTCCGGATTCCGCGCGTCTCGAGCACCCGGAGCGCCTGCTCGAGCATCGGCTTCAGGCCGCGTGTCGGTCCGTATTGCAGCGTGTTCCCGTCACGGCCCGCCAGCAGCGCGCTTGCAATGTCCCGCAGCTCGTCCCAGGGGAAGAGACCCGGATCGGGATATCCCGGCGCGAACGACACCAGATCGCCCTCGCGCGCGACGACCGTCCCCATCCGCCGGATGGCCGACTCAGTGAGCTGACGTCCTGTTGGCGACAGGAATTTCTCGTAATCGGTCATGACCATGCACCCGGCCCTCGACCAGCCCCTGGCTCGCTTCACGGTACAACTTCAGATAGGCGCCAATCGCGGACAGCCCAATGTACTGGAAAACGATCGCCCGCAGCATCCAGGCCAGGAGGCTGAGGGGGATGAACGTGAAGCCGAAGAGCGGCACGAACGCGATCAGACCCAGGGCCGTCGTGGCCAGGACCGAGGCGCCCGTCGCCATGAGCACCATCGCCAGCACGACGAGGAAGACGCCGCCCACCGTCCGCCACTCGCGCCGCATGAATGCCATCGCACGGGGTATTGCCGCCGCCACCGGGCACCCGTCGGAGGCAATCACGATCTGCGTGAGCAGATACACGAGATTGACCAGCGTGATCCAGGCAACGAACCCGATGGTCACCATGGCCGTCAGCCCCCAGCCTTCGCCGGCGCTGCGGAGCGACGCAATCAGGATGAGAAAGCTGCTCCCCGACGCGAGATAGATCGTCATCAGCACGAGGCCCAGGCGTGCGTACGCGGGGAACAGGCTGCGGGCGCCCTCGATGAAGGCATCGACTGAATAGGCCGAGGCCTGCGCAACAACGGAGGGCAGCAGCGGCGGCAGCTCGATCGGCCCGGCACGGCGTTCGGCCCTGACCATCGTGCTCACGGTCCCGCCCTTGATGAGGAAGACGAACAGGGAACCGCCGCAGACCACCACGGCGAGGGCGCCGACCCACGCCGCCAGCACCAGCGGCTTCGCGAGCAGCGACGCCGCAATCGTGGTGGTCAGGTCGCGCCACTCGAGCGAGAGCAGCGTGCCCGGCTCGGCGCCGACCACGAGCGCGACCAGAAAGATGCCGCCGAACAGCGGCGCCGCGACGAGCAGCTTGAACAGCGTGTCCGCGACGGCCTGGATGATGGTGAGCGGCCAGTTGGCGGCGGCGACCAGCGCGCCGCGCTTCAACGTCGACTTGAGCGTGGAGAAGAGCGCCACGGGGGACATCAGTATGGTACGCCCCATCCGCCCGAATCCCCAATTTACAATTGATCTGTGCGTCTCGCTCCATTCGACGCCGCAGTTCCGCAGCCGTCCTGGCGCACGCTGGCCCGCATCGCCGCCGGCGGCGTGATCTGCGCCGTTGTCGTGCTGACGGCGGGCTGGGGTATCCGCCGCGCCGTTTTCGGCGCCGACGACCGGCAGGCTCAGGAACGCGTCGAGGCGGATGTCCGCGCGATGTTCGACTCCATGGCGCGCGGGCTCCGCGACATGGCGGCCGCCGTGTCCGACCCCGCGCTCGTCCGCGCCGCCGACAACGACGACACCTCGGCCGCCAACGAGCTGCTGACGCGCGCGGCGGACGTTGTCGCCCGCGACTCGGCCGCGGATGCGGCCCTGACCGTCTATGGCGCAGACGGAACGCCGGTAGCGTGGGCCGGGCGTCCTTCGGAGCTCCTCGCCGAACGACTGCGGGGCGGCGAGGCATGGTTCCCGACCCCGGTCGCGCAGGGCCTGCGTCTCGTCTATGTGCAGCCGGTGTTCGACGCCAAGGTCAGAGCGGGAACGATTGCCGTCGAACGGCCGCTGCCATCGGTCGGCTCGCCATCCGACTCGAGCGGCCTCCAGGGAACGGCTGAGGACGCCTACCGGGTGCCGACCATGCTCGCCCCGGTGGCGATTCAGCTGCCCTTCGAGGGGGCACCGCCGGCCAGCGAAGAGACGGCCTTCGACGTCCAGGCGCCGTCGGGAGAACGGCTGCTGACCGCGAGCGTCTCTCCGATCGATCTCGCCGACACGCGCGAGCGCTGGCGGCTCGCCACACGATCGGCGGCGCTCGCAGTGCTCGCACTGACGCTGATCCTGCTGACCGCGCCGCTGCTCGACTGGCGCAATCGAATCCGGTCGCCCCTGCTCTACAGCGTCGCCTTCCTGCTGATCGTCGCCTGCATCGTCGGCGCCCGCTTCATGTTCTACCTTGCCGCGCCGGCCGACTGGTCCGACGCGTCGGTCTTCTCGGGCACGTCGTACGCGTCGGCGCTGCTCGGATCGCTGCTCTCGTCGCCCTTCGATTTCCTGCTCACCGCGGGCGCGGCCGTCGCCATTGTCGTGCTCCTGCTGTACGCGGTTGACGCGTGGCGGCTGCACATCTGGCGGCGCCGCCGGACACCTGCCGGAGGCTCCCGTGTCGCTACCTATGCGATCACGCAACTGGTGGCCGGGCTGCTCGTCGCCGTCGTGCTGATCGGACACCAGGCGCTCCTCCAGGACACGGTTTCCAACACGACGCTCGATCTGCTGCACCTCTCGCTCAAGCCCTGGGACATCACACGGATCGCGCTGCAGGTCGGTCTGGTCCTCGCTCACAGCGCGGCGCTCGGGCTCGCCGTCCTCCTGCTGCTGATTGCCCGCGCGGGCTGGCGTATTCCACGGCGCGACACGAGGCTTCGCCTGCTGACGCTCGCCTGCTGGCTGCTGCCGCTCGTCCTCTGGCAGACGGCGCAGGGCACGCCGGCCGCCCGGCGTCTTCCGCTGCTGATGGCGGCCGTCGCGGCGATTGCGCTTGCCGCGTCGCTGCGGCGATTCGTCGCACGCTACCGCCACGGGTCGCAGGCGTTTCGATTGACGCTGCTGACGCTGCCGCTGATCACACCGGCCTTTACCTTCTATCCAACCGTCGTCCAGCTGGCGGGCGACGCGAAGATTCAGCTGATCGAGACGCTCTACGCTCCCGAGGTCCGCAACCAGCGTCAGACGGTGCAGCAGCAGGTGCAGAGGAGCCGGGACGAGATCGACTCGTTCGCCGATCTCGAGGCACTGGTTGCCACTCCCTTCGACCCGGAGTCGGAAGCCATCACCGATCGCGCATTCCGTCTGTGGCAGTCCACGTCGCTCGCCAGGTACCCGCCCATCACATCCTCGATCGAGCTCTATGGACCCGATGGGCAGCTCGTCAGCCGGTTCGCGTTCAACCTGCCGGAGGATCCAACGGCCCTGACGCCGTCGGAGGAGGAATCCTGCGACTGGCAGGTGCTCGAGGAGGTGGCGCCGTTCTTCGCCGAGGACCGCCGCATCCTGCATGCCGGCCGGGCGCTGTGCTCCAATGTCCCCGGAGCCAGACCGCGTGGATCGATCGTGATTCACGCGATGCCCGACTTCGAGAACCTGCCGTTCATCTCGTCGCGGAGCCCCTACGTCGAGCTGTTCCGCCCGCCGGAGTCGATCCGCGGCGACGGGCTCGCCGGGCGCGACATCGAGTTCGCGGCGTACGGCTGGAGCCGCACGCAGTTCTACCCCGTGGCCGGCACCGCATGGTCACTGCCCGACGACGTCTTCGCCCGGGTCGAGGAGTCGCGGACGCCGTTCTGGGCGCGGCTGACGCGCGGGCAGGATCTCTACGACGTGTTCCTGCTCAACGATCGGGGCGGCATCTACGCGCTGGGGTTTCCGGTCATTTCCGCGCTGGACCACCTGGTGAACCTCGCCGAAGTGACGGTCCTGGCCGTCGTCACCTGCCTGCTGATCCTGGTGTTCAACGCGCTGTTCAACCGCTTCGGATTCCGCGTGAAGACGGCCGCCGCCCTGCTTCGCGAGATCCGCGCGAGCTTCTACAGAAAGCTGTTCCTCGCGTTCGTCATGGCCGTTTTCGTCCCGGTGGTGGTCCTCGTCCTGCTCACGCGCTATTACGTGGCGGGACAGATGCAGGCCAGCATCGAACAGGAGGCGGTCCGCACGGCATCTGCCGCAGGCCGCGTCGTCGAGGACCTGGCCGCGCCGCGCGCCGCGCAGCAGGGATTCGGCGTCGACGACAACCTGATGGTGTGGGTCAGCCGCCTCATCGACCAGGACGTCAACATCTTCAGAGGTCCGAGGCTCGATGCGACGAGCGAGCGCAACCTGTTCGCCTCAGGCCTTCTGCCGACACGAACGCCGGCCGCGGTCCACGCGGCTCTCACGCTGCGCAACGAGCCGGCGCTGGTCACACGCGAGCGCATCGGCACGTTCGAGTACCTCGTCGCGGCGACGCCGCTGGCCGTGCGGCAGCTCGGGATCCTGACCGTCCCGCTGACGTCGCGTCAGCGGGAGATCGATCGGCAGATCGACACGCTCGACCGCCGCGCGCTGCTCGCCGCGCTGCTGTTCATCCTCGGCGGCGCCAGCGTCGGCTACTACATGGCGGAACGGATTTCGGATCCGGTCAACCGCCTGACGCGCGCCACGAAGCGCATCGCCCGCGGCGATCTCGACGCCAGAATCACCGCGACCTCTTCCGACGAGCTGCGCCGGCTCGTCGAGGCCTTCAACAGCATGGCGGCCGACCTCCAGCGTCAGCGCCGCGAGCTGGAGCGGACGCACCGGCTGGAAGCCTGGGCCGAGATGGCGCGCCAGGTGGCGCACGAGATCAAGAACCCGCTCACGCCGATCCAGCTCAATGCCGAGCACCTGCGGCGCGTGCACGCCGATCGCGGAGAGCCGCTCGGGCCGGTCGTCCAGGAGTGCGTGGCGACGATTCTCGCCCAGGTGAAGCTCCTGCGTCAGATCTCGTCCGAGTTCTCCAGCTTCGCGTCGTCGCCAATCGCCAGGCTGTCGGACGTCGATCTGACGGCGCTCCTGCGCGAGGTGCTGGACCCGTATCGGCAGGGACTCGACGGCCGCATTCACCTCGATGTGGAGCTGCCCGACGGCCTTCCGCCCGTCTTGATCGATCGCACGCTCGTGCAGCGTGCGCTGGTCAACATCGTGGAGAACGCGCTGCACGCCATGCCAGGGCCGGGTTCCTTGACCGTTCGCGCGGCGCAGAACGGAAGCGTCGTGCGGGTGCGCTTCACCGATACGGGCGTCGGCATGGATGCCGAAGCGCTGGCGCGCGCCTTCGAGCCCTATTTCTCCACCAAAGCCGCCGGTACGGGCCTCGGGCTGCCGATTGCGAAACGCAACGTGGAGCTGAGCGGCGGGACGATCTCGATGACGAGCGAGCGCGACAAGGGCACGACCGTGGAGGTCACGCTCCCCGTTGCGTCGTATCCTGCTTCCCCGGCCGGAGCGGCGTAGCCGCCAGCCGCGCCTCCGGCTCTTCCTCCGCGCCGTGACGGCGATGCTGAATGCGCGTCCAGGCGTAGCCGATGAAGCCCGAGGCCAGGTAAATGTAGGCCAGGGCCACCAGCACGTACCGCGGCTCGGCGGCGAGCAGCACCAGGCCCGCGGCCACCAGGACGAGCACGGCGGAGCTGCGGCGCGTCTGCAGGTCGAGCGTCTTGAAGCTTCGGAAGCGGATCGTGCTGACCATCGTCAGGGCGGGAATAATCACCATGGCCAGCACGGCCACCGCGTGCGAGGCGCTCTGGAAGCCCTGCGGGTAGGCGAACACCGTCGCTGCCGGAATGCACGCCGCCGCGGGGCTGGGCATGCCGACGAAGTAGCGCTTGTCCTGTGAGCCCGCCTGGATGTTGAAGCGGGCCAGCCGTACTGCGGCCGCCGCGACGAACAGGAACCCGGCCGCCCACCCGATACGGCCGAGCGGCTGCAGCCCCCACTGGAACGACAGGATCGCGGGAGCGACGCCGAACGAGACCACGTCGGCGAGGGAGTCGAACTCGAGCCCGAACGCGCTGGTCGTCCCGGTCATCCGCGCGATGCGGCCGTCGAGCATGTCGAGCACGAACGCGAAGCCGATGAACAGCGCAGCCGTCGACAGCTCCCCGCGGATCGAGTGCACGATGCAGGCGTACCCGCAGAACAGGTTCGCCATCGTGAACATGCTCGGCAGGAGGTAGACGCCGCGCCGGAAGCGGCGCGCACGGGCGTCGAGCCGGGGGCGAAGCGGTCTCAACAAACGCGGCCGACGGTCGTGCTCCGACATTTGCACTCCTCAGTGACGAGGCGGAAGCGTGGCAATTGCGGTCACGCCCCCCTTCACCTTAGCACCCACCTGCGTGTGAATCGTCGAGCCGGCGGGCAGGAAGACGTCCATCCGGGATCCGAACTTCATGACCCCGAACCGGGCGCCCGCCTGAACGACATCGCCTTCGCGGACCCGGCACACGATTCGCCGGGCGAGAATGCCCACGATCTGGCGCACGACGACCGGCAGCCCGTCATGATCTATCGTCACCTCGGTGTACTCGTTCAGGTCGCCGGCGTCGGCCCGATACGCCGGCAGGAACCGGCCCGGATGATACTTCACGCTGGTCACCCGGCCGCTGACCGGCATCCGGTTCACGTGCACATCCAGCGGCGACAGGAAGATCGTTATCTGGCGGCAGGTGCCCGGCGGCGGCGTGCCGGTCGGGTCGCCCGCAACCATGACTCGGCCGTCGGCCGGGGATATTACGGCAGAGTCGTCGGCGTGGTGCCGCCGCTCCGGATCCCGGAAGAAGAACAGGAAGAAGAGCGTCAGCACGCCGAAAAGCGCGCCGAAGAGCGGCCCGCCGGTGAGCCACGACAACAGGGCGACGGCGACACCACCGAGGACGAAGGGCCAGCCAGCGGGATCGATGCGCATAAAAAAAGAGACCAGGTTTAATTTTCCGCGAAGCGCGCGAGAAAACTAAACCCGGCCTCCGGATCCGGCCAGAGGAACGCCCTCTGCGCCGCCGCCGAATGGAGTCTTACGATGCGCGACCGTGCGCCTTGGCGTACTCGGTCGCCATGCGCTCCATCTGATCCTTCAATGCGAGCTTCTGTTTCTTGAGATTGACTTCTTCGATTTGTTCCTGCGCCGAGAGGAAGTGCCGTGCGGTGAGCTGGTGCAGGCGGTCATCCAGAAGATGATGACGCTCTGAAAGCTGGCGGTACTGGTCGTTGCTCTGCAACAGGAGCTTTTTTACCTCCTGTGCTTCCGCTGCGTTCATAGACCGTACCCTCCTTTCTTGAAGAAGGACGTGTTGTACCTCACAAGCTAACACGACTCCGCCCGGCGCTCAACGATCATCGTCCGGACAGGGTTCAACCTCATGAAAAACCAGCAGTTAAGGCTCATCCCTCCACAGGATAAGGGCGTCCTCGACGGGGCTGGTGTAGTAGTTGGGACGGGTGCCTGTCACCTTGAACCCGAGCCGTTCGTAGAGACGCCGAGCCCCCTCGTTCGACCGGCGCACTTCGAGGGTCGCGCGACGGGCCCCGAGCCTCCGGGCTTCCTCGAACACGCGCTGCAGCAGGCGGGTCCCGATCCCCCGCCCGCGCAGCGCCGGCAGGACCGCCACGTTGTTGATGTGAATCTCATCGACGACCAGCCAGAATGCGCAGAAACCGGCGACGCGCTGCTGCGGCGTACGGACGACGTAGATGTGGCAGACGGAGCGGTTCTGCAGCTCCCATTTGTACATGTCCCTGGTCCACGGATTCGTGAACGATTCCTCTTCGACCGCCAGCACCCCGTCGAGGTCCTCGTCGCCCTCGAGGGGCTCGATCCAGTACCCGGCGTCGTTACCTGGGTGTTCGGGCATCTCGCGCCAGCTCGGCATCTGTTCGTCTGATGTAGAGGGGCCGAATCGCATGCGGCGGATGCTCGCCCGTCCGCGCCGCTTCGCCGGCCAGAATCGCGATCGCGCCGGCAAGCGGCGGGGCCGGCGGCGCAGCAATTCTCGCAGCGCCGCCGAGGACGCGCCGGATCGTTTCGGCATGGACCTTGGCGCCATCCCCGATGAACAGCGTCGGGCGGCCGCGCAGTCGCTCGAGCAGCACCTCGGGCCTGCTCACGACCGGTCCCTTGACCTCACGACCGTTCTCGTACAGCGCGGCGAAGACTTCCCCGCGCCACGCATCCACCCATGTCGCGACGCGCGGCTCGTCGCCGGCGATTCGCGCCAGCGCGTCGAATCCCGAGATCCCGACGAGCGGCTTCCCTTCCCCAAATGCCAATCCCTGCATCGTGGCAATGCCGATGCGGAGCCCGGTGAACGATCCGGGACCAGTGGCTGCCGCAAACACATCGATCCGGGCCAGCGCAAGGCCGGCGCGATCCAGCAGCGCCATCAAATCCCCGGGCAGGTGTTCGGAATGCGCGTTCGGTGCTTCGTTGACCTGCTCGTAGATCACGCGGCCGTCGAGCGCGAGCGCGCAGCTGCCTGATGCGGTCGTGGTGTCGAGGGCGAGGACCAGCACCTCTGGATAATAATCGCCAAAGCACAATGCTCAATGCCGAAGGCTCAATGCCCAAATCCGGGTCCGCGACCCCGGCGATGCGCCAGTATCTCGAGGCGAAGCGCCAGTACCGGGATGCGATCGTGTTCTTCCGGATGGGCGACTTCTACGAGATGTTCTACGAGGACGCGCTGGTCGCGTCCCGGGCCCTCGAGCTGACGCTGACGTCGCGCTCGAAGGATGCCGGCGGACAGGGCATCCCGATGTGCGGCGTTCCCTTTCACGCTGCCGACACCTACATCGCCCGCCTGGTGAAGAAGGGGTTCCGCGTCGCCATCTGCGAGCAGGTCGAGGATCCGCGCAAGGCCAAGGGCCTCGTCAGGCGCGAGGTCGTGCGTGTCGTCTCGCCAGGGACGCTGACCGAGCCCGGGTATCTCGATGCCCGCGAGCCGGCCTTTCTGATGGCCATCGTCCCGGCCCGCGACAGCCTCATCGGCGTGGCCCTGATCGACGTGTCGACCGGCGAGTTCTCGACCACCGAGTATCGCGGCGGCGAGGGGCTCCAGGCGCTCGCCGACGAGCTCGCGGTGCTCCGCCCGCGCGAGGTCGTGGTTCCCCGGGAGAGCGACCTCAACGGGCGATTTCCCGAGCTCGCGAAAATGCAGGTGCCGGTGACCCACGCCGACGGGTGGACGTTCGACGCGGAGACCGCCAGGCGCACGCTGCTCGATCAATTGAGAACGCACGGGCTCGAGGGCTTCGGCCTCGAGGGGCGGACCGCCGCGATCCAGGCAGCCGGCGGCCTGGTTGCGTATCTGCGAGACACGCAGAAGGCCGACCTCGCGCACGTCCGCGCGATCAGCTATCGGACCAGCGCCGACTGTCTCCTCATCGACCCGATCACGCTCAAGCATCTCGAAGTCGTGACCGGGAGCGACGGCACCCCGCACGGCTCGCTGCTCCGGGAGATCGACCGGACCGTCACCGCGATGGGCGGACGCCTGCTCCGCGCCTGGCTGCTGCGCCCGCTGTGCACGCTCGAACGCCTTCGCGACCGCCTCGACGCCGTCGAGGAGCTGGCGTTCCGGTCGACCGAACGCGGCAAGTTCCGCGACGCGATCAAGGGCGTCCACGACCTCGAGCGCCTCGTCGCCCGCGCCGCGCTGGCGACCACCGGCCCGCGCGAGCTCGTGTCGCTGCGGCACTCGCTCGCCGCCATCCCCCGCGTCAGGCAGATCCTGCGCGACGTCCAGGCGCCGCTGCTGGTGAGCCTGTGCGCCGAGCTCGACGAGCTGACCGACGTCCGCGATCTCATCGAGCGCACGCTCCTCGACGAGCCGCCGGCCGCGGCCCGCGACGGCGGGTTCACGCGCGACGGCGTCGATCCCGAGCTCGACGATCTGCGCGCGGTGAGCCGCTCGGGGCGCCAGGTCATCGCCGAGATGGAGGAACGCGAGCGCGCCCGCACCGGCATCGCGTCACTGAAGGTGCGCTTCAATCGGGTGTTCGGCTACTACATCGAGATCTCGAAGGCCAACCTTCACGCGGTTCCCGACGACTACCAGCGCAAGCAGACGATTGCCGGCGGCGAGCGGTTCACGACGCCCGCGCTCAGGGAATACGAGGCCAAGGTGCTCGGCGCCGACGAGCGGATCCTCGAGCGCGAGCTGGAGATCTTCGAAGACCTGCGCCGGCGTGTGGCGGCCGAAGCCCCGCGCATCCAGGACACGGCCCGGGCGCTGGCGACGCTCGACGTGCTCGGCGCGCTTGCCGAGACGGCCGCCCTTGCCAACTACACCAAGCCGCACCTCCACGAGGGCGACGAGATGGTGGTCCTCGACGGACGTCATCCGGTGGTGGAGCGGTTCACCGCCGATGCCTTCGTCCCCAACGACATCGACCTGAACGGGACGACGCGTCAGATCGTGGTGCTCACCGGACCGAACATGGGCGGCAAGTCGACCTATCTGCGCCAGACCGCGCTCATCCCGATCCTGGCGCAGATCGGCTCGTTCGTTCCGGCCAGAGAGGCGAAGCTCCCCATCATCGACCGGATCTTCGCGCGCGTCGGCGCGTCGGACAACATCGCGCGGGGCCAGTCGACGTTCATGGTCGAAATGCAGGAGACCGCCAACATTCTGCACGCCGCCACCTCGCGCAGCCTCGTCGTGCTCGACGAGATCGGCCGCGGGACGTCGACGTTCGACGGCCTGAGCATCGCGTGGGCGGTGGCCGAGTATCTCGCGACCAACCCGCGCGCCCGGCCCAAGACGCTGTTCGCCACCCACTATCACGAGCTCACGGATCTGGCCGACGCGCTGCCGGGCGTCGTCAACGCCCACGTGTCGGCCCGCGAATGGAAGGACGAGATCATCTTCCTGCGCAAGATCGTCGGCGGCCGGTCGGATCGCAGCTACGGCATCCAGGTGGCGCGGCTCGCCGGTCTGCCCGACAGCATCATCAAGCGGGCCCGCGAGATCCTCAGCGGTCTCGAGCGCGACGAGCTGTCGCGCGGCGGCCGGCCGACCCTCTCCGGAGGCAGGGACGATCCCGGCACGCGCCAGCTCGGCCTGTTTGCGTCGCCGGCCGAGGCGCCGCCGCGGCACAATGAAATCGCCGAGCGGCTCCGATCGATCGACATCGACGAGACCACGCCCCGGCGCGCGCTCGAGCTGCTGGCGGAGCTCAAGAAGCTTTCCGAAGAGGGCTGATGCGCCGGGTCGCCGCGTGCGCGCTGCTCGCTGCGTTCCTGAGCTGCTCCTGCAGCTCCCCGTCCCCGCCCGATCCCGGCATCATCACCCTGGCGGTCCGCTCGGGACCGACGACGCTGGATCCGCGGCAGGGAGCCGACGAGGCCTCGCAGCGAGTGGCGCAGCTGATCTTCAGCTCGCTGATGGAATGGGGCGACGATCTCCGCGTCCATCCCGGTCTCGCCGAACGCCTCGACAACCCCGACCCGCTGACCTACATCGCGCACCTTCGACGCGGCGTCCGCTTCCACGACGGCCGCGAGCTGACCGCGCGCGACGTGGTCTACACCTTCGGCGCGTTCGTCGATCCGTCATTCGTCTCGCCGCTCAAGGGCGCGTACGCCGTGCTGCGCAGCGTCACCGCGATCGACGACTACACCGTCCGCTTCACGCTGCGCGAGCCCTTCGCGGCGTTTCCAATCCAGCTCGTGCTCCCGCCGGTCGTCCCCGACGGCTCGGGCGACCGGATGCGCACCGCCCCGGTCGGCACCGGGCCGTATCGCTTCGTGCACTACGACGCCGACGACACGCTCGTGCTCGCCGCCTTCGAGGGATTCTGGAAAGGCGCTCCGAAGAACAAGGGCCTGGTCATCAAGGTCATCCCCGACGACACGATGCGCGGGCTGGAGCTGCGCCGGGGCACGGCGGATCTGGTCGTCAACGATCTGCCCGCGGACATCGTGCATCAGCTCGACGAGGACGGATCGTTTCAGATCGCGCAGTCGCCGGGCCTCGACTTCTCGTACCTCGCCTTCAACATGCGCGATCCGGTTCTCGCCGACCGCCGCGTGCGCCACGCGATCGGCTACGCGATCGATCGCGAAGCGATCATCGCCCACCTGCGGCGGGGGCTCGCCCGCCCGGCGTCAGGCCTGCTCCCGGATCAAGCGTGGGCGTACGAACCGGAGGTGCACCGCTTCACGCACGATCCGGCGCGCGCCATGCGGCTGCTGGACGAGGCGGGATATCGCGACCCCGACGGCAGCGGACCGGCGCCGCGATTGCGGCTGTCGCTGAAAATCTCGACCAACGAGGAAACGAGGCTGCAATCGACCGTGATTCAGGAGCACCTGCGGCGCATCGGCATCGAGCTCGATCTGCGGTCCTACGAGTTCGCCACCTTCTTCGCCGATGTGCTGAGAGGCAACTTCCAGATGGTGTCGCTCGCCTGGACCGGCGGCGGGCTCGTCGATCCCGATATCCTGCGGCGCGTCTTCCACTCCAGCCAGGTTCCGCCGTTCGGCTTCAATCGCGGCTTCTATCAGAACCCCGATGTCGACCGCTGGCTCGACCTCGCGACGTACTCGACCGACGAGGCCGAGCGCGAGCGCGCCTACCGGGAGGTGCAGAAGATCGTCGCCGTCGACGCGCCGTACATCCCGCTCTGGAATCGCACGAACGTCGTCGTCGCGCAGCGTTCGCTCGACGGCGTGCATCTGAACGCCATCGCCGACGTGCAGACGTTGAAGGACGTGGCCCGGCGATGACGCGCGGCGGGAAGGCCGCCATGCGGCGGGGCGGCCGCGGGCGCGGCCCTACCCCTTCAGGTTCTCGAGCTCGTTGCGGGCCTCGGCGGTGTACGGCGAGTTCGGGTGCTGGTCGACGATCTGGGTGAACGTCTTGCGCGCTTCCTCGGTGTTGCCCTTCTGCACGTAGGCACGGGCGAGCTCCATGAGGATGGCGTCCATCGGCAGGTCGTCGGCATTCGTGGAGGCCAGCTCCTTCCAGGTGGCAATGGCGGCGTCCAGCTGGCCCGCCTGCGCCTGTGTGTCCGCCTTGCCGAGACGCGACATGCGGCCGTAGAGGCTGTCCGCGCCGGCGCGACGGGTGACCTCTTCGTACTCCTTGATCGCTTCCTCGTAGCGGCCGAGCGAGGCGAGCGCCCCGGCCATGTGGTAGCGCGCGGTGATGCCCGACGGGCTGTCGGGATACGCGTCGGCGGCCGCCTTCAGCTTGGGCAGCGCCGCGTTGAGCTTCGCTTCCTCGGTGGAGAAAGTCCCGGTGGCCCCGAGCGTCGCCCCCGCCGGCAGGTTCTCTTCAACGGTCACGCCCGTGGGAACGACCCGGGCATTCAGGGCGACCATGGCTTCAGCGAGCAGCTCCGAGCCGTGCGACTCCGCCTGGCCGCGGTAGATCATCACGCCGATGACCGCCAGCACGATGATGACGACGCCGACGGCGGCGCCGGCGATGGCGCGCTGACGCGTCTCGAGGAACTCGCGCGCCTGCTCGATCCACAGCACGAGCTCGTTCTGCTTCAGGTGTTGACGTTCTATGCGCTTCATAGCTGCCTGCGGTCTGTCCGCGTCATGGCACTGGCGGCCACGGTTGCAACTGAATGCCTGTGACCTCCGATTCCGTTCGGGGATCAGGTAATCCTATCGCACCGGGCGGCCCGACTACCAACCCCGGGCGTGAGCCCTTTGCCCCCTGCAGGAGGAACCCGAAACCGGCACAAATCTGCAGGGATCCCGCCGACGCCGGCCTCCCCAGGGGCCAGACGCCGGCACAGCTCGCAGGCGCAGCGGCATCCGTCGCAAACGGCCTTCTCAGTTTCAGGAACAACGCACTCCACGCGGACTGGAGCAAGGTCGATGTTGCGACGGTACAGAGCTGCCACGCGCTCGTTGAACGCCTGCTGCTCGAACACTACTCGTGAACGCAGCCTCGAATGCGACGATGGAGAGCGAATTCCGACATCAGAGGCCAGGCGGCAAAACGCGCTCGGGGATGGCCCGGTGGTGGCCAGCGTCGATTGGCGCGCTCACGAGCGAGGCGCCTCGTGGCCGATTGGCGCGCTGCTCGCCCGGAACACGCCCGACGGCCGCTGGTGCTGCGCGCGCGCTGCTCGAAGGGGCCGATCCCGTTCACGCCGATCATCGAGGGAAACCGGCGCGGCGTTCGGCTCGAAGGCGCGCCGTCGGTCGGTGAGATTTCGGCCGGAAAGCTCGCGGTAACGAGTATGGCGTCCCCGGTGCGATTTGAACGCACGGCCTTCCGCTTAGGAGGCGGACGCTCTATCCACCTGAGCTACGGGGACGTAAACGACCCATTGTACCCGGTCAGTACTGCAGGACCGAGAAGACCTTCTCGTCCCCCAGCTTCGACCGGCCGTTCAGGAACTGCAGCTCGATCAGGAACGCCAGCCCCTGCAGATCCCCACCCAGCTTCCGCACCATCTTTGCCGCCGCCGCAGCGGTCCCGCCGGTCGCCAGCACGTCGTCGACGATGAGCACCTTGTGCCCGTTCTCGATGGCGTCCTCGTGGACCTCCAGCGCGTCCATCCCGTATTCGAGCGCGTAGCTCTCCTTCAGCGTCTTGGACGGCAGCTTCCCCGGCTTGCGGATCGGAATGAACCCGGCCTCGATGCGCTCCGCCACCGCGGCGCCGAGAATGAAGCCGCGGCTCTCGATCCCGACGACGACCTCGATGCCCTTCCCGACGTAGGGAGCCGACATCATGTCGATCGTCATCTTGAAGCCTTCGGCGTTCCGCAGCAGCGTCGTGATGTCGTAGAAGAGGATGCCTGCCTTCGGAAAGTCGGGAACGTGTCTGATGTGCTGTTTGAGATCCATCGTCACCTATGTCGTCACCGAGAACGTCGTGTACGCGCCGGTCGGCTCCTCGTCGTCCACGTACACGCGCTCGACCCGGGCACCGCGCGGTCCGGTGCGCAGCGCCCGTTCGACCCGCGTCACGGCCTCGGCCTCGCCCTCGACCAGCGCCTCCACCCGGCCGTCGGGCAGATTGCGCACCCAGCCGGTGACGCCCTCGCGGCGCGCCGTGTCCTGCGTGAAGTAGCGGAATCCGACGCCCTGCACGCGCCCGCTGATCACGAATCGACGTGCCACGCGCATGGGGAGCTTGGATTATATAGTTCTAGTGGTGGATTCACCCCGGGACCCTGCCGTACCCGGCCCGCCTGATGCCGACGCCACACGGTCGGCGCCACTGGCGGCGACATTTCGCGCGGGCGATCTGCTGTGCGGCCGATTCCGCGTCGTCCGCTTCATCGCCCGCGGCGGCATGGGCGAGCTCTACGAAGCCGAAGACCTGACGCTCGGCGAGCACATCGCGCTGAAAGCCATCCGCGCCGACATCGCGCTCGATGAGCGGGCGAAGCAGCGGTTCCGCCGCGAGGTCCAGCTCGCGCGCAAGGTCACCCATCCCAACATCTGCCGCATCTTCGATCTGTTCGAGCATCGGCCACCCGACGGGACGGCCGCCGCAGTGTCCTTCGTCACGATGGAGCTGCTCCAGGGAGAAACGCTGTCGCAGCGCCTCCGCCGGCTCGGACCATTCAGTGTGGACGATGCCCGCCCGATCGTGCAACAGATGGCGGCGGCGCTCTCGGCAGCACATGCGGCCGACGTCATCCATCGGGATTTCAAGGCCAACAATGTGATGCTGCTCGACGCCGATCCGTCGCGGCCGCCGCGCGTCGTCGTCACCGACTTCGGCCTCGCGCACCTGATCGGCGACCCGGGCGGCCTGGCGGACGGGATCACGGCGACCGGCGACGTCCCTGGCACGCCCGAGTACATGTCGCCCGAACAGATCGAGGGCGGTGTGCTCACGCCGGCGAGCGACATCTACGCGCTCGGGATCGTGCTCTACGAGATGATGACCGGCCGGCGCCCGTTTGCCGGCGACACCCCGATCGCCACGGCCCTCCAGCGTATTATCGGCCCGACGCCGAAGTCGCCTCGCGAGATCAGGCCGGACCTTCCCGCCGCGTGGGACCGCGCGATCATGCGATGTCTGGCGCGCTATCCCGCCGGGCGCTTTGCGGATGCGCTGCAGGTGGTCGCCGCAATCGACGAGAGCGCTCCCGCACCTGCATCGACGTTCCGTCCAGTGCCGGTGATGGCCGTCGTGCTGCTCGTCCTCGCGAGCGCAGGCCTGCTGCTGTGGCGGAACGCATCGACACGGGCGACGCCGCCGGCAGCCGCGGCAGCGGTCGCGCCAACCGCAGCCCCTGCCGACACGGTACGCCCGGCGGTCGCCGTGCTCGGCTTCCGCAACCTGGCGCAGCGCGGCGACGCCGAGTGGCTCTCGACCGCGCTGTCGGAGATGTTGACGACGGAGCTGGCCGCGGGCGAGCGGCTCCGCACGATCCCGGGCGAAAACGTCACGCGGATGAAGACGGAGCTGGCGCTGGCCGACGCCGACACGTATGCGCCCGAGACGCTGGCGCGCATCCGTCAGAACCTGGGCGCGGACCTCGTTGTAACCGGTTCGTACGTCACCGTCGGCACCGGCGATGCCTCGACGCTGCGCGTCGATATCCGCCTTCAGGACTCGCGCGAGGGCGAGACGCTTTCGCTCGTCAGCGAGACGGGCCGGCTCGGCGAGCTGCTGGACGTGGTCGCGCGCGCGGGCACGAGGCTTCGCGAGCGGCTCGGCGTGCAGGTGGCTGAGACGTCGGTGCGTGCGTCGCAGCCGGGCTCACCCGAAGCCGCCCGGCTCTATGCCGAGGGTCTGATCCATCTCAGGCGATTCGATGCGCTCGGCGCCCGCTCGATCCTCGAGCAGGCGATCCAGGCGGACCCGCGCTTCCCGCTCGCGCATACCGCGCTGGCGAACACCTGGTCGCAACTGGGATACGACAGGCGCGCGAAGGATGCGGCGGCGCGCGCGTTCGAGCTGTCGGCCAACCTGCCGCGCGCCGAGCGTCTGCTGGTCGAGGGGACGTATCGCGAGATGTCGAGCGAGTGGAAGGCAGCGATCTCGATCTGGCAGACACTTTCCACGTTCTTCCCCGACGACGTCGAGCACGTGCTGCGGCTGGCGAACGCGCAGATCTCGTCGGGAGCGGCGAGGGACGGCCTCATGACCGTCGAGAGCTTCCGGACACGCTTTCCCGGCACGATCGATCCCCGGCTCGATCTCGCCGAGGCGGCGGCCGCCGAGACGCTCTCGGACTTCAAGCGCATGCAGGACGCCGCGTCGGCGGCGGCCGAGACCGGCCGGAAATTGGGAGCGAAGCTGGTGGTCGCCGGCGCGCGGCTGCGCCAGGGAGGGGCGATGCTGCGCCAGGGCGAGGTCGGTCAGGCCGTCAAGTATTTCGAGGAGGCGCGCGCCATCTATGCCGAGGCCGGCGACAAGGCCGGCGTGGCCCGTACGCTCAACAACCTCGCCACCGCCATCCTGGACGGCCCCGACACGAAGCGCCCCCGCGCGATCTACGAGGAAGGCCTGGCCATCGCGCGCAGCATCGGCGAGCAGGATCTCGTCGCACGCTTCCTCAACAACATCGCCGTTCTGGAACGCCGTGCCGGCAACCTCCAGGCGTCGCTCACGCTCAACCAGCAGTCGCTGGCAATTCGCCAGGAGACGGGCGATCGCACGAACGCCGCCATCTCGCTGAACAACATCGGCAACGTCCTGCTCGATCTCGGCGATCTGCAGGGTGCGTCCCGTCACTACGAGGAGTCGGCGGCGATGAGCCGCGAGATCGGCGACCGCCGCGGCCTGGCGCGGGCGCTCTACAACAATGCCGAGTCGCTGAAGCTCCAGGGCGAGATCGCGCGATCGCGGGCGATGTACGAAGAGGCGCTGTCGATCCGGCGCAGCATCGACGACCCGGCGAGCGTCGCCACGTCGCTCTACGGCGTCGGCCACATCGCCGGCGTGCAGGGCGATCTGGCGACGGCCGAGCGCGTGCTCACCGAAGCGCTGGAGATGGACCGACGGGCCGACCGCCGCCGCGCGATGGCGTACTCGACGTACCAGCTTGGTGAGATCGCGCTCATGCGAGGTGACTTCGCGCTGGCGAAGCAGCGCCACAACGACGCGCTCGCGATGCGGACGGCGCTCGGCGAGAGAGGAACCGCGGCCGAGAGCCGGAGCGCGCTCGCAGCGCTCGCGCTCGAAGAGGGCCGGCCGAGCGAGGCCGAGAAGCTGGCGTCCGAAGCTGCAGCGGTATTCGCCTCTCAATCCGCCCCCGATAACGAGGCGATGGCACGCGCCCTGATCGCGCGGGCGATGCTGGCGCAGGGACGCGCGGCAGCCGCGGCACGGGAAATCGAACGCGCGCAGGCACTGGTGAAGAGCCCGCAGCACGTGCTCGCCCGCCTGCCCGTCTCGATTGCCGCTGCTCGCGTCACGGCGGTGTCGAATCCCGGCGCCGCCCTCGCCGCACTGGAGGCGGTGCGTGCGGATGCCGTGCGGCGCGGAATCGCCCGCAGCGAATTCGAGGCGCGGCGGGCGATCGCCGAGATCGAGGGACGCCGCTCGCTGACTGCCGGCGCGACACTGATCGAGGCGCTGCGCAAGGACGCACGGGCCCGCGGGTTCGGGCTGTTCGCCCGCTGACCCTCCCCCCGCTGCCGCGCGCTATTCCGTGAGCCCGCGCAGCAGCGGCCGCCCGCCGGGCATGCCCGGCCACGGAATCGACACCAGAATCACCACCATCGCGATGCCGAAGAAGATGAGGGCGAGCTTGTGCTTCTTCGCCGCATCCGCGGCCTTGCCGATCCGGCTCCTCCCCACGTGCGCCAGCGCCATCCCGATCAGCATCCCCGTGGGGTGCTCGACCGCGAAGAACCGCAACGGTGCATTCCGCATTGTTGCCGCCATATCGGCCCAGGCGTCGTGGATGAAGGGGCTCAGCCAGACGTACAGCAGGATCCCGATCAGGAACTGCACGTCCAGCGAGATGGTGAGCCAGCGCACGCCTGCCGCATCGGCCGACTGCCAGCCGCGGCGACCGGTCACGCCGCCGATCGCCCGGGCGACGACCACGAGCCCGGCAATCACGACGACCCAGCGAAGCAGGGAGTGGATCAGCAGAAATGCGGAATACATGTCCGCATTGTAGAGCGGGTGCCGACGAGCTGCCGCGGACGCCTAGATATTCGTGTAGGTGTGGAGCACGTGGGCCCAGGGGACGACGGCAAAGGCGAGATAGAAGACGGTGAGCGCGGCCACGATGCGGTGCCTGGCCATCAGATAGAGGACCGTGCCGCAGCCAATGGCGAACAGCTTGACGGCCGTGAACGCAACCGCGGGGCCGAACGTGGACGCATACCAGGCGACGAGGGGATTGGCCTCGATCCATGCGCCGAAGGTGCTCACGCCGACGTAGGAGAAGATGCCGTCGAGGGCCTGAACCGCGACGAAGGCGAGCCACACGAGCTCGGCTTTGGAGAGTTTTCCCGATGGCATCTTGAGCGCGAGTGTCCGGACCATTGACGCAAGGCTAGGCAAAGAAAACGCCAGCAAATTGGCGGGGGATCGCGCCCGGTTCGGCGCCAAAAGGTCGCGATTCGGCCGACCATAGTCTTCGCGACAGGGGCCCGACCTGGCAACCTCCTGGCGCCTCTATGGCGGCCATCGCCACGTGCCGCTGCGGTCGAGCCGGCCGGCACGCGCGCGCTCGGCCGTTGCGGCCGTGGTTGACGGCGCCGCCGGCAATGTGTTATTAAACTAACACATCGGTTATAAACATCGCAGGATGCACCGACCCATGCCCAGCACGTCCCGCCACAACGGCCTGACCCGACGCGAACGGCAGATCATGGACATTCTCTACCGCCGCGGACGCGCCACCGCCGCGGAAGTGCTCGAGGATCTGCCCGGCGACACGCACTACTCGACCGTTCGTACGCAGCTCCGCGTCCTCGAGGAGAAGGGCCACGTCCGTCACGAAGAGGAAGGGCTGCGCTACGTCTATTACCCATCGGTGTCACGCAGCGCTGCGCGCAAGTCGGCGCTCCGTCACCTCGTCGAGACGTTCTTCAACGGCTCGGCCGAGAAGGCCGTGGCCGCGCTGCTCGGCGGCGAGGCCTCCCGCCTGACGGACGAGGAATTGCGCCGCATTGCCGACCTGATTGCCAAAGCCAGGAAGGAGGGCCAGCGATGACACTGCTGCTCGAAGCGACGGTCAAGATTTCGCTGGTCATCGCCCTGGGGCTGATTACCGCGCTGGCCATGCGCCGGAAGCCGGCCGCATTGCGGCACTGGATGCTCGCGTCGGCGGTCGCCGCCGCGCTCGCCACACCCCTGCTGATGTGGCTGGCACCGTCGTGGAATCTCCCGGTTCAACAGGTGTTCGACGCGCCGTCGTCGGCGCCGCGCGCACCATCCGCCGGTGATCCACGTATCGGGATCACGACCAGTCTGCAGATCGATCCGGCATCAGCAGCGACGGGCACACCCGCAGTTGAGACCGCCGGAATCGTTCTCGCGATTTGGCTCGCCGGCATGGCGTTGTATCTGGCCCGCTTGACCCTCGGGCTGTGGCGCCTGCGCCGGCTCGCAATACGCGCGACGCCGGTGGATCGCGGTCCGTGGGCGGAATGCGCACGCGAGCTGCGTGAACACTTCGGCCTGCGGCGTCCGGTGCGGCTGCTCCTCAGCGATCGTCCGGCGATGCTCATGACGTGGGGTGTCCTGCACCCGGCCGTGCTGCTCCCCCGCGACGCGCCGTCATGGCACCCCGATCGAATTCGCGTCGTGCTCGCCCACGAGCTCGCCCACATCCAGCGTCGTGACTGGATCGTGCAAATCGCCAGCGACCTCCTTCGCATCGTCTGCTGGTTCAACCCGCTCGTCTGGTATGCCTCGTTGCGGCTGCGCCTCGAAAGCGAGCGCGCCTGCGACGATGCCGTCGTCAATCTGGGCGTGAGCGGCAGCGACTACGCGGAGCACCTGCTCGAGCTCGCCCGGCAATTCAGCCGGACGCGTCACACGGCCGTCCCGGCCGTCGCCATCGTTCCCCGCCGATCCACCCTCGAACGGAGAGTCTCTGCCATGCTCAACGTCCATCTCAGCCGCGGTCCGGTGTCGCGCCCCGTCCGTCTCACCGCTCTCGCCGGCCTGTTCGCCGTCGCGCTGCCCATCGCGCTGTTCGCGCAGAATCGCTTCTCGACGCTGTCCGGAACGATTACTGATCCATCAGGCGGCCTGTTGCCTGGCGTGACGGTCGTCGCGGTTGACACGACCCGGGGCGCCCGCCACGAGGTGAAGACAAACCGCGCGGGCCAGTTCGAGATCATCGGCCGCCGAAACCCGCGGAATGCGGTGCGTCAGCAGCCCGAAACCCCGCCCAGGGCGCGCTTCGCATCGGCGGACAGATCCGCCAGCCCGTGAAGATTCGTCATGTGTCTCCGGTCTACCCGGAAGGTACGGCGCCAGGCGTTGTGATCCTGGAAGCCGTCATCGGACCAGAGGGCCTCGTGAGCGACGCCAGAGTGCTGCGGTCGCCGGCGCCGGCGCTCGCGCTGGCGGCGGAGAACGCGGTTCGCCAATGGGAGTTCACCCCGACGCTCCTCAACTGCGTCCCCGTCCCCGTAATCATGACGGTGACTGTCGACTTCAACTAGATCTGAATCCGCGCGAACGCGCGCGCGCCCATGATTAGAAACAGCGTCGCCACGATCGCCAGCACCACGGCGTCGATGGCGACGCCGATCTGCGAGATGCCGATGAACGCCGCGCGCAGCCCGTCGACGCCGTACGCCATCGGATCGAGCCGCGTTGCGATCATCAGCGCCGCCGGCAGATCGTTCAGCGGAAACAGCGCGCCGGACAGGAAGAAGATCGGCATCACCATGAAGTTCATGATCAGCTGAAAGCCCTGCATGTCCTTCAGGCTCGAGCCGATGGCGGTGCCGAGCGCGGCGAACACGATGGCCGTCAGCGCCATGAACATCAGCGCCATCGGAATCGCCGCGAGACTGTGCGGCCGGAACCCGGCCAGCATGCAGACCACCAGCACCAGCGTGCCCTGGATCATGGCGATGGTCGCCCCGCCGAGCGTGCGGCCGGCCATGATCTGCAGCCGCGGCACGGGTGCCACCAGCGTCTCCTTCAGAAAGCCGAACTGCCGATCCCACAGCAGCCCGATCCCCGAGAAGATCGACGTGAACAGGATGCCCATGCCGATGACGCCGGGCGCGATGAACTGGATGTAGCTGCCCTGCCCCGCGCTCTGGAACACCGCCCCGAGCCCGAATCCGAGCACGAGCAGATACAGAAGCGGCTGCGCCAGCGACGCGATGATCTGCGGACGCGAGCGGAGATACCGCTTCACCTCGCGCAGCCACAGAATGTAGACCGCGGTCACCTCTTATCTCCTCCACATCCGGACCATCTGCCGCATCTGGTCCGCGGCATCGGCCCGTTCGTCGCGAATCGTCGAGCCCGTCAGCTTCAGGAACGCGCCCTCGAGCGAGTCGGCGCCGGTGCGCTCCTTCAACTCCTGCGCCGTCCCGATCGAGACGATCTTCCCGTGGTCGATGATGGCAATGCGATGCGCCACCCGCTCGGCCTCGTCCATGTAGTGCGTGGTCAGGAACACCGTCACGCCCTCGGTCTCGTTGAGATGCCTGACGTGGGTCCAGAGCTGATTGCGGCTCTGCGGATCGAGGCCCAGCGTCGGCTCGTCGAGGAACAGGATCTTCGGCGTGTGCAGGAAGCCGCGCGCGATCTCGAGCCGCCGCTTCATGCCGCCGGAAAACGTTTTCACATACGCATCCCGGCGGTCCCACAGCTCGAACAGCTTCAGGAGCAGCTCGATGCGCTCGGTGCGCACCTTCCTCGGCACGTGATACAGCACGCCATGCAGCTCCATGTTCTCGTAGGCGGTCAGCTCGCTGTCGAGGCTGGGATCCTGGAAGACGATGCCGAACGTGCGGCGCGCCTGGAGCTGCTGCGTGACCGGATCCAGCCCGTCAAGGCGCATCGTCCCGCCGGTCGGACGCTGCAGCGTTGTCAGCATCTGGATGGTGGTCGTCTTGCCGGCGCCGTTGGGCCCGAGAAACGCAAAGATCTCCCCTTTGGCGACGTCGAACGAGATGCCGTCGACGGCGGTCAGTTCCCCGAACCTCTTGACGAGGTTCTCGACGTGAATCATGTCCTGTTCCCTGCTGAGACGTAGAGGATCAGACCCGCCAGCGCCAGCTCGATCTTCCAGATCGCGATGCCGAAGACGGTGATGTCGGACAGCGCCAGGGCCAGCGCGGCGGCGCAGATCAAGCCAAGGATCGCGTTGCGCATGAATTCTGAGGAGCCCGGACGCGTCCGCGTGGTAGGCTCCGCGATGGTACATCACCTTGATGACTGGGCCAATGCCGGAGTCGCGCCGCGTCCCGCTGGCCAGCGCCGTCGGCACGACCATCGAATGGTACGACTTCTTCATCTACGGCACGGCGGCCGCCGTCGTGTTCGGGCCGCAGTTCTTTCCGCAGGTCTCGGAGCTCGCCGGCACGCTGGCCGCGTTCGCGACGTTTGCCATCGGCTTCATCGCCCGGCCGCTGGGCGGCGTCGTCATGGGCCACTACGGCGACCGGCTCGGACGCAAGTTCATGCTGGTGTGGGCGCTCATGCTGATGGGCCTGTCGACGCTCGGCATCGGCCTCCTCCCCACCTACGCGCAGATTGGCGTCTGGGCGCCGGTCCTGCTCACCACGCTGCGCTTCGTGCAGGGATTCGCGCTCGGCGGCGAGTGGGGCGGCGCGGTGCTGATGTCGGTCGAACACGCGCCCGACGGCCGGCGCGGCCTGTTCGGGAGCGTCGTCGCGCTCGGCCTGCCGGCCGGCATCGTCCTCTCGAACGTCGTGTTCATCGTCGTGACCGCCGTCCTGTCACCCGAGCAGTTCGCTGCGTGGGGGTGGCGCATCCCGTTCATTGCCAGCGTCGTGCTCGTTGCGGTCGGCATGTTCGTCCGTCTGAGCATCGCCGAAAGTCCAGTGTTCGCCGACGTGCTGCGGACCGGCGCGGCCCGGCGGATGCCCGTCGTCGACGTGCTGCGCAGCGACGCACGCACGGTGCTCCTCGCCGCGGGCAGCTACGTGGGCATCAGCGGGCTGGGATACATCCTGCTGGTCTACTTCGTGACCTACGCCACGCGGCAGCTCGGCCTTGGACTGCCAACGACGTTACTGCTCATCGTCCTTGCCTCGGTCGTCGGCGCACCCGGCACGATGTGGTTCGCCCACTGGTCCGACCGGATCGGCCGGCGGCGCATCATGCAGTGGGGACTGGGCGCCCTGGTGCTGTGGTCGCTGATCTACTTTCCGCTCGTCGACACCGGCTCGATTCCGCTGATCGCGCTGTCGCTGTGCGGGATGATGTTCCTGCAGGGCGCGTATCTCGGTCCGCAGCCCGCCGTGTTCTCGGAGCTGTTCGCGCCGGAATATCGCTACAGCGGCGCCTCGCTGAGCCTGACGCTGGGCACGATCTTCGGCGGCGCGCTCGCGCCGTTCATCGCCACGACGCTCTACGGACTCGCTGGCAGCTCGTCGCTCGTGACCGTCTATGTGACAGCGCTGTCGCTCGTTTCGTGGCTGTGCTCGCTGGGCTTGCGTGAAACGTACCGGAGCGACATTCAGGCCGGTCCAACCGCTTCGGCCCTTTGAACGACGGTTGGTTGCCGCAGCCTCGCCGCAGGCGAAGCAGCGCGGACGCTGCGCGTTCGGAGCCTACTTGATCGCGAAGCCGGCGCGCGGGTTGAACTTCTTCCCGTCCTCGCGCACCGCATCGATCCAGATGGCGGCAGGCTGGCCGTTTTTCATCGGATTGCCCGTAATCGTCACCTTCGTTCCGGCCTTGAAATCGCTCGGACGGATTCCCGCGCGCTGCAGCGTGGTCGGTCCCTCGGCCTCGAAGCCCCAGGTCACGACCTTGCCGTCCTTGCCGGTGACGTCGACCAGCAGCCACGAGTGCGGGTTGGTGTACTGAAACTCCTTCACCACGCCCTGCACAGTGACGGTTCTCGTCTCATCGAACATCGTTGCCGAATGGTGGGCCCGTGCGCTCGCGGCGCCGATGGCCAGCACTCCCAGCGACAGCATCACGGCTGCAACGGCTTTCGTCATGGCTTGTCCCTCTGCGTGTCGGGCGTCTTGTCGAAGGTGAAGCCGCGGAACTCGGTACCGCCTTCCTTCGTCTGCACCACCGCGTTGTTGGGGTTCTCGCTGCAGTTCCAGTAGTTGATGCGCAGCGTCCTGTCCGGGTTGCTCACCTTCTTGTACGTCTGCTTCACGTACCACGGTTCGACGAGCACCGGCGGATCGTAGACCCAGACGTCGGCCGTCAGCGTGTCGTCGTCGGCCTTCCACCAGATCTCGACGGTCTCGACCTGCTCGGTGAAGTCGGGATGCTGGCGCTGATAGAGGCCGGACGACAACTGATTGGTGTGGATCACCAGCTTCGGTCCGTCCCAGAAGCCGATGGAATCGCCGTTCGGCGTCGGGTAGCGATCCGCTTCCGGGACGTGATCGCGCCCGTCGGTGTAGATCCGACGGATGTCGTTGACCATCTCGTTGATCAACCACGTCTGATTCGGCGTGACGATGAACTCGCGCATGAAGGGTTCGGTGAGCCAGCGCGGATGACCGGGCGGCGCGCAGGCCGAAATCGGATCCCACTCGATCCCCTTCTTCACGTCCTCCACCCGTTTGACCAGCCGCGCGTGATACTCAGGTGTCAGCTTCGCCGTCGTGAGCTCGCCGGGCTTCTGATCGGGGTCGAACGCGAAGCCGGCAATCGCGGGCCGTGAGTACAGGCCGCTCCAGTCGGGCAGCTGCGTCCACTGCAGGGGGCGGCCGCCCCCGGCTTCCTTGCGCAGCGCCTGGTAGAGCTCCCAGGCCGTCTTGTGCTGCCGTCCCAATTCGATGTTCTCTTCCTTGCTGCGGTCGGGGAGAACGGCGGTGAGCGGCGCGGAGTTCGGTGTCCCGGGCGCTTCTGTCGTCCTGCACGCAGCAAGCGGTGCCGCCAGCATCAGCAGCACTCCCGCGGCAGCAGCCCCTCGTGTGCGTAGCATCTCGAGCCCTCCAGTCGTGCCGACGGGATTCTACTGCCTCGGCCGTTCAGACGAGCCCGCTGACCTCCGCCGGCGCCAGCCGTCCCGGCGAGAGGACGCCGCAGCCACGCCGGCGAACGCGAAATGGCTCTAAAATCTTGCAATTCGCGCAGATTTTCGCTGCAGCCGGGGTTGGCAGCCGACTTGAATTTCAGGGCGGTAGACGATGACTCCCCAGTCCAGACGGAGGTGGAACGTGAAACGGGTCCTGACAGTCATCCTGGCGGGCGTGGTTCTGGGCGGCGTGCTCTCCACACCGGCTGAAGCGGGCGATCGGCGTGGCCATGGACGCAAGGCAGTGCGCTACTACAGCCACCACGACCACGACGACTTCCGCCGGTACCGCGGTCGCGTCTACTACCGTCCGCGGGACATCGTCGTGATTCGCGACTACTACCGGCCGCACTATCGCCCGGTGCCCCGCGTCGTGCATCACTATCACCGCGGCGGCTACCTGCCGCCTGGCTGGAGAAAGAAGATCGTCCCGGTGCCGGTGTATCTGGAGCCGCACCTGATCCCCGTGCCGCACGGCTATCATCGCGGCTTCATCGACGGCCACGCCGTGGTCTACAACTCACGCGGCTTCATCCTCGACATCCACGCCGTGTTCTAAGGCAGGGGTCTCAGGGCGGGCTCACAGACCCGCCCTGCCGGCCGATCGCCGACGGCTCTTTTCCATCGATCGAAAGAGCGCCCTCCCCGAAGGAGGGCGCTCCTGTGTACGGCCTTCGAAATGCGAACGCCCTTCCGGAACGAGGGCGCTTCTGTTCAGGGTCAATCCAGGACGCGAACGCCCTCCCGAAGGAGGGCGTTTCAGTCTGAGTGGGACGCCGCGTGACGCGCGGCCGCCGGCTACATCAACGGGTGCGGCGGCGGTGGCGGCGGCGGCGACAGCAGGAACGGCTGGTCGCGGAGTTCGCGGCTCAGGCGCGCATGACGCTGCCGCCACGGCTCGAAGTGCCTGGCGATCATCGTCAGCAGACGCGCCCTGCTGCGCGAGTCGGCGTACGTCGCGGCGCGCGTGAAGAAGTTGGCGCCGATTTCGGCGTACCAGCGGATGTTGTAGCGCCCGCGCATCTGATCTTCGAAGAACCCGGTCAGCAGGAGACACTGCGCGCCAGCCGTCTCCATCAGGAGGCTGTCTTCCGGCAGCGCGGGGTTGATGACGAACTGGTCGAAGATGACGCCGAGGTTCTCCGGCGCGGGCATGTCGACCTCGGCGGCGACAGAAACCTGCGCGTAGTGCGCCAGCACGCTGGCGTTGTACAGCAGCTCCTGCCGGTCCACCCTCGAGTGCGACACGTCCTGCAGACCCGTCACGAAGAATTCGAGCGCGCGGCGTTCGTCTACGGCGAGCAGTTCTCCGAACGACTCCATGGGTTCCTCCCGCCTGCGCCGATGCTCATACGGCGTGGTGGCTGCCCGGCTGGGCTGCATCCATCTACTGCAGGGCTCGTACCAGCCCATCGGCTGCAAAGAGCGGCGGCTTTAACCGTGCACACATCGGCACCCCGGGGAAATGGCTTCAGAATCTCGGACGAAGTCATCGAAGCGACACCTCTGTTCCGGCCCCATCGATGAGCGCACCGAACTCTGCAAGGATCATCGCCGTAGCCCCCCAGACGCGCGCGCCGTCCACGTCGAAGTAAGGGACGTTCATGACACCGTGCGGCGGAACCGTCCGCACGCGTTCCTCCCAGGCAACCGCTGTGGGCTCGAGCAGGCGGGAAACCGGCAGCTCGATCAGACGTTCGACCTCCTGTTCGGCAAGCGTGAACACGGGGCGGCGGGCGGCCGCGCCGACCACCGGCTGCAGCAGGTGGCCGCTGACGATCACCGGAATCGACGTCAGCCGTCCCAGGATTTCGACATCGGACGGCGACACTCCGATTTCTTCATGCGCCTCGCGCAGCGCCGCTTCTTCTACGGATTCTCCGGGATGATCGAGCCGGCCTCCCGGCAGGGACACCTGGCCGGTGTGATGGCGCAGCCCCGATCCGCGCACCGTGAGCGGCACGTGCCACGCGCCCGCGTGTGGGTAGATCAGCAGCAGCGCGGCCGCGGGACGCAGCCCGGCCTCGGCCGCTGCATCGGGCCGCAGCAACGGCCGCGGTGCCATCCGTAGCTGTGCGGCACGTCCGGGAAGAGGTCCCGCCAGGCGGCGCCGCAGCGCTTCCGGCAGAGATCCCACAAGCTGATCGTACAATCCAGAAGAGCCGCTGCCAAAGGTACGGATCGAGCTTGATGAGGCGCCGAGCATGGCATCGACGGACGTTCATGGCGACGGGCGTCGCCGGCGGCCTCGGGCTGGCCGCGATTGGCCCCTGGGGCAGGAACTTTCTGCTCGAGCGCGTCGGTGAGATCGGCCGCGAGGTACCGGAAGCTCCCTATAAGCCCACCCCGGGTACCTGGTCCGACAACGCCGTCACGGTCGCGTGGCTGGGCCACGCCACCGTGCTGATCAACTTCTTCGGCGTGCGGATCCTGACCGATCCGGTGCTCTACCCTCGCATTGGAGTCGACCTGCTGCTGGGGTCACTGGGGCCGCTGCGTCTGGTGCAGTGCGCGCTGACGCCGGAGGAGCTTCCCGACATCGATCTCGTCCTGGTGTCGCACGCACATTTCGACCACCTGGATACGCCGTCCCTCGGCTCGGTGCGGGGAAAGCCGGCCGCGGTGATGGGACCAGGCACGTCGGACCTTCTGCCGCGCCGGCACTACTCCTCCGTGCAGGAGCTCCGCTGGAACGAGACGGCACGCATCGCCACGCCGCGAGGCACCGTGCTGGTTCGCGCGATCGAGGTCAAGCACTGGGGCGCGCGCATCCGGCGCGACACATGGCGCGGCTACACGGGATGGGCGCTCGAGCGCGAGGGACGCCGGCTGCTGATCGGCGGCGACACCGCGCACACACCCGCGTTCGCGGATCACCGCCGTTACGGGCCGTTCGATGCCGCGATCATGCCCATCGGGGCCTACGACCCCTGGATCAACAACCACTGCACCCCGGAGCAGGCCGTGGCGATGGCCGACGCGGCTCGCGCCCGGCTCATCGTCCCGGTCCACCATCAATCGTTCCGGCTGAGCAGAGAGCCGGTGATGGAGCCCATCGAGCGCCTCCAGGAAGCGCTCGTCAAGGAATCCGATCGTCTCGGGCTCACCGCCATCGGCCAGACGGTCGTCCTGCCCGCGTAGGCCGGCTGTCGTTCCAGCCGCCGGGCCTGCTGCGTCAGATGGGCCAGCATCGCCCGCCGATGGGCAATCTGTCGCGCGTTCAGTTGAGTCATGCACGTATGGTGACCTGGCCCTGTGACAGACCAGGTCACTCTCAGCAACACACGGGCGTCCTCGCGTCCGCCCGCTGGATCACGCGCGCGGCCGCCTGCGGGACGTCAGCTGCCGTGTGCACGTGCGCCAGAGCGGACACGTCCGGCTCTCCTGTGCGATCGCGATCCAGCCAGATGTACTGGATGCCCAGCGCCCTGGCGGGCGCGATGTCGTAGTAGAAGCTGTTCGCCACGTGCACCCAGTCCCGCCGATCGACGCGCGCGATCTGCTCGAAGCCCCGGAAGTGCCACGGGGCCGGCTTGTAGCTGCGGACCCGCTCGGCCGTCAGCACCAGATCGAACGGCGCGCGGAACCGCCGATGCGTCAGCGCGAACAGGTCGTCATCGCAGTTCGTCAGCACCGCGAGGCGCCAGCCATCCCTCCGCAGGTCGGCCAGCATCGGCTCGACGTCGTCGAAAATCGGCATCGCGCCCCACGACTCGGCCAGTACGTGAGCCGACCCGCTGGGCAGCGACACGCCGCACTCCTCCGCCGCGCGCGCGAGCGCCGCGGCGAGCACGTCCTTGTACAGCCGATGAGGGGTTCGCCGCTCGACAGGAGGCTCGTGCGCGTAGTAGGCGCGCACCACGTCCTCGGTGCTCGCGCCGGCCATCGGGCGAAGGGCCTCGGCAAAGCCCGCCCGCCAGTTCACGAGCGTCCCGAAACAATCGAACGTGATCCACCGCGAACGCGACGACACACAAACCTCCACAAAACAAAAGGGCCATCACCCGGCGAGTGATGGCCCTTGATTCCTCGCGAAAAAGGTCTGCTGCTACATCACCCGGACGAACCGTCAGGTTCAGCCATATCAATCCACGCACCGGTCGGAACGACGGACGCACGCATGCGCCGCTCCGCGGCCGGACGGATTTGCTTGATCTGGCTGAACATCGAATACACAGGACGCCCCCGAGTGCCTGACACATGATAGCGCGGTTCGCAACCCCGCCGCACCACTTTCTTCGTTCCCTTCGCGTGCTCACCGCAGCCGGGCGCGACACGGCGACGCCCTGGGCCGCCGTGCGTTACGGCTTCGGGACGCGCAGCGTGGCGCTGATCATCGCGCTGCCGCTCGCCACATAAACCAGCGCCAGCGGATGCAGCAGCCACGGACCGAGGGGGACGACGCCGAACCAGAGATTGTCGCCGGTGCGTCCGAGCGCGAACGCCGCCGCCCACATGCCGACGATGGCGATCGTGGTCGGGATCGGTGTGCCCTCGAAGTACTTCACCTTCCCGGTCGCCGTGTCGGCCAGCGAGGCCGCCGTGACGTTGAAGCGCGCGAGTCGGCTGACGCCGCACACGACCAGATAGGTCAGACACAGCACGTCCCATCCGCCGCGCAGACCGAGCGTGTATCCCACGACTGCCGGCGCCACGCCGAACGAGACGACGTCGGCGAGCGAATCGAGGTCGCCCCCGAGCACCGATTGCCTGCCCTTCAGCGTCCGCGCCACGATGCCGTCGAGCACATCGCAGAGGAGCGCCGCCGGCAGCAGGATGAAGGCGTACCACAGAAGCCGCGGATTCCCGCTGGCCAGATAGTCCAGACAGAGAAAGATCGAGATCGTCCCGCAGCTCGCGTTGCCGATCGTCAGCGCGTCGGCTGCCGTGTACGACCGCAACATCGAGAGATGCCGCCGCTGGCCGGTCATGGTGGAAAGCATAGGCCAGAACCCATCGCGCCGCCCGGGCCCGGCCGCGCTGACGTAGACTTGTGGCCATGAACAGGCGCGCCCTCGTCGCTCTCCTCACTCTGCTGCTCTTCATCGGCGTCGCCGCCGCGCAGTCGCGGCGGCCGGCTGGCACCGCTCATGACGGTGCCGCGTTCCGCTTCAACAAGGTCAGAGAGGGTGTGTATCACGCCCTCGGCACGGGCGCGCTGGCGGTCGTCGGCAACGGCGCGGTCATCGTCAACGACAACGACGTGATCATCGTGGACGACCACGTCTCGCCCGCCGCGGCCTGGGTGCTCCTCGAAGAGATCAAGTCGCTCACGAACAAACCGGTGACGACGGTCATCAACACGCATTTCCATTTCGATCACGCGCACGGCAATCAGATCTTCGGCCCGAACGTGCAGATCATCGGCCACGAGTTCACGCGGCAGATGCTGCTCGGCAATCCGACGGCCATGCCGCTCTATCAGGGCTACGTCAACGCCATGCCCGGCCAGATCGAGAGCCTGCGCAGGCGGATCGCCGAGGAGAAGGATCCCGCGGCCAGACGCAAGCTGCAGACGCAGCTGCGGGTGACGGAGAACAACTACGCCTCCCAGAAGGAGTTGAAGCCGACGCCGCCCAACGTCACCCTCGAGACGGAGATGTCGCTGTTCCGCGGCAACCGGGAGATCCAGATTCGCTATCTCGGCCGCGGGCACACGGCCGGCGACGTCGTCGTCTTTTTGCCGAGGGAGCGCGTCGTCATCACGGGAGACTTCCTGACGGCGGGATTGTCGAACATGAGCGACTCGTATCCTGATGAGTGGGCGGCCTCGCTCGAGGCGCTGAAGGCGCTCGACTTCGAGACCGTGCTCCCCGGCCACGGCGAGGCGTTCACCGATCGCGCGAAGATCGACTACTTCCAGGCGTATCTTCGCGATGTGTGGGCCGAGACGAGCCGCCTGAAGAAAGAGGGCGTCCCGGTCGAGGACGCCGCCAGGCGCGTTGACATGACCAGGCACAAGGGGCGCCTGCCAATCCAGGGACCGGGGATCCCGATCCTCGCGGCCACGCGCATCTACGACCTGCTGGACGGCAAGGTCAGATAGCGGCTGCAGCATCGCGCAGGCGCCGGCCTCTGCCCGCGGCCGCACGGCCGGTTCCAATCATCGACGCGGGGTTGCACAAGCGTGGCAGCGAAGACGAGCGCAGGCGTGCTGATGTTCCGGAGACGCGGGGACCTGCTGGAGGTCCTGCTCGTCCACCCGGGCGGTCCGCTGTGGGCAAAGAAGGACGAGGCCGCCTGGTCCATCCCGAAGGGCGAAGTGGAGCCGAACGAAGACCCGCTCGCCGCCGCGCAGCGGGAGTTCGAGGAAGAGCTCGGCTCTCCGGTCTCCGGCGAGTTCGTCGAGCTTGCGCCCGTCCGTCAGGCGGGCGGCAAGGTCGTCCACGCGTGGGCCGTGGAGGGCGACTTCGATCCAGCCGCGATCAGAAGCAGCCTGTTCACGATGGAGTGGCCGCCGCGCTCGGGCCGTCAGCGGCAGTTTCCGGAAGTCGATCGCGCCGCGTGGTTCACCATCGACGAGGCACGGCGGAAGATCAACCCCGGCCAGGCTTCCCTGCTCGATCAGCTGGTCACGATCGCGAATCAGCCTGCGGAAGGCCGCGGGAGACCGGGGCCTGGCTCGTCCTGACGCGGGAGCTCGTAATACTTCTTGTACATCCCGCGCCGGAACAGCCAGCCGCCGAGCGGCCCCAGCCAGCCGAGCACGTAGTACATCGGCCCGAGATCCATCAGCTCGATCAGGTTGCCGTCGAAGTCCCTGGCGAAGAAGAACGAATGACCGCGCGGTGACCGCTCAGGCCGGCTCACGCATTCCACGCCCTTGCCGACCAGGTAGTCGTACCACTTCTGCAGATTGCGGACGTTGAAGGAGATGTGGGTCAGCCCCACCTTGTTCCACGGAATCGCGTCCGGCGGGAGCTGCGGCTGGAACTCGAAGATTTCCAGCACCGCACCGCCCGGCACACGGATCCAGCCGATCTTGCAGGACGGCTGCGCGCCTTCCACCTTGAAGAACGCGCGCACGCGCTCGGGCGGCGTGTCGGCCACGCCGACGAGCGGACACCCGAAGACGTCCCAGTAGAAACGAACGGCCCTGTTGAAGTTCGAAACCGTGATGCCAACGTGGCTGAAGGATCGCGCGCGCACAGATTCCTCCGCGAAGGCTGCCGCCTCCGCTCTCTACACTTTCAGCTCGGAGCGAATGTGCTCCGCCACACGAAGCGCCTGCGCCGCAATCGTCAGCCCGGGATTGACGGCGGCTGACGATGGGAAGAACGACGCGTCCACGACGAACAGGTTCTCGACGTCGTGCGTCCGGCAGTACGGATCGAGCACCGAGGATCGCGGGTCGGTGCCGAAGACGAGCGTGCCGCATTGATGCGTCGTGTTCAGGACGCCGGTTGAATGCGCAAATACCCTGGGCGACCAGAAGCCGAGGCGCGCCAGCACGGCGCGCAGCTCGTCGACGAGCCGGGCGTGGGCGCTGACATTGTTCGGCTGGTATTTCAGCACCGGACGGCCGCTCGGCGACAGCATCACGCGGTTGTCCACGCGCGGCAAGTCCTCGGTCATGGCCAGCCAGTCGGTCGCGCGCGACACCCACATCCGGTACGCCCACAACGGAATGTGCCGCATCTCGATGAACTTGTAGCGCCAGGAGTCGCCGACCACCTTGGCCATTGCCGCGTCGGTGCGGCCCTGCGACTGTATCTGTCCGAGCGGGTACGGCGTGTCGGGTCCGCGCAGGTAGAAGTCGTTGATCGCCAGCGTCTTCTGAAAGTCATCGTGGTTCACGCGGGCCCCGACGCCCTGCAGCATGGTGGCGAGATGCGCCATGTAGCGCCTCCCGACCAGCCCGGATGAATTGGCCAGTCCCTGCGGGTGCCGGTCGTTGGCGGATCGCAGCAGCAGCACCGCCGAATTCACCGCGCCGCAGGAAACGATGAACCGGTCGGCGGTGATGCGCGTGATCTGGCCGTCGCGTTCGATTTCGACGGCCGTGACTCGGCGTCCCGCCGGATCGGTGACCAGCCGTCTGGCCATCGCGCCCGTCAGCAGCGTCACGTTGGGGTGGTGCACGGCGGCGGAGACACAGCACACTTCCGCGTCGCTCTTCCGCTCGATCCGGCATGGGAACGAGTTGCACGTGCGGCACAGGATGCACCCATCGGGCTCTCCCGGGTTGATGAGGCCGAGCGGGAGCGGCGAGGGATGCAGGCCCTGGGCGCGAAGGCGCTCGGCCAGGGCCGCCATACCCGGTGCGTGCGGGACGGGCGGGAACGGATACGGCCCGCGCGGCGGCTCGGTCGGATCGTCGCCGCACGCCCCGTGCACGTGATAGAGCCGTTCCGCCTGATCGTAGTACGGTGCGAGCGTCTCGTAGGTGATCGGCCACGCGGGCGACACGCCGTCGGCGTGCTCCGTCGCACAGAAGTCCTCGCGGCGCAGCCGGTACAGCACGCTGCCCCAGAATTTGGTGTTGCCGCCGACGCAGTAGTGGGTGTACGGGCGGAACTCGCGTCCCTGTGCGTCCTCCCACAACTCCGTCGCGCGATACCGGAGGTGCCTCCAGACCGCCTCGGGACTCCAGTTCTCCGGCTCGCGCGGAACCGGCTCGCCGCGCTCGGCAATCAGGATGCGTGCGCCCGTCCCCGCGAGCGCGTAGGCCATCGTTCCGCCGCCAGCGCCGCTGCCGATGATGATGATGTCGAAGTGCTCGGTCATTTACCGGGCGACCGCCATCGGCCCGGCCGGTGCGAGGCTCGCGTAGATCTGGTCCATCAGCTGCTGATCGTCCATCGCTCGTTCGAGGCTCATCTCCGGCGCGGAGCCGGTCGTGATGGCACGATGAAAGTCGCGGTACATCGCGCGATAGCCGCGGATGTCGCGGAAGCCGGGGAACAGGACCCGCGGCACGCCGCGGCCGCGGACCACGATCATGGCTCCATTCGACTCGAACGAAATCACACCCTTGCGTCCGAACAGCTTCGACACGCGGAGTCCGCGCAGGAGCGACGGGACTTCGCGCGAATAGTACAGAGATCCCACCGCCCCGGTGTCGTACTCGAACGCCACCATCATGCTCTTGACGCGGCGATCCGGGCCCTCCCGCGACGGCGTCGGCCGGTAGCCGTGCACCCGCACGATGCGCGGGCCCAGGCTGCCGGCGATGTGCAGCCAGTGGATGCCTTCCTCGAAGAACGCATCGCCGCCGGCCAGCACCTCGTCGTTGCGCCAGTCGTCGGCGGTCTTGAGCCGCCTCGCGATCGTGGCGAAGTGGGCGAACACCAGGTCGCCGACCACGCCGTCGGCGAGCAGCTGCCGCAGCCTGACCGCCAGCGGCTTGTAGTGATCGTTCTCGCCGACCACCACCACGCGCCCGGCGCGATTCCTGGCCTCGAGCGCCGTCCGGTATCCCTCCATCGCCGGAAACGCCGGCTTCTCCACCAGCACGTGCTTGCCGGCGGCGAGCGCCTTCAGCGTCAGGTCCAGATGCAGATAGGGAGGGACGGCCACGACGACCGCGTCGACGTTCGGATCGGCCAGCGCGGCCTCGTAGCCGGCGTAGCTGCACGCGCCGCCGTACCGCGCGCAGAACGCGGCGGCCCGGGCCGCGTCACGGCTGGCATAGCTCGACTCGAAGATGCCGCCGAGGGCCCTCACATGCCGGCTGTGGACGCGGGTGATGAACCCGCATCCGAGAAACGCTATGCGGACCACGCTGTGCCAATGATACCGGCGCCGGCGTCCACCGGCCCGCTACGGCGCTTCGTTGTACGCAGCTCGTGCGACGCCGGCCAGGCCGTTGCGCGGATACCGATCCTGCAGTTCGTCCTGAATCGTCTTGACGGTGTCGTCGAGCGTCTTCCCTTCCTTCTTCAACGCCGCCGCCCGTGCCTGCACCGTGGTCATCATCGTCTTCCATCGCCCGATCATCGACGCATCGCCGTGGGGCCCGTGGCTGGGCACGATGCGAACCGGCTTCAGCTGCTCGAAGCGATCCAGGCTCCGCAGCCAGTTCGACAGCTTCGAGTACGGGCTCGAAAACCCCGGCATGGTGGTCATGACGACATCGCCCGAGAGCAGCACGTTGTCGGGCTCGACCCAGAACGCGGTGTCGCCGCGCGTGTGATTCGCGCCCATCGCCATCAGGCGCACGCGGACGCCGCCGAGATCGATGGTGGTCTCCTTGTCGAACACCTGATCGGCCTTGCGGAACTCCGCGCCCTTCAGCAGCGCGGCCGTGTCGTTGGAGAAGCTCGCGAAGCGCCTGGCGACGTCGGGCCCGAACTCGTCGATGTCGGCCTGCTGATCGCGCGAGCGCAGCATCCTGGTGTTCGGCGGGAATCCGTGGGCGCCGAGATCGTGTTCGGGATGGAAGTGGGTGGTCGCCAGATACAGGTCGCCGCCCTTGCCCACCTTCCCGACCTCTTTCATCACCGTCTCAGCATTGCGTGCGCCGAGCCCGGTGTCCACGACGAATGTCCCCTTGCTGCCGACGATGATGCCGACGTTGGGAACCAGGGGAACGCTGCCGTCCGGGATGACGTAGACGTGCTCGGAGACCTTCTCGGTAACCCCTTCCCTGATCATCGGCGGCTTCAGGGGGCCGCGCTGTGCGGCGGCTGGGACCGCATACGCAATGAGGGCAAGGATGAAGACCAGACGTGAGGTGCGCATAGTGGAGGTCATTTTAGTCTCGTTCCCTGGTCGTACGACTGATCCGCCGGGCCTGACGAAGGCGTAGCCTGATCGCATGTCCGACTCAGTCGCCCAGCAGCTTTCGAACGATCTCGCCGCCGCCGCGGCCCGCACCGCCCCGAGCCTCGTGCTCCTGCGCGGGCGGCGCAGGCGCGCCGCGGCCGGCACGGTGATCGATCCGCAGTTCTTTCTGGTGTCCGACCACCTGCTCGACGCCGACGACAAGGTCAGCGCGCAGACGGCAAGCGGCGAAGTCACCGCACGCGTGGTCGGACGCGATCCGGGCACCGACCTGGCCCTGCTCCATGTCGAGGGCGGCGCGCTCCAGCCGGTGACCATGACCACCGACCCGGTGCGCATCGGCGAGATCGTGCTCGCCACCGGCCGCACCTGGACAGGCCAGGTCGCCCATCCCGGCTTCGTCACGCAGTTGACCGGTCCGCATCAGCTGTCGCCCGGCTTCCGGCTCGAGCAGGCCATTCACACGTCGCTCGAGCCCTTTTCCGGCTTCTCGGGCGGCGCGCTCGTGAACGTCCGCGGCGAGACGGTGGGCATCTCGACCTCGGCCCTCGATCCCGGGCGCGCCCTCGCGATTCCGGCTCGCGACGTGACGCGGGTCGCCGACAGCCTGCGGCGTCACGGCCGTCTCCGGCGCGGGTATCTCGGCATTTCGAGCCTCCCCGTCTCGCTGCCCGAGCGGCAGCGGCAGACGGGCGATCGCGGCCTGCTCGTGACATCGGTCGCGCCCGGCAGCCCGGCCGACGCCGCGGCGCTGCTGGTCGGCGACGTCATCCTCGGCATCGACGACACAGCCGCAGCCCGGCCGGACGATCTGGCCGCGTATCTGAGCGCCGACCGGGTCGGCCAGCGGGCGGCGCTGCGGATCCTGCGCGGGACCAGCCCGCTGCAGATCGAGGTCACGATCGGGGAACGAATCGCTGACCGGCGCTAATGCGTCCTATGGCTAGGCAGCCATGAACGTGGTCGTAGTCGCCCGCGACCCCGCGCGGCGGCGGACACTGATTCAGCATGCCGAGGCCGCCGGCTGGACCGTGCGGGCGGATGTCCCGGCGGAAGCGGCGCTCTCGCGCGAGGATCTGGACGGCGTGGCTGCCCTTCTAATCGATGTCCGCGATACATCCGTGACGTCGGACGGCGCCGCCGCGCCGCGGGAGCGGGGCGAGCCGCTGACGGCGCGCGAGCTGGACGTGCTGGAGCAGATGGCGGCCGGACTCTCGAATCGCCGTATCGCGGAAGTGCTCGGCATCAGCGAGCACACGGTGAAGTTTCACGTCAGCGCCATCCTCGGAAAGCTGGGCGTCTCGTCGCGCTCGGCTGCAATCCGTCATGGCATGAGACAAGGACTGGTCACACTGTGACGCACGACACGCTCAAAGACGAAGAACTGCTCGACGCCTACTCCCATGCCGTCATCGGCGTGGTCGAACGCGTCGGTCCGGCCGTCGTGCGCGTCGATCGCCTCCGCGAATCGCGGCGGATGCGGCGGGCCGAGGGATCGGGCTCAGGGTTCATCTTCACACCCGACGGATTGATCCTGACCAACAGTCACGTGGTGTCAGGCGCCGAACGCCTCGCCGTGACGACCGCCGACGGCCGCACGCACGAGGCCGACGTGCTCGGCGACGATCCCGACACCGACCTGGCCCTGCTCCGCATCAGCGCCGGTCCCCTCCCCGTCGTCGAGCTCGGGCGCTCGGCGGGGCTGCGGCCCGGCCAGTTGGTCGTCGCCGTCGGACACCCGCTCGGCTTCGATCACACGGTCACGACGGGGGTGGTGAGTGCGATCGGTCGATCGCTGCGCTCGCGCACCGGACGGATGATGGAAAACATCATCCAGACCGATGCCGCGCTGAATCCGGGGAACTCCGGCGGTCCGCTCGTGACCAGCAACGGGAAGGTCGTGGGCGTGAACACCGCCGTGATCATGGGTACGCAGGGCCTGAGCTTCGCGGTCCCGATCGACACGGCCACGATGGTGGTCACCGCCATCCTGCAGGAGGGGCACGTCCGGCGCGCCTTCCTTGGCATCGGCGGTCAGAATCTCCGCCTGCCACGGCCCCTGGCGCGAGCCGCCGCGGTGAACGCCACGACCGGTGTGCGCGTCGAGTCAGTGGTCCCGAACAGTCCGGCCGGGCGCGCCGGCATCCAGCCGGGCGACGTGATCATCGGGTTCTCGTCCACGCCGATCACCAGCGTCGACGATCTGCATCGCGTCCTGACGCGCGACGCCATCGATGTGGCCGCCACGCTGCACATCCTCCGCGGCGCGACCCCGATGCACATCCCTATCACGCCGACGGAGGCAGCGGCTGCATAACCAGGAATCAGGAATCAGGAAGCAGGAATCAGGAAGCAGGAATCAGGGAGTCGACCTGATTCCCCTGTTCCTGAATCCTGCTGAATCCTGATTCCTGAATCCTGATTCCTGCTGATTCCTGATTCCCGATCCCTGATTCCTACAGGGATCGCAGGTAGGCGATGACGTCGGCAGCGTCCTGCTGCGACATGCGGAAGCGCGGCATCGGGGCGCGAAGCTGGCGGCCGTCCCACCGGATCGCGCCCTGGGTGAGCAGACGCATGGCCTGCTCGTCGTTGTAACCGGGCAGTCCGGCAATGCGCGGGATGTGGTTCGGCCAGTCGGCGGTGAAGGTCGGGCGGACGGGCATCGCCCCACCCTTGAATTTCGTGCCCGGGATGAGGTTGCCCTGCGAGTCGCGCGACGAGTGGCACTCCCAGCACATGACCACCTGCTCGACGAGATACCGGCCGTGCTCGAGGTTGCCCGTCACCCTGCTCGCGGCCTGCGACGCGCTCGCTGGCGATGCGGCTGGCGTCTGCTGACCCGACAGCGAGATCGCGAGGGTCAGAACCAGCAGGGACGAGACCACACACACACGGGCAACGGACATTTCGTATCCTCCTGACCTCAATTATTCCTTCAGATCGCTCAGCGCCGCTACAAGCGCCAGCGGATCGACGCTGAGCTCGCCCAGCCGCAGCGCCCAATGCAGGTGGGGCCCGGTGACGCGGCCGGTCGCTCCGGACAGACCGACCTGCTCACCACGCACGACGTCGTGGCCGGCAGCGACGTCGATGCGCGACAGGTGGGCCAGCAGCGAGAACATCCCGAGCCCGTGATCGATGACGACGGTATTTCCGGAGAAGTAGAGATCCTCGGCGAGCACGACCCGGCCGGCGTTCGGCGCCACGACCGGCGTTCCCGTCGCGGCGCGAAAGTCGGTGCCCTGGTGCCGGCCGCGCGGCTGTCCGTTGAAGACGGAAAGGCGCCCGAAGCTGCTGGTCGCGGTGCCGGGCACCGGCACTTCGAACGCGCCTCGCCAGACGCGCGGCGTCGACTGTGCGAACAGCTCCGCGAGCCGCCTGGCTTCGCTCGCGATGCGCGCGGCTTCGCTTGCCGGCGGATCCACGAACGCGCCGCTCACGCGAAGCCGCCTGGTCTCGAAGTGCCGCCGCACGACCGTGAGCGAGAGACGTCCCGTCGCGGCCACGCCGGACGCATCCGCGCCGCTCACGTCGATCTCGTATGCGCCTGATTTTTCCTCGAGGCCGGCGGCGACGAGCGCGCGCCATTCAAGCGGATCGACCTGCCAGAATCGCAGCGGACGCCCGAAGGCCTGTCCGGTGAGGCCGGTGAGGGCCGCGGGCGACTTCACCGAGACGAGAACGACTCCACCGGGCTGAATCGTCCGAGACGCCGCCGCGACGGCCAGTACATGCCCGTCGCGCCCAGCCAGAGGCGTATTGAGCGCGCACACGGCAACCGCGAGCGCAAGGGCCTGTTTTCGCAAGGGATTCCAGGTCGATTCTAGCATCGGGACTCCGCTGTTCTTCGTATCGGCGCGCGGATCCCGAGACTGTCTGGTGGCGAGCCTGTATGTCCGCGGCTTCGCCAAAGGAGGGGGAACGAGAGACCGGACTTCCCGGGCGCACAGCGCGCCCGCGGCGGCCGGTCCTCGTTCTTCGTGTTGGAGGGCTAGGGGACTTGCGGGGCCTCGGTGCCGAACGAAGGCGCGTCAGCCAGGCGGGTGGGCTTCCGCCGCCGTGGACGCGCATCCTGCATCTCGAAATCGCGCACGAACTTGTCCAGCGGGCTCTCGTTGGCCACGCCGAACTGCTCGATGACGGCCTTCGACGGATCGAATGCCACCGCCGGCTTCTCCTCGAACGCGGCCGCGGGCTGCTCCGGCACGGCAGCCGCGTCCGCGGGAGCGACAGGGGCAGCATCCGTCATGGGCTGCGTGTCAGCGGGAACGGGGCCGGCCACCCTGGCCTCCGCGACGACGTGCGTCGGCGTAAACATGCGGCCGACGACGGGCACCTCCGCTGCCTGCGCGGCAACGGTCTTCGGCACGGCCGGCTTCTTCGCCGGCTTCGCCACCGAGGTCACTTTCCTCACCGGCATGGAGCGCTGCTGGCGCAGCCAGAAGTACTGCCCCACGCCCCACGCGATCCAGCCCACCCACGCCAGCTTCAGCGGGGTGCTGAATGCGCTGATGACATCGATCGCTTCAAACATCGCGTCTACTCCACCCAGGTAAAGGCCTTGTTCGCCGACAGCGAATAGCGCGTCAGCAGGGCCTCGAAAATCGGGGCTTTCGCGCTTTCGAGCGCCATGGCCGCGCGCAGCGCCTCATCGACGTTGGTTCCGTCCTCACGCTCGAGCACGAGAATGATCACGACGCGACGCTGATCCGACGTCTCCTTCGTTCCCTTCGTCGGCCTGTGATGCCCGACGTTGAGCTTGCGCACCGGAATCGGATTCGACAGCGCCTGGCGCACCCACATCGCGATGCGCTCGGCACGCCGCGCGGCGCGCTCCTCCTCGCGCTTGCGTCCGGCCTCGAGCGACAGGCCCGGCACGATTTCCTCGGAGCTGGCACCGACGACGATGATCTCCTTCGCCCGGTTCAGCACGTTCTTCATCTCGGGGGTGAACTTCGGTTCCTCGAGCTCCTCGAGCTCTTCGTACGACGACAGGCGCCAGCGGAATTCATCGGTGAAGAGCAGCACCCGGAACGACGCGCGATGTCCGGCCTGATCCTTGACGTTGCGGACGATGGCGTCGTGCGCCACTTCCTTCGGCGTCGGCGTCGTCAGCCGCGTCAGCCGATCCACTTCGAGCACGGTGGCGTACGACAGGCACGCACCGGCGATCACAAATGCGAGGGCCGACAGACCCCAGGCGAGCGCCGCAACCGCCTTCTGCCAGGTGCGCTGCACCGGAACTGCATTCGGAACCACAGAACCTTCCTCCCGGCGGGTCCGAAGTGCAGGATTGTCGCCAGTCCATGCCGCTGTAGCAGTGCAGGCATGGGCGTGCAGCGGCGCGCGCTTTTCGCCGCCGCGACGGGCGTGCCAGGGTGACAGAAAGTCGCGGCGCGACAAAAAGTGACCGGGTTGCGCGCCCTTTACGGGGCTGCGTGAAGGGGATCCGGCGGGCGTTACGGGAGCGGACGGGCGGATGCGGCGCCGGCCGCGGGCGTTAGCGGATGAAGGTGAACTTGCCCTGGGCGGACGTGCCGCTCGCAAAGGGCCACAACATCGAGCCGTTTGCCGGCCTGGCCGTGGCGCTGACCCGAATGTAGTAGTCGCGATTCGGCTCGAGCATCGTGGTCTTGAACAGGGCCAGATGCTTGACCGTGGTCATCCACTGCCGGACCTCGTTTTCGTCGGTCGTCGATTTCGAATCCTCGGTCCGCCCGTCGACCCGGAAGCCCATGATGTACTGGCGCTTCAGGTTGTCGTACTCGACGCTGCTCGTCACGACCGCCGTGGCAATCGTGCGATCGACCCACGCCGGCACATCCATTCGCAGCTCGACGTTGTAGGTGAAGGTCGTGGTCAGGCCGCTCTGGATTGCGGCCCGGACTTCATCCGTAAGGCCGTTGACCAGTTCGAAGGAGACCAGGACCTGGCCGTCCTTGACCAGCGGGACCACACGGAGCGTCTGTCGAGCCTGGGCGTACGAGGGAGTGGCACCGGCCAGAACGGCCAGCACCCAGAGACCGGCGATTGCCGCGAGACGTGCAGAAACGGGCCGCATCACGCAGTGGCGCAATGAATGTAGCACATCGACGTGACCCTGTCGTCCCTCTTCTCGTCCTCAATGCTATGATTCAGCAGGGCTTCAGCCCATCCACCGAGTGCGAACGCTCCGCCTCCTCATCGGTGTGCTGATCGGCTTCGCTGTCTCCGTACAGCCGAGCTCTGCGCAGAACCTTACCTTCGATCTCTTCGAACGCACGCTCGAGTCGCTGCGCATCGAGGCCGGCATCCCTGCCATATCAGCCGTCATCGTCCAGGACGGCCGGGTCGCCTGGGCCCGAGGCCTCGGGCGTCAGGACCTCGAGGGCAACCTCCCGGCGAGGCCGGACACGCCGTATGTCATCGGCGGCCTCGCGCAGACGCTCGGCACGACGCTGCTGCTTCGCAAATGCGTCGACCAGAGCTATCTCGAGGTCACCGATCGCGTCGTCCGCTGGATGCCCAATTACGGCGAGCCGGATACGACCATCGGCGAGCTCCTGAGTCATACCGCGCCGGACAAGACGTTCCAGTACTCCCTGCCCCGCCTCTCCGCCCTGACCGGGGTGACCGAGCAGTGTGCCGGCGGCCGCTACCCGCAGCTGCTCGCGCAGGAGACGTTCGATCTCCTCGCCATGATCAACTCCGTCCCCGGACAGACGTTGATCGCGCCGACGCCCGAGGACACCGCAATGTTCGATGCGGGGACGCTGGCCCGGTACGCGAACGTCCTGCGCCAGACTGCAATCCCGTATCGGATGGTTGCGCGCCGGCCGTTCCGGAACGGCGACCTCACGCCGGCGAACGTGGGCTTCGCCCAGGGCGTGGTCTCGAGCGCGCTCGACCTCGCGCAGTTCGACCTCGCCTACGACAACGGGTTCCTGGCGCCGGAGACGCGCGTGCGTGCGCTCTCCCAGTCGTTCGCCAACGGCCGTCCGCTTCCGACCGGTCTCGGCTGGTTCGTGCAGGCCTACAACAACGAGCTGCTCGCGTGGCAGTTCGGCGTGGTCGAGAATGCCTACTCGTCGCTGATGCTGAAAGTCCCCTACCGCCGGCTCACGCTGATCCTGCTCGCCAACAGCGACGGCCTGGCGGCGCCGTTCGAGCTTCAGACCGGCGACGTCACCGCCTCCATCTTCGCCAGGGCCTTCCTGCGAACGTTCGTTCCTGCTCCTTGAGGGTTCCCACACGCGCACCGACGACCGCGATCATCCTGTTCGCCGTCGTGGTCTGCGGTTCGGCTCGCGAGGCTCGCGCCGACTATCTGTTCACGCCGTTCATCGGCGGTGTGTTCGGCCGCGAGACGGCATTCGCCCTGTTCCGCGAGGAAGGCCAGGACAACAAACCCGTCATCTTCGGGGGCGCAGCGGGCTGGTTGAGCTCAGGGTTTCTCGGCGTCGAGGGCGAATTCGCCTATGGGCCGCACTTCTTCGAGCGTGACAACCCGCTGAGCACGATCACGAGCAGCAGCGTCGCGACGCTGACCGGCAACGTGATCGTGGCCGTCCCCCGCAGCGTCACGGGCTACTCGCTGCGGCCGTACGTCATCGGCGGACTGGGCCTGACGCACTCGGCCATCTCCTACCTTGGCGTCGTCCCCGACCCGGTCGACGACAACTCGCTGGCGTTCAACGTGGGCGGAGGCGCGATCGGCTTTCTCACCCAGCGCACAGGTGTCCGCTTTGAGCTGCGCCATTTCCGGACGTTCGGCCGCCAACCGAACGAAGTGACCCTGGAAGAATCGTCGAAACTCAGTTTCTGGCGCTTTACCGTGGGGGTGGTCATCCGGCGCTGACGGGCTTTGCGTTTGGCGGGGTCCTTGCTTTACTTTGTCGGCATGACTGCTCTCCTGTTCTCGCACCGGCGCGCCCGCTTCGCTGCGGTCCTCACGCTGAGCCTCTCGCTGACGACGCTCGCCGTCGGACAGACCAAGATCGTTGCGCCCAAGAACAAGTACTCGGTCGCCGAGGACGTCAAGCTCGGACGCGAGGCGGCAGCGCAGGCGAAGAAAGAGCTGCCCATGCTGAACGACGAGCGCGTCGATGACTGGGTCGAGGAGGTCGGCCGCACGCTCGCCAGGGCGGTGCCTCCGGAGTTCCAGCATCCCGAGTTCACCTACACGTTCGACGTGGTGAATCAGAAGGAGATCAATGCCTTCGCGCTGCCGGGCGGCCCGATGTTCCTCAACCGCGGCATGATCGAAGCCGCCGAGAGCGAGGGTGAAGTGGCCGGGGTGATGGCGCACGAGATGTCGCACGTCGCACTGCGCCACGGCACGGCGCAGGCGAGCTCGGGCCAGGGCGCGCAGATCGGCGGCATCCTCGGCCAGATCGCCGGAGCCATCATCGGCGGAACGGCGGGCAGCATCATCTCGGCCGGCTCGCAAGTGGCGGCCGGCGCCTACATCACGAAGTACAGCCGCGCCTACGAGTCCCAGGCCGACATCCTCGGCGCGCAGATGCTGGCGCGTGCGGGCTACGACCCGCGCGAGATGGCCAACATGTTCAGGACGATCGCGCAGGAAGGGGGCTCGCGCGGACCCGAGTGGTTGAGCAGCCACCCCGATCCGGGCAACCGCTACAACGCGATCATGAAGGAGGCTCAGTCGCTGAGCATCCAGGGTAAAGCCGGCACCGGGCAGTTCGCGGCAATCAAGCAGCGGCTGGCCGGCATGCCGCCGGCCTACACGGCGGAGCAGATCGCCAAGGGACTGCACCGCTCGAACACCAGCCCCATCGCGACGCGCGCGCCGATCGACGTGCCGCCCCCGTCGAGCTCGTATCGGGCGTCGCGGCCGCTCAGCTTCCTGCGTCTCAGCCTGCCCTCCAACTGGGAGGAGGTCGCCGGCGGGAACGACGGCGTGACCTACGCCCCGGAGGGAGGCTACATCCAGTCGGGCGACAACTCGGCGTTCACGCACGGATTCCAGATCGGCACCACCACCGTGCGCGGCAGCGGCAGCCTCGAGCGCGATACGGAAGGGCTGATCCAGGCGTTCGCCCGCAGCAACCCGCAGCTTCGAGCCTCGGGCCGCTACGCGCGCGATCGCATCAGCGGCCGGCCCGCGCTGCGCACGACGTTGTCGAACGTGTCCGAGGTGACCGGGCAGCGCGAGCTGGTCTCGCTCACGACCACGCAGCTGGCCGACGGCCGCCTCCTCTATCTCATCGGCGTGGCGCCGCAGAGCGAGGCGTCGATCTACCTGTCCGCGTTCCAGCGCGTGCTGCAGTCGGTCCAGCTGTCCGACCGCTGAAGTCGCAGTCGTCGACGTGATCGTTCACCAGGCCCATCGCCTGCATGAACGCGTAAATCGTCGTCGGGCCGACGAACGTCCAGGCGCGGCGGCGTAAGTCGCGGCTCAGGGCCACGGACTCCGGCGTGGTGGCCATGCCCATCAGCGTCTCGCGCGTGATCACGCGCGGGCGCGACGCCGGGTCCGGCTCCCACTTCCAGAAGTACTTCGCCAGCGACCCGAACTCGTCGCGCAGCTCGATGGCGCGCCTGGCGTTGTTGATCGTCGATTCGATCTTGCCGCGATGGCGGATGATGCCCGGGTTCTCGAGCAGGCGTGTAACGTCGCGCGACGTGTAGCGCGCGACGCGATCGAAATCGAAGCCCGCGAACGCGCGGCGGAAGTTCTCGCGCTTGCGGAGAATCGTCAGCCAGCTCAGTCCGGCCTGAAAGCCCTCCAGACAGACTTTCTCGAACAGCCGGCGATCGTCGGTAACCGGTCTTCCCCACTCGCGATCGTGGTACTCGATGTAGAGCGGGTCCGTGCCGCACCACCAGCAGCGTCTGACCGGCTGCTCCCTTGATCGCGTCATTTGAAGATCCCCCGGATGCGTCTGCCGATCGCGCCGAACAGCCCCTGCAGCGCGCGCTCGGCTCGCTGCTGCAGGCTGCCCGGATGGAGCGGACAGAGCTGCGTCGGAACCGAGTCGCCATCCTTGAAGTACTCGGTATACGCCGGGCACCCGTCGAGGGCGCGGCGATAGGACAGCAGGCAGATCTGCTCGCGGCGCAGATCGTCGGGCGGCTCGAACGCGGCCGCGGGCAGACGGCGCGCGGTGCGGCGCATGAAGTCGGCCCAGATCGGCAGCGCGACGCGGGCGCCGGACGCGCCGTCGAAGATCTTCTGCGGCTGGTCGTAGCCGACCCAGACGCCGACGACGACCGAGGCATTGAAGCCGACGAACCACGCGTCGCGATTCTCGCTCGTGGTGCCGGTCTTGCCCCCGACCGGCCCCCTCACGCCGAGCGCACGCGCGGCAGCGCCGGTGCCCCGCGACACCACGTCCTCGAGCATGGTGATCATCTGGAACGCCACCTGATCGGACAGAATCTTCTCGCGCTCGATATGCACCCGGTGCACGGTGCTGCCGCTCGCGTTCTCGACCGAGACGATGCCGCGCGGCCGCACGCGATAGCCCATGTTGGGGAACACCGCGTAGGCGGCGGTCAGATCGATCGGGCTGACCAGCCCGCTGCCGAGGGCGAGCGACGGGACGTCGGGCTGATCGGTGACGCCGAGATCGTCGGCCAGGCGCAGCACCGGCCGCGTGCCCACCTGCTGCTGCAACAGCACCGCGGCGGCGTTGTTCGATTCGAGCAGCGCCTCGCGCAGCGTCATCGAGTCCCGCCCGCTGGCCCGCTCGTCGCGCGGAATCCACACGCCTTCGGCCGCCTGCACGGCCACCTGCCGCAGCCCGCTCAGCGTGGACACCGGCGAGAGACCGCTCTCGAGCGCAGCGGCGTAGACGAACGGCTTGAACGCCGACCCCGGCTGGCGCCGGCTGCGCACGGCGCGGTTGAACGGCGTCGCCCGGAAGTCCGATCCGCCGACCATCGCGAGGATGTTGCCCGAGTGCGGGTCGATCGCGACGAGCGCCGCCTGCAGGTCGCGCCGGCCGATCCGCTTCAGGCCGTCGCGGACGGCGATCTCGGCCGCGTCCTGGATCTCGGGCACGAACGTCGTGTGCACTTTCCAGTCCGGCGGGTTGTCGCCGCCGTAGATGTCGCGGAACTGCTGGCGCAGGAACTCCTTCGCGTATCCGTGGCGGGCGCTCGACACCGACGAGAGCGGCCGCACGCGAATCCGTTCGGCCCGCGCCGCCTGCTCCTGCGCGGCGGTGATCTTCTTCTCCTCGCGCATGCGCTGCAGGACGACGAAGCTGCGGCGCCGCGCCGCGTCGGGATGCGTCCACGGCGAGTACAAGGCCGGCGCGCGGATGATGCCGGCAATGAGCGCCGCCTCGCCGAGCGTCAGGTCCGAGGCCGGCTTGTTGAACATCTTCCGCGACATCGTCTCCACGCCGTAGATGCCGCCGCTCAGATACACGCGGTTCATGTACAGCTCGAGGATCTCGCGCTTGGAGAGAAAGATCTCGAGCATCGCCGCCAGCACCGCCTCCTGCAGCTTGCGGAAGTAGGTTTTCGTGTTGGAGAGGAACAGCGTGCGCGCCAGCTGCTGCGTGATCGTGCTGCCGCCCTGCGTGCCGTCGGACCGCAGGTTGTAGAACGCGGCGCGCGTCAGCGCAATCGGGTCGATCCCGGGATGCAGATAGAAACGGTGGTCCTCGATCGCGATGACGGCGTCCTTGAAATACGTCGAGATCTCGTCGAGCGGCACGTCGCGCCGCTGTTCGTCGAGGCGGAACCACGGCCGTCCCGCCGCATCGTAGAAGACCGTGTCGCCGACGCCGCGATTCAGGCGATAGATAGCCCAGGCGTGCCGCACCGTCCACGCGCCGGCGACGACCGCAATCACGACTGCGGCGACGCCGAAAACGATCTTCACCCGGCGCGGAATCGCGGGAACCGGCCACTGCCGGAGCGACGGCAGAGTGAGTTTGGGCAGCCGCACGTGTCTGAATGGTAATAAATTATGGAGACCGATGGCCCCTTCTCTTAGACGACCGGCGCCGGCGATTGTCTGGTGCCTGTCTGCCGTGCTCGGAGCCGGCCTGCTGGCAAGCCTCGATGCGCAGACCCCGCCGGCCGAGCGTGATTTCCTCACCCGCATCCGTCGTCTCACCGTCGAGGGACGGCGGGCCGGCGAGGGCTACTGGTCGAAGGACGGCCGGCAGATGGTGTTCCAGAGCGAACGCGAGCCGGGCAATCCCTTCTATCAGATCTATCTGATGGACATGTCGAGCGGCGACGTCACGCGCGTGTCGCCCGGCATCGGCAAGACCACCTGCGCGTTCATCAATCCGGAGACCGGCGACATCCTCTTCGCGTCGACGCATCACGATCCGCGCTCGAAACAGCTGCAGGACGAGGAGCTGGCGTTTCGCGCCTCCGGCAAGGAGCGCCGCTACGCGTGGGACTACGACCCCGAGATGGAGCTGTACGTCCGCAACGCGAAAACCGGTACGCTCCGCCGCCTGACCAACAAGCGCGGCTACGACGCCGAGGCCAGCTACTCGCCCGACGGCCAGTGGATCGTGTTCTCCTCCACGCGCCAGGCCTACGAGCGGACGCTCTCGGCGGCCGAACAGAAGCAGCTCGATGTCGACCCCAGCTACTTCGCCGAGATCTACATCATGCCCGCCGACCCCGACGGCTCGGGACCGAAGCGCCTGACGAACGTACCCGGATACGACGGCGGCCCGTTCTTCTCTCCCGACGGCAAGCGCATCATCTGGCGCCGGTTCGACGAGGCCGGCCTCATCGCCGACATCTGGACGATGAACCTCGACGGCACCGACGCGCGGCAGATCACCGATTTCGGAGCGATGAGCTGGGCGCCGTACATCCATCCATCGGGACAATACGTGCTCTTCGCGTCGAACAAGCTCGGCTTCGAGAACTTCGAAGTGTTCATGGTCGACGTCGACGGCAGGAAGGAGCCTGTCCGGGTGACGTTCTCCGACGGGTTCGACGGACTCCCGGTTCCCTCGCCTGACGGCACGCAGCTGGCCTGGACCTCGAGCCGGGGCGGCGGGCGTGAAGGCCAGATCTATCTCGCGCAGTGGAATCACCAGAAGGCGCTCGAGGCGATCGCGAAGGCTCCGCCGCGAAAGGGCTCGAAATGAACACACGAACAGGCTGGCTGCTCGCGGCGCTGCTCGGCGCCGCTGCGGCGATTCCCGCCGCGGCACAGACGTCCGTCACACGTCCCCACGTCGAGACGCTTGCATCGGACACGTTCGCCGGCCGCGAGGCCGGCTCGCCGGGTGAGCGTCTGGCCGCCGACTACATCGCGGCGCAGCTGTCGCGCATCGGCGCCAGACCGCTGCCCGGGCGCAGCGACATGTTCGTGCCCTTCTCCTTCACCGCCGGCAGCCGCGACGGCGGCTCGCGGGTGATCGTCGGCAAGACCACGTTCGACGCGCCGAAGGACGTCCTCGCCCTCTCGTTCTCCGATGATGCCGAGGTCGCGGGGCCGGCCGTGTTCGCCGGCTACGGCATCGTCGTTCCGGAGACGCAGAACTTCGGCTACGACAGCTACGCCTCGATCGACGTGAAGGACAAGGTCGTCGTCGTCCTGCGCTACTTCCCCGAGGACGCCGATCAGCAGACGCGCGGCATCCTCGCGCGCTACTCCGATCTTCGCTACAAGGCGATGGCGGCCCGTCAACGCGGTGCGAAGGCGCTGCTCGTGGTCACCGGCCCGCGTTCGCCGAATGCGGGCCAGACCGTGCCCATGTCGTTCGACACGGCGCTGGCGGGATCGGGAATCCCGGCGGCCAGCGTGAGCGGCGCGGTGGCAGCCGCCCTCTTCGCCGGAGCGCCGAAGTCCCTGCAGGCGATCCAGCAGGAGCTCGATACCGGCAATCCGCATGTCGCCGGATTTCCTCTCGACGCGGTCACGGTCTCGCTGAAGACGGCGCTGGTGCGCGAATCCCAAACCGGGCGGAACGTCGTCGCCTACATTCCGGCTACCGACGCCGCGGGCGTCGCCAAGCCGTGGATTGCGATCGGCGCGCACTACGATCACCTCGGCCTCGGCCGCAACGGCAACTCGCTCGCGGGCAAGGACGAGGCCGGCCGGCCGCATCTCGGCGCCGACGACAATGCTTCCGGAAGCGCGGCGGTGCTGGCCGTGGCGGAAGCTGTCGCGAAGCTCCCGGTCCGCCGGCGGAACCTGATCGTTGCCTTGTGGTCGGCTGAAGAAATCGGCCTCGTCGGCTCGGCGGCGTTCGTCAACGCGCCGCCGGTGCCCGTCGATCAGCTTGCCGCGTATCTGAACTTCGACATGGTCGGACGCATGCGCGACAACAAGCTTGCCGTGCAGGCGACCGGAACCAGCCCGATCTGGCCGAGCGTCCTCGAGCGCGCCAACGTCGCCGCCGGTTTCGATCTGACGCTGCAGGAGGATCCGTATCAGCCGACGGACGTGGCCACCTTCAACCAGGCCGGAGTGCCGAGCCTCAACTTCACTACCGGGGCCCACGTCGACTATCACAAGCCGTCCGACACGGCCGACAAGATCAACTACGAGGATCTCGATCGCATCGCCGCGCTCGCCACGTCGGTGGTCCGCCGGCTCATGGACATGAACGAGGCGCCGCAGTTCGCCAAGGTCGAGCAGTCCTCGCAGACCGTAGCCCGGACCGGCCTGCGGGTGTTCACCGGCACCATTCCCGATTACACCTCCAACGCCAAAGGCCTCCTGCTCGGCGGCGTGGTCGGCGGCGGCCCGGCGGAAAAAGCCGGACTGCAGAAGGGCGACGTGATCATCGAGATTGCCGGCCAGACCATCGCCAACGTCTACGACTACACCTACGCCCTCGAGCTGCTGCGGATCGGCCAGCTGGTGAAGGTCGTCTACATGCGCGGTAGCGAGAAGCGCGAGACGATGCTCACGCCGGGGGCACGCAAGTAGCTCCCACCGGCCCCGGGCCTGTGGCCATTGCGCCATCGGCCCCATGCCAGCCCCTTCGCGCAGGCGGCGCTTGCCGCTTCTGCCAAATAGACGGGCCCGGCGGCGTCCCGTAACCTTGACACGATCCGTATCAATACATACACTCGACTTGTATCAACTCAGGGCGGCGACTCTGACCATGGCGCGTAACGAAGGCCTCTATCTGATCAGCATGGCGGCTGAAATGCTCGACATGCACCCGCAGACCCTGCGCAAATACGAGCGGCTGGGGCTGGTGCAGCCCACGAGGACCGTCGGCAGCATGCGGGTCTACAACCGCCAGGAACTGGAGCGGCTGCGGCTCATCAAACATTTCGTGGACGAGCTGGGGATCAACCTGGCCGGGGTGCAGCGGCTGTTGCAGGTGGCCGAAGTCATGCAGCGCATTCGGCCGTTGATGGACGAGCAGACGCTCATGACCGGCGCCGCCCGGCGGCAGCTCGTCAACGAGATCCGCCGGCTGAACGAGGTTGTCGGGCTGTAGGCGATGGAATTCAAGGACTACTACAAGACGCTCGGCGTCTCGAAGACGGCGACGGACAAGGAGATCAAGCAGGCCTACCGCAAGCTGGCCCGCAGGCTCCATCCCGACGTGAATCCGGGCGACAAGAGCGCCGAAGCGCGCTTCAAGGAAGTCAACGAAGCCTACGAAGTCCTGGGCGATCCCGAGAAGCGGAAGAAGTACGACGAGCTTGGCGCCAACTGGCGGATGTACGAACAGCAGGCGGCGCAGCCTGGGGCCGGCCCGTTCGGCGGGTTCAACGTCCACTTCGGCGGTCCCGGGCGCGGCGGCTACCGCACGATGACGCAGGAGGAAGTGGAGGATCTGTTCGGGGACGCCAACCCCTTCTCCGACTTCTTCACCACGTTCTTCGGAGGCGGCACGCGCACCGGCGGCCGCGTGCGTCAGCGGCCGGGCCGCGACATCGAGAACGAGATCGAGCTGTCGCTCGAGGAGGCCTACCACGGAACGACGCAGCGGATCGCGCTGACGCACGACGGACAGCGCCGCACGGTCGATGTGCGCTTCCCCGCCGGCGTCGTCACCGGCTCGCGCGTCCGCGTCGCCGGCGAGGGCGAGCAGGGCGTGGGCGGCGGCAAGCCGGGAGATCTTTTCCTGCGGGTGCGTATAACTCCGCACCCGGTCTTCGAGCTGAAGGACCGCGACCTGCACGTGCGCGTGCCCGTGCCGGTGACGACCGCGGTGCTCGGCGGCGAGGCCGACGTGCAGACCCTGACCGGGAAACCGGCCAGGCTGAAGATCCCGCCGCTGACCCAGAACGGCCAGGTCTTTCGTCTGAAGGGATACGGGATGCCGGTCGTCGGGAAACCGGACGAGAAAGGCGACTTGTACGCCCGCGTGGAAGTACAGCTGCCCGCGAAGCTTTCAGCCGAGGAGCGCGAACACTACGAGGCCCTCAGGCGATTGAGCGGAGGCGGCGCAACAAAGCACAGCGCTGCGTAACAGGCAATGAATCTCAACAAGTACACGGAGAAAGCCCAGGAAGCGGTGATCGGCGCGCAGAATCTCGCGAGCCAGCACAACCACTCGGAGGTCACGCCCGAGCACCTGCTCGTCGCGCTCGTCGAGCAGGAAGGCGGCATCGTTCCGTCGATCCTCCGCAAGATGAATATCGACCCGGCGCACATGCAGGCCGAGGCCCGCGCGCTGCTGAAGAACCTGCCGCAGGCCTACGGCGGCGACCTCCGCCTGTCGCCGCGCATGAAGCTGACTTTCGATTCGGCGGAAGCGGAAGCCAAGCGCCTGCAGGACGAGTACGTCAGCACCGAGCACCTGCTCGTGGCGCTGGCGACCGAGGTGGGCCGCTCCCCGGCCGCGCAGCTCCTGCAGCGCAGCGGCGCCAGCAAGGACGCGATCTACGCCGCGCTGACCCAGGTCCGCGGCAGCCAGCGCGTGACCTCGCAGCATCCCGAGGCGACCTACGAAGCGCTGACGCGCTACGGCCGCGATCTGACCGATCTGGCGCGCAGGGGCAAGCTCGATCCCGTGATCGGCCGCGACGACGAGGTGCGCCGGGTCGTCCAGGTCCTGTCCCGCCGCACGAAGAACAATCCGGTGCTGATCGGCGAGCCGGGCGTCGGCAAGACCGCCATCGTCGAGGGCCTCGCGCAGCGCATCGTCCGGGGCGATGTGCCCGAGGGGTTGAAGGACAAGAGGATCTTCGCGCTCGACATGGGCGCGCTCGTCGCCGGCGCGAAGTATCGCGGCGAGTTCGAGGAGCGCCTCAAGGCGGTGCTCAAGGAAATCGCCGAATCCGAGGGCCGGATCATCCTGTTCATCGACGAGCTCCACACGGTGGTCGGCGCCGGCGCCGCGGAAGGCGCCATGGACGCGTCGCAGATGCTGAAGCCGATGCTCGCCCGCGGCGAGCTGCACACCATCGGCGCGACGACGCTCGACGAGTACCGCAAGCACATCGAAAAGGACGCGGCGCTCGAGCGCCGCTTCCAGCCGGTGCTCGTGGGCGAGCCGACCGTCGAGGACACGATCTCGATCCTGCGCGGGCTGCGCGAGCGCTACGAAATCCATCACAAGGTCCGCTTCAAGGACTCGGCGCTGGTCGCGGCCGCGGTGCTGTCGCATCGCTACATCGCGGATCGCTTCCTGCCGGACAAGGCCATCGACCTCATCGACGAGGCGGCGTCCAAGCTGCGCATGGAGATCGACTCGATGCCGACCGAGCTCGACGAAGTGCGGCGTCGGGTGATGCAGCTCGAGATCGAGCGCGAGGCGCTGCGCAAGGAGACGGACAAGGCCTCGCAGGAACGTCTCGCGAAGCTGGAAAAGGAGCTCGCCGATCTCAAGGAGGAGGAAACCCGGCTGCACGCGCAGTGGCAGCAGGAGAAGGACGAGATCAGCGGCAGCAGCAGCCTGAAGGAGCAGCTCGAGCAGGCGCGTCTCGAGCTCGAAGCCGCGGTCCGCGCCGGCGACTTCGCCCGGGCGTCGGAACTGCAGTACGGGCGCATTCCCGAGCTCGAGAAGCGGCTCGCCAAGAACGAGAGCGACGGCCCCGGGGGTCCGCGCATGCTGAAGCTCGAAGTCGACGAGGAGGACATCGCGGAAGTCGTCGCCAAGTGGACCAACATCCCGGTCAGCCGGCTGATGGAAGGCGAGGTGCAGAAGCTGATTCACATGGAAGAGCGGCTGCACGCGCGCGTGGTGGGCCAGGACGAGGCCGTGCGCGCCGTCGCGAACGCCATCCGCCGCGCGCGCGCCGGGCTGCAGGATCCGAACCGTCCGCTCGGCAGCTTCATCTTCCTCGGCCCGACCGGCGTCGGCAAGACGGAGCTGGCGCGCGCGCTCGCCGAATTCCTGTTCGACGACGAGCACGCGATGATCCGGATCGACATGTCCGAGTATCAGGAGAAGCACACCGTGTCGCGCATGATCGGTGCGCCGCCCGGATACGTCGGCTATGAAGAGGCCGGCCAGCTCACGGAAGCCGTCCGCCGTCGTCCCTACTCGGTGGTCCTGTTCGACGAGATCGAGAAGGCGCACCCGGAAGTGCTCAACGTCCTTCTGCAGCTGCTCGACGACGGGCGGCTCACCGACGGCAAGGGCCGCACCGTGGACTTCAAGAACACCGTGGTCATCATGACGTCGAACCTGGGCAGCCACTTCATCGCCGAAGCGTCGACGACGGCGGAGCCGGCGCAGGAACTGCCCGAGGACGTGCGTCGTCAGGTGATGGAGACCCTGCAGCAGCACTTCCGGCCGGAGTTCCTCAACCGGATCGACGAGGTGATCTTCTTCCATACGCTGAGCCTGGCGCACATGACGCAGATCGTCGACATCCAGATCCGCGCACTGCTGAAGCGGCTGGAGGATCGGAAGATCCACGTCGAACTCACCGACGCGGCCAGGCGGTATCTGGTCGCCGAGGGCTACGATCTGCGCTACGGCGCACGGCCGCTGAAGCGCACGATTCAGCGCGAGGTCCTCGATGCGCTGGCGCTGCGCGTGCTCCAGGGCGAGTTCGGCGAGGGCGACCGCGTCCTCATCGATGCGGGAGAGAGCGGGCTCAAGTTCCAGAAGACCACGCCCGTAGTCGCCTGACACCGCGGCCGCTCAGGAAGGCAGGTCGAACGCGCATTGGCCGACGTCAGAACCCCTCCGGGGTTGAATCCTCGAGAACGCCGGCCGGGCGAACGGAAAGCGCTCGGTCCGGCGGGCCGTACCGGCGGTCCGCTCTGGTACGTGCTCGGCGCCCTGTTGCTGCTGGCGCTCGTGCAGACCTGGTTCCTGTCGTCGACCGGCAACCAGATCTCGTACAGCGACTTCAAGCAGGCGGTGCGCGCCGGCCGCGTCGCCGAAGTGACGGTCGGCGAGCAGACGATCCTCGGCACCTACAAGACCGAGGTCGGCGGCAGCCGGAACTTCACGACCACGCGGATCGAGGATCCCCGGCTGCTCGAAGAGCTCGACACGGCGGGCGTGAAATACACGGGCGAGTTCGTGAGTCGGTGGATTCCCGAGGTCCTCGGCTGGATCGTCCCGCTGCTCTTCATCGTCGCGCTCTGGAGCTACTTCTCGCGGCGCATCGGCGGCGCCGAAGGCGGCGTCATGTCGTTCGCGCGGAGCAAGCACCGCGTGTTCGCCGAAGACGACGTGAAGGTGAGCTTTGGCGACGTGGCGGGGGTCGACGAGGCCGAGGAGGAGCTCAGAGAGATCGTCGAGTTCCTGAAGAACCCGAGGAAGTACACGACGCTCGGCGGGCGGATTCCGAAAGGCGTGCTCCTGGTCGGGCCGCCGGGCACGGGCAAGACGCTGCTCGCCCGCGCCGTGGCCGGCGAAGCCAAGGTGCCGTTCTTCAGCCTGAGCGGCTCGGAGTTCGTCGAGATGTTCGTCGGCGTCGGCGCCGCGCGCGTGCGCGACCTGTTCGCGCAGGCCGAGCAGAAGGCGCCGTGCATCATCTTCATCGACGAGCTCGATGCACTCGGCCGGGCCCGCATCCAGAGCCCGATGGGCTCCCACGAGGAGCGCGAGCAGACGTTGAACCAGCTGCTCGCCGAGATGGACGGCTTCGACTCGCGCACGGCCATCATCATCATGGGCGCGACGAATCGTCCCGAAGTGCTCGACCCGGCGCTGCTCCGCCCCGGCCGCTTCGACCGCCAGGTGCTGGTCGACAAGCCCGACGTCAAGGGGCGGCAGGAGATCCTGCGCATCCACACCAGGAACGTCAAGCTGTCGCCGCAGGTGGAGCTGAAGGTGATCGCGGCGCGCACGGCCGGGTTTGCCGGGGCCGATCTCGCCAACCTAGTCAACGAAGCGGCGCTGCTGGCGGCGCGCAAGGACAAGTCGGCGGTCGACATGTCGGACTTCGACGAGGCCATAGATCGGCTGATTGCCGGGCTCGAGAAAAAGCGCGTCATGAGCCGGCGCGAGCGCGAAATCGTCGCCTATCACGAGTCGGGCCATGCCATCGTGGCAACGTCCATCCCCGGGCTGGACCCCGTGCACAAGATCTCGATCGTGCAACGCGGCTTCGGCGCGCTCGGCTACACGATGCAGCTGCCGCTCGAAGATCGCTATCTGATGCAGCGGCGCGAGCTGCTCGCGCAGCTCGCCGTCCTCCTCGGCGGCCGCACCGCCGAAGAGCTGGCGCTCGGCGAGATCTCCACCGGCGCGCAGAACGATCTGCAGCGCGCCACCGACATCGCCCGGGCGATGGTCACCGAGTGGGGCATGAGCGACGCGCTCGGCGCCGTCCGCTACGAGAATCCGAAGCGCAGCCGCTTCCTCGACATTCCCCTCGGGCCCGAGCGCGGCGCCTACGCCGAAGAGACGGCCCGGCTGATCGACGCCGAGGTGAACCGCATCATGAGCGAGGCGCACGCGACGGCACGGCGCATCCTCGAAGAGAAGCGCGAGGCGCTCGAACGGGTGACCCGCCGTCTGCTCGAGGTCGAAGTGATCGAAGGCGACGAGCTGCGCGCCATGCTCGGCGTGCACGAGCCGCCGCCGCACGCACCCGCCTCGACGGAAACAACGCCGCTGCCGCCGGGCATTCACTGATCGAACTGATCGCAGACGGACGGACGACTTGACGCGCTGGGCGGCGAGGCGTATGTTCGGACTCGATCGTCTCCCCGCTCGGAGGTAAGACTATGTCTTCCCAGTCTTCCCACTCTCCGAAAGTGATTCGGCGCGGTGGCCCTCTCGACATCGCGCCACGACCTGCCTCAATCTCCTCGCTCACGAATCGGCCGGCGTCGGCCGCGTCGGTACGCGGCGACGTCGAGGCGCGTGTGCGCTGCGAGTTCGTCGAGATGCGCGGCTTCTCTCCCACCGTTCAGCAGGCCGCGCGGCTGTTCCAGATCAACCAGGACGAGTGCCTGCGTCTGCTCACTCGTCTTGTGCGGGAAGGTTTCCTCAAGCAAACGCCCGACGGCCGCTTCCGGCTGCCGTCGTGACAGAAGAGTGACCATCCCCGTTATCGCGCATGACGGGGATGGCCTCAATCCCCGCCATCCGCAAGGGACGGGAATGGCTCAATCCCGTCATGAAACCTGCGGCAAGGATGGCGCCACCTCAGCATTAGATCCCGCAAAACGCTAGGACTTTCAGGAGTTTGTCGCAACCAGCCGCCGGTGCGTGTATACTGCCGCACGTCTGGAAGCTTAGCCCACCGCTTAGTCGCGTCAGTGTCGATCCGACGAATTCCGCTCTGATCTTCCTGCATGCAGTTGAGCCGAGCGACGGTCGCTCAGGCTGGGTTTTCGATCACGCTTCGCAGTCTCACCCACCGCGCACGGCACGCGCGGCGCGGACCCGAGGTTGGCGGGGCCGCATCCTCGAGGGGATGCAGGAGTCAGTGCTATGAGTCGCAAGCTATACGTCGGCAACATCCCCTACCAGACCAACGAGCAGGATCTGCAGGAGCTCTTCGGCCAGTCCGGCGCCGTCGAAGCCGTCACCGTGATGCGCGATCGCGACACGGGGCGTGCGCGCGGCTTCGCCTTCGTCGAAATGGCCAGCGATGACGACGCGCAGCGAGCGATCGCCGAGCTGAACGATCGCCCGTTCGGCGGGCGCCGGTTGACCGTCAACGAAGCGAGGCCGCAGGTGCCGCGCTCGGAGGGCGGCGGCTTCAACCCGCGCGGGCCTTCGCGGCGCAGCGAACCGCGCTGGTAGCGGTCGGAACGGGCGTTCGCGCCCCCGCTGACATCCCTGCGCACCGGGCGTGCGCACACAACACTCTTCAGCTCAGGAGGTCGACGTGCGAGGTTTCGCGATTGGCGACAGGGTTTCCCAGCCGCAGTACGGCACCGGCACGATCAGGCTGGTGGACGAATATCACACCGTGATCGATTTCGACGAGCACGGCATCCGCCGCTTCTCGACGGCGATGGTGAAGCTCGAGCGGTCGGAAACCGTCGAGCCGGGCAAGCCGCCGAAGCGGACGCGCAGAAAGGCGTCGGCGAAAGAGTCCTAGTCGGTGACGCAGCCTTCGGAGGCCGACTTCACCAGCCGCACGTACTTGGCAAGCACCCCGCTCGCCACTTTCGGAGCGGGGGCTTTCCAGGCCTTTCGCCGCGCCGCCATCTCCTCGTCGCTGACGTCGACCGTCAGGGTGCACGCCTTCGCGTCGATCGTGATCACATCGCCGTCGCGCAGCAGCGCGATTGGCCCGCCGTCCTGCGCCTCCGGCGTTATGTGGCCGACGATGAAGCCGTGCGAGCCGCCCGAGAAGCGGCCGTCGGTGAGCAGCGCCACGTCCTTGCCGAGTCCCGCGCCCATGATGGCCGATGTCGGCGTGAGCATCTCGGGCATGCCGGGACCGCCCTTGGGACCCTCGTAGCGGATCACGACGACGTCGCCCCTGGCGATGGCGTTGCGCTCGAGGCCGGCGAGCATGGCCTCCTCGGAATCGAACACCCTGGCCGGCCCCGAGAAGCGCTCGCCTTCCTTCCCCGTGATCTTCGCAACGGCGCCCTCGGGCGCGAGATTGCCGTAGAGGATCCGGATGTGTCCGCGCGGATTGATGGGCCGCTCGATCGGCCGGATGATCTGCTGCCCGGCGGCGAGCGGCGCGGCGTCGGCCAGATTCTCGGCCAGCGTCTTCCCCGTCACCGTCATCGCGTCGCCGTGCAGGAATCCGCGCTCGAGGAGGTACTTCATCAGCGCCGGCGTGCCGCCGACGGCGTGCAGATCCTCCTGCACGTACCTGCCGCTCGGCTTGAGGTCGGCGAGCAGCGGCATCCGATCGCTGGCGCGCTGGAAATCGGCGAGCTCCAGCGGCACCTGCGCCGCCCGGGCGATGGCCAGCAGGTGCAGCACCGCGTTGGTCGATCCGCCGACCGCCATCACCATCGTCATCGCGTTTTCGAAGGATTTGCGTGTGAGGATGTCGCGCGGCTTGAGATCGCGCTCGAGCAGGACCCGCACCGCCGCGCCCGCGCGGCGGCACTCATCGGCCTTGCCCGGATCTTCTGCGGGCAGCGACGAGCTGTACGGAAGCGAGAGCCCGAGCGCTTCGATGGCCACCGCCATCGTGTTGGCGGTGTACATGCCGCCGCACGCCCCCGCGCCCGGGCACGCATGCCTGACGATGTCGAGCCGCTGCTCGTCGGTGATCGTCCCGGCCAGGTATTCGCCGTACGACTGGAACGCCGAGATGATGTCGCGCGGCTGGCCCTGCGCGAAGCCGGCGCGGATGGTGCCGCCGTAGACCATCAGCGAGGGCCGGTTGAGACGCACCATCGCGATCACGCTGCCCGGCATGTTCTTGTCGCACCCGGGCACGGTGATCAGCGCGTCGTACCACTGCGCCCCCATCACCGTCTCGATCGAGTCGGCGATCAGATCGCGCGACGGCAGCGAATAGCTCATCCCGTCGGTGCCCATCGACAGACCGTCGCTCACGCCGATGGTGTTGAACCGGAGCCCGACGAGCCCAGCGGCCCGCACGCCCTCCTTGACCTGGGCGGCGAGCCGGTCGAGGTGCATGTTGCAGGTGTTGCCCTCGTACCACATGCTGCAGATGCCGACCTGGGGCTTCTGCAGGTCGGCGTCGGTCAGGCCGACGCCATACAGCATCGCCTGCGACGCCCCCTGGCTCCGGGGCTGCGTGACGCGGGACGAATATTTGTTCATCACGGAATCAAGGCCCAATGCTCAATGGCAATGCCCAACGGTCATGCCCGATGCCCAGCGCCCGGGTCGTGCATCGAGCATTGGGCATCGGGCGTTGAGCATCGTCAGACGTTCGCCGGCTGCGGAAGCTTCACCGGATCGAGGAACGGCATCATGTCGCGGAGCCTGGCGCCGACGATCTCGATCGGGTGGTTGGCGTCCTGCTGCCGCATCTGCTTGAAGTCGGGATAGCCGCTCTCGGCCTCGGCAATCCACGTCCTGGCGAACTTGCCGGACTGGATGTCGGCCAGGATCTGCTTCATCGCCTTCTTGGTCTCGGCGGTCACGATCTTCGGTCCGGCCGTGTAGTCGCCGTACTCGGCAGTGTCGCTGATCGAGTAGCGCATGTACTGCAGCCCGCCGCGATACATCAGGTCGACGATCAGCTTCAGTTCGTGCAGGCACTCGAAGTAGGCGATCTCCGGCTGATAGCCGGCTTCGATCAGCGTTTCGAAGCCGGCCTTGACCAGCGCGCTGGTGCCGCCGCAGAGGACGGCCTGCTCGCCGAACAGATCCGTCTCGGTCTCTTCGGCAAACGTCGTCTCGATCACGCCGGCGCGGGTGCAGCCGATGGCGCGCGCGTAGGACAGCGCCGTCGCCTTGCCCTTGCCGCTGACGTCCTGATGCACCGCCAGCAGGCCGGGCGTGCCGGCGCCTTCCTTGAAGACCTCGCGCACGCGGTGGCCCGGCGCCTTCGGCGCCACCATCGTCACGTCCACGTCGGCGGGCGGCACGATCCAGTTGAAGCGGATCGCGAACCCGTGCGCGAACATCAGCATCTTCCCTGCCGAAAGATGCGGTGCGATGTCGGATTTGTAGACGCGCGCCTGGTGCTGGTCGGGAATCAGCACCATGATCACGTCGGCCCACTTCGACGCCTCGGCCACGCTCATCACCTTCAGGCCGGCGGACTTCGCCTTCTCGACCGACCTGCTGCCGGACTGCAGGCCGACGACGACGTCGACGCCGCTGTCCTGCAGGTTGAGCGCATGGGCGTGGCCCTGCGAACCGTAGCCGATCACCGCCACCTTGCGCGCGCGGATCAGGTCGATGTCGGCGTCCTTGTCGTAATACATCGTAGCCATTGGACCCTCTATGAGTACTGTGCCGCGGACAGCGCCACGTCGCCGCGGCGCATCGCCACCTGGCCGGTGCGGACCATCTCGATGATGCCGAGCGGCTCGAGCCGCGAGATGACGGCATCGACGTGCGGCGGCTCGCCGGTGATCTCGAGCGTCATCGTCTGTTCGCCGGTGTCGACGATGTGGGCGCGCGTCTCGTCGACCACGCGCAGCAGATGGGCGCGGTCGTGGCCGGCCACCGCCACCTTGACGAGCGCCAGGTCGCGCGACACGGTGGGCACGTCGCGCAGATCCTCGACCTGCAGCACGTTGACCAGTTTGTACAGGTAGGCGGTGACGCGTTCGGCGCTGACCTGGTCGCTGTCGATCACGACCGTCATGCGCGAGATGCCGGGGACGTCGGTGCGACCGACCGTCAGCGACTCGATGTTGAACGCCCGCCGCCGGAACAACGACGCGACGCGGTTGAGGACGCCGGGCTTGTCCTCGACCAGCGCCACTAGCGTATGGTGCATGTCTTCTCCAGATCCTGCCGGCCGGCCCAGAGGGACGGCCCTGTCGCCCGGTCCGAAGGGACCGGCTCGCGGCCGGTCCGGACGGACCGGCCCTGCGTCAGAGTGGGTCCGCCGCGGTTTCGACCAGGACGCTCGGCTGCTGGTGCGGGCGCCGGATCATGGCATCGAGATCGGCGCCGGCGGGAACCATCGGGTAGACGCTGTCTTCCTGCTCGACGCGGAAGTCGATCACCACGGTCCCATCGGCCTCGCGCGCCTGCTTCACGATGTCGGCCACCTGCGGCCGCTTGTCGACGCGCAGCCCGAGCAGACCGTGCGCTTCGGCGAGCTTGACGAAGTCGGGGCTGCGCAGCGGCGTCGCGGCATAGCGCCGTTCGTAGAAGAACTCCTGCCACTGCCGGACCATGCCGAGATAGCCGTTGTTGATCACGGCAACGTTGATCTTGATGCCTTCCTGCGCCGCGGTCGACAGCTCGGCGGCCGTCATCTGGAAGCCGCCGTCGCCCACGATCGCCCAGACTTCGGCATCGGGCCGCGCCAGCTTGGCGCCGATTGCCGCCGGCAGCCCGAAGCCCATCGTCCCCAGCCCGCCCGACGTGATGAGCGTGCGCGGCTTCTCGTGGTGATAGTACTGCGCCTCCCACATCTGATGCTGGCCGACGTCGGTCACCACGATGGCGTTGCCCTCCGTCAGCCGCCAGATGTCGTTGATCACGTGCGGCGCATAGAGGTGGCCGTTGTCCGGGAGCGACTGGATGTCGCGGACGGCGGAATCCCCCTTCATCGATGCGATGTACTTCAGCCACGGACCGTGATCCGCGGGCTCGACGGCGTCGAGGAGATCCTTCAGCACGTGGCGGAGATCCGCGACGATCGCCGCGTCCACCTTGACGTTCTTGTTGATCTCCGACGGATCGATGTCGATGTGGATCTTCTTCGCGCCGGGCGCGTAGGTCTTGATGTTGCCGGTCACGCGATCGTCGAACCGCATGCCGAAGGCCATGAGCAGGTCGGCTTCCTGGATCGCGTGATTGACCCACGCTTCGCCGTGCATGCCCATCATGCCAATGTTGAGCGGATGGCTCGCCGGGAAGCCGCCGAGTCCGAGCAGCGTCATGGCCACGGGCGCGTTGATCCGTTCGGCGAACTGGCGCACTTCAGCCATCGCGCCGCTGTGCAGAATGCCCTGCCCGGCGAGGATCACCGGCTTTCTCGAGGCTTTGATCAGCTCGACGGCCTTGGCCATCTCGCTCTTCGGGATCGTCAGCTTGGGCCGGTAGCCGCGCATTTTCACCGGGCTCGGATCCCATTCCCAGTTCATCCTGGCCTGCTGCGCGTCCTTGGTGATGTCCACGAGCACGGGACCGGGCCGGCCGGACTTGGCAAGGTGGAACGCCTCCTTGATCGCCGGCATGATGTCCTCGACGCGCGTCACGAGGTAGCTGTGTTTCGTGATCGGCAGCGTGATGCCCGTGATGTCGGTTTCCTGGAAGGCGTCGTAGCCGATGAGCTTGCTCGGCACCTGCCCCGTGATGCAGACCATCGGGACCGAATCCATCTGCGCGGTCGCGATGCCCGTCACCAGGTTCGTCGCCCCCGGACCCGACGTGGCAATGGCGACGCCGACGCCGCCGCCCGCGCGGGCATACCCGTCGGCCATGTGCGACGCCCCCTGCTCGTGGCGGACGAGCACGTGCCGGACCGGGTAATCCAGCATCGCGTCATACGCCGGGAGGATTGCGCCGCCGGGATAGCCGAACACCGTGGTCACGCCCTCGTGGACGAGACATTCCCAGATGATTTGCGCGCCTGTTCGCTCACTTGCCATGGGGCCCATAGTGCCTTGTCGGAGGATATCAGTCAAATTGATAGTCGTTCGGACAACATAAGCGACACTGATGTCCTCGTTTCAGGACCGGAATCGTGCGATTCCTTCCGGAACTGTCGTGCCTCAGCACCGTGTCCTGCGCAAAACGGCTGAGGGCTGGTGTGGTTTTCGTACGGCCCGATACTTGAACTTGGATTGCGTGGGGGGAGAAGACGATGACCAAGCACCTGTTGCCAGTTGTACTGCTCAGCACCGCCCTGGCAGCCGCATGCGCAGGCGGCACCAGCGAGACGCCACAGGAACCGGCACCCGCCGCTGAACCCGCGCCGGCCCCGGAGCCTGCATCGTCGCCCGAGGTTCCGCCCTCCGCGGAACCGGCACAGGCCCCGGCGCCGGCGGCTCCGGCCCCGCGTCCGCGGGCGCCGCGCCAGTCAGCCGCGCCAGCTCCGAGCCGTCCGGCCGCACCTGCGCCGGCCGCGTCGAGCGCCGTTGCGGCTCCGGCACCGCAGCCGGCCGAGCCGCCCAGGCCTGTCTACCGCGACGTGACTGTGCCCGTCGGCACGACGGTGTCGCTCTCGCTCATCACACCGTTGTCGACGGAGACGGCCAAGGTCGAAACGCCTGTCACCGCGCGCGTGCGTCAGCCCATCGTCGTCGACGGAATCACCGTTGTCCCGGCCGGCGCCACCCTCCACGGCGACGTCATTGAATCCGAACGGGCCGGCCGCGTCCGCGGGCGTTCGCGGCTGGTGATCCGCTTCGCCGAAGTGCAGATCGACGGACAGCGCGATCCGTTCCGCACGAACCCGATCACCTTCGAAGGCGAAGCGACGAAGGGTGAGGATGCCGCCAAGGTCGGCGGCGGCGCCGGCATCGGCGCGCTCATCGGCGGCATCATCGGCGGCGCGAGCGGCGCCGCGAAGGGTGCCGCAATCGGCGGCGCGGCCGGTGCGGGCACGGTGCTCGCCACGCGCGGCCGCGATGTCGAGCTGGCGGAGGGCACCGAGCTGAGCGCCTCGCTCGCCTCGCCCTACAGCATCCGCGTCGAAGTCAAGTAGGCGCGTTCACTCGTTCGGGGGTGTGTCGGCTGCTGCAGGTCCGGCAGCCGGCTCGCCCCCGTCGAATCCAATTCTCGCGTGCGTGCCGTCGCAGAACGGCTTGCGCGCCGACGCTCCGCATCGGCACAGTGCCAGCGGCCGCCGATTGATGGTGTACTCGGCTCCTGTCCAGTCGATGACCCGCACGTCCTCGCTGTCGACAACGTAGGGGCCGTTCTTCCGCAGTCGGATCGTAATCACAGGTCTCTCATGGAAACTGCGCGGGATTGCGCCCGATACCGACGATGCTGCACGCATAGATGAGATTGAGGCCCCGCCGCTCGCCTTCGGCGATGAGCGCGTCGTCTTCGGCACCGGGGTTGATCCAGATCTCGGCGATTTGCTTTTCCTGGAACTCCCGCAGCAGCGTGCGGCCAACCTCCGGCTGCACGTAAACGGTGGCCATGTCGATCGGGCCCGGGACATCGAGCACGGACGCATAGGTCTGGATGCCCTCGACCTGCCGTTCGTGCGGGTTGATGGGAATCACGGTGTGCCCTTCGGCGCGGAACGCGCGCAGCGCCTTGTTTCCGAACTTGCGCCGATCGTTCGATGCCCCGACAACCGCGACCGTCTTGGCCATACCGTCATTATCGCAGCGTACAATTTGCACTCGTGCCCTTCGTCTCGCACTCGGGGCACCCCGCGCCAGGTCGAGGGGTGTCGTCAGACGGTCGCCTCGCGGCGGCGACGCTCCTGCTCCTCTGCGGCTTCACCTTCTTCCTCGGTCTCGGACGCCCGGCAATCACCGACGCCGATGAGGCGTTCTACGCCGAAGCCTCGCGTGAGATGGTGGAAAGCGGCGACTGGCTGACGCCGCGATTCAACTACGACAACCGCTGGGAAAAGCCCGTCCTCTACTACTGGTTGACGTCGGCGACCTATCTCGTGACCGGGCCCACGGAATTCGCGGCGCGATTGTGGGCGGCGCTTTCGGGCGCCGGCCTCGTGCTGCTGACATGGGGCATCGCCCGGCGGCTGACCGGACGCCCCGACGTTGCGTGGCTCAGCGGCGCCATCGTGGCAACGAGCTTCGGATGCTTCTCGATGGCACGCTCGGCGCTGCCCGATCTGCCGCTCACCTCCTGCATCACGGTGGGCATCTGGGCCGCCCTGCGCGCGGTCGAGGGCCCGGGGCTGTCGTGGTGGGCTGTCGGCGGGTTTGCCGCAGGCGCCGGATTCCTGATGAAGGGCCCCGTGGCATTGGCCGTTCCCGCCGTCGTGTTGCTGCCGATCTGGTGGCGGGAGCGTCGGCGGCTGCATTTGAGTCGGCACGGTGTGGCGCTGGCTGCGGTGTGTGCAGCGGTTTCAGGTCTGCCCTGGTACGTGGCGATGTGGCTCGAGCACGGCAGCGCCTATTTCCAGAGCTTCTTCGTCGGCGACAACTTCGAACGCTTCACGACCGAGCGCTTCAATGACGCGCGTCCGATCTGGTTCTATCTACCCGTCCTGCTCGGCGGCCTGATGCCGTGGTCGGTATACCTGGCGGCGTTCAGCGGCGAGGCCATGGTCCGACTCCGCCGCGGCGCGCTTCGTCTCGTGGATGCGGACTGGCGCCTGCTCTTCTGGGCCCTGATGCCGCTCCTGTTTTTCACGGCATCGATCGGGAAGCAGCCCAGGTACATCCTGCCGGTCCTCCCTCCCGTGGCGATTTTCGTCGCGCGGGGAATCATCGACCGGCTGGGACATCCACGGCACCGGCTGCTCACTGCTGCAACCTGGATCACGGCAATCGTGTACGCGGCGCTGGCGTTCCTCTTCATCCGCATGGAGCCGGTCCTCTCCGGCTACCCCGTGTCGCCGTGGCTTGCCGCGGTGCTGGCCGCATGTTCGGCGCTCGTCGTGGCCGGCACCGCCGCGGCGTCTGCGTGGCGAATGCTGCCCGCCGGCGCCAGCGCGGCAGGAGTGCTCGTGCTCGTCACGGTGTGGTTCGGTGCTCTCGCGGGCAGCCGTCCGGAGCCGGTCGAGCAGATGGCGGATAAGATTCGATCGCACCGCTCCGCCGGGGAGCCGATCGCGGTGCTCGACGTGTTCACGCGCAATCTCGGCTTCTACATGAGGACGCCGCGGACACAGCTCTTCAGCATCGAGCAGGCCGGCGAATTCCTCGACTCCCCCGAACGCGTGCTGCTGGTATTGCGATCGGCCGACGTGCCGGCGGTGGCGGCGGCGGCGCACGTGCCGATCAAGACGCTGGGCGAGGTCCGGTATCTGAATACGGCCAACATCCGCCTGCGCACGTTGCTGCGGCCCGATCCGGCGGCCGAGCTTCAAATGGTCTCGCTGGTTACGAATCGATAAGCCGGTCCGCCTGCCGCCTCGCGCTGCGCGCTTCGACGCCCGGCCCACGGTGGACGCGACAGGCGCGGAAGGCGGACGCTACAGAGACGTCACGGGAAGATCTTGCCGGGGTTCAGGATGCCGTTGGGATCGAAGGCGGCCTTGACCCGCTTCATCAGCGCGATGGTCTCCGGCGACAGTTCGAGCGGCAGGTAGCGCGCCTTCGCAAAGCCGATACCGTGCTCTCCGCTGATGGATCCTTCGAGCGCCACCACGCGCTCGAACAGCTCGCGCTCGGCCCGCGACGCCCTCGCCCGCTCCTCGGGGTCGTCCTTCCGCACCATCAGGTTCACGTGAATGTTGCCGTCGCCGGCGTGGCCGAACGACGCAATGCGGAGACGATGGCGCTGCTTGAGATCGTCGATGGTGTCGAAGAGCTCGGGGACACGTCCACGCGGCACGACGACGTCGTGATTGATCTTCAGCAGCCCCGTCGCGCGCAGGGCGAGCGACAAATCACGCCGGACCTGCCACAGGGCATCACGCTCGGCCTCGCTGGCGGCGCGCGTCACCGCGAGCGCCTGCGTCTCCTCGCAGGCCGCCGCGACTCTCCCGATCTCCGCTTCCACGCCGGCCGCCGTGCCATCGCACTCGATGATGACCAGGGCAGTGGCGCCGGACGGCACGACCGGGCGTCCGACGTACGCCTCCACCGCGCGCAGCGAATCGGCGTCGACGAGCTCGATCGCCGCCGGCACCGCCCGGCGCGCGATCAGGGCGCTCACCGCGTCCACGGCGCGGCGAATCGACGGGAACGACGCCGCCAGCGTCGCGCGCGCCGGCGGCTTGGGTACGAGGCGCAGCGTGATCTTCGTGATGATCGCCAGCGTGCCCTCCGATCCGACGAGCAGCTGCGTAAGGTCGTAGCCGACGACGTTCTTCACCGCCTTCGACCCGGTCTGCAGGATCTCGCCAGTCGGCAGCACGGCCTCGAGCGCCAGCACGTAGCGTTTGGTGGTTCCGTACTTGAAGGCCCGCGGCCCTCCGGCGCACTCGGCGACATTGCCGCCGATCGATGAGGTATCGAGGCTTGCCGGATCGGGCGGATAGAAGAGCCCGACGCGTTCGACCGCGCGCTGCAGGTCGCCGTTGATGACGTTCGGTTCCACGACGGCGACCAGGTTGAGCTCGTCGATCTCGAGGATGCGATTGAGCCGCGCCATCGACAGCACGATGCCGCCGCTCGTGGGCACCGCGCCTCCGGTGTAGCCGGTGCCGGCGCCGCGGACGACCAGCGGAATGCGCCGCTCGTTGCAGATCCGCGCGACGGCGGCGACGTCGGCGGCCGAGCCCGGGACGACGACCAGATCGGGAAGATGGCCCTGCCCCAGCGCATCGGCGGCGTGCGCGGCCAGGGACGCCTGGTCGGAGCGCACGTAGTCGTCGCCGACCCTCTCGCGCAGCGCGTCGACAATCTCAGCGGTGATGGTCAGTGCTTCTCTGCCCCTGTGTCGTGCTCACTGTGAGGCCGTCGCCCGGGCCGGCTGCAGCGACTCGGCAAAGCGCAGAATCCGCGCCGCGCCTTCGCGCAGCTGCTCCATCGACGTCGCATAGGAGATGCGTATGTAGCCTGGCGCCCCGAATCCCTCGCCGGGGGTGACGACGACGTGCTCCTGCTCGAGCAGCGCCTGCGCGAACTCCGCCGAGGAGGACACGCCCTCCGCCGACAGCAGCCGCGAGATGTCGGGGAACAGGTAGAACGCCCCGCTCGGCTTGACGCACCGGATGCCGGGGTTGGCGGTCAGCCACGCATGGATGTTGTCGCGGCGCCTCCGATACTCCTCGAGCATGGCGGTGACGGACGCCTGCGATCCGCTGACCGCGGCGAGCGCCGCCTTCTGCGTGATCGACGTGATGTTCGACGTCGACTGGCCCTGGATCACGTTGAACGCCGCGGTGACCTCTTTCGGTGCGATCGTCCACCCGCATCGCCAACCGGTCATCGCGTACGCCTTCGACGCAGAGCCGGCGATGATCGTGCGGTCGCGCAGCTTCTCGAACAGGATTCGCGGCAGGTTGTGCGGTACGGGCTCGTAGATCAGCCGCTCGTAGCAGAGGTCGACGATCACCCAGATCCCGCGTTCGGCCGCCGCCTCCGCCATCGCGGACACATCCGCTTCGTCGATCAGCGCGCCGGTCGGGTTGCCGGGCGAATTGAGGATGATCGCCTTCGTCCGCGGTGTGATGGCGGCAATCACCGCGTCGGCGTGCACCTTGAACCCGTCAGCCGAGCTCGTCTCGACGATCACCGGCGAGGCGCCCATCAGCTTGACCTGTTCGGGGATGGTGGGCCAGTACGGGGCGTGCGTGATCACCTCGTCGCCGGGGTCGAACAGCGCCATCGCGGCGTTGAACAGGGCCTGCTTGCCGCCGACGGTGATCAGCACCTCGGCGGGCGTGATCTCGACGCCGTAATCCTCCTTGTATCGCGTGCAGATCGCCTGACGCAGCTCGGGGATGCCGGGCGCCACGGTATAGCGGGTGAAGTTGCTGTCGATTGCCGCCTTCCCCGCCGCCTTGACGTGCTCGGGTGTTGGAAAGTCCGGTTCGCCGGCGCTGAAATCGACGACGTCGCAGCCTTCGCGCCGCAGCCGGTCGGCCTCGGCCGCCACCTTGAGCGTCGCCGACATCGCGACCTGGGCCAGCCGCCTGGCCAGCATCAGCCGCGCACTCCCGCGCCGCTCTGCTTGCGGCGCATGGCCTGTTCCACGGCCGGCGGCACGAGGCCGGTGACGTTGCCGCCGAGATTGAACACTTCCTTCGTGAGCCGCGAGCTCAGGTAAGTGTACTGCTCGGCCGGCATCATGAAGACGGTCTCGAGCATCGGCTCGAGATGGCGGTTCATCAGCGCCATCTGGAACTCGTACTCGTAGTCCGACACCGCACGGATGCCGCGGATGATGGCGCTGGCCCGGCGGCGGCGCGCGTAGTCGACGAGCAGCCCCTGGAAGCTGTCGGCTTCGACGTTGGGGTACTCGCGGAAGACTTCCCGGATGATCCCCACCCGTTCGTCGGCGGCGAACAGCGGCTTCTTCTCAGGGTTGACGAGGACCGCGACGACGATACGTTCGAACAGCCGCGCGCTGCGCAGGATGATGTCCACATGACCGTTGGTCAGCGGATCGAATGAGCCTGGAAACACGGCCAGTCGGCCAGCCGGCGGGCGAGACATCTCACTCCTTTGCGAAGAACGTCAGCGTGCTGTCGCCTGATTTGACGCGCCGGACCGCCATGAGCGTGGCGGCCGCCTCCGGTTCGCGGCGCGTCGCATGTTCCAGCACGATCAGCCCGCCCGAGGCCAGCACGCGGGCCGAAGCCTCGAGCACGGCGCTCGTGGAGCCGATGTCGTACGGCGGATCCAGAAAAATCACATCGAAGGCGTTCGAACCCGGACCCGCCAGGACCGCGGCAACATCGCCACGATGGATAGTATAGCCCCCCTCCACACCGCAGGCCCTGAGGTTCTCCTCGATCAGCGCGACCGCGCGGCGGTCGTGCTCGATGAACGTGACGAGGGCGGCGCCGCGGCTGATCGCCTCGATGCCGACCGCCCCGGTTCCGGCGAAGCCATCGAGCAGCCGGGCGCCCTCGATCCGCGGCGCGAGGATGTTGAACAGCGTCTCGCGCAGCTTGTCGGACGTCGGACGCACGCCCTCCCACCGCGGGGTCTTGAGGCGGCGTCCCCTGAAGCGCCCGGCTATGACGCGCATCGTCCCGGCAGGCGGTCGTCGGCGGCGGCCGTCATCCGATTTCGATCAACCCGAACTGCTCCTGCCACTGGTGCCGCACGAACGCCTCGAGCTCCGGCGTCAGGGCACCGCGCTCGACCAGGGCCCTCGCCTCGCGATGGGCCAGCTCCATGATGTCGCGATCGCGCACGAGGTCGCCGGTGCGCAGCTTCGGCAGGCCCGACTGGCGCGTGCCGAAGAAGTCGCCGGGCCCGCGCAGCTCGAGATCGCGCTCGGCAATCGCGAACCCGTCGGTAGTCGATGCCATCGCCTTAAGCCGCTCGCGCGCATCGTCGGTCCACGGCGCCTGGTAGAGCAGGATGCAGACCGACTGCGCGGCACCGCGGCCGACGCGGCCGCGGAGCTGATGGAGCTGCGACAGGCCGAAGCGCTCCGCATGCTCGACGACCATGATCGAGGCATTCGGCACGTCGACGCCGACCTCGACGACCGTCGTCGAGACCAGCACGTCGATCCGGCCGGCGGCAAAGGCCTGCATCACGTTGTCCTTGGCCTCCTGCTTCATGCGCCCGTGCAGCAGGGCGACGCGGTGCGCCGGAAAGACTTCCGCCTGGAGGTGGTCGGCCATCTCGGTCGCCGACTTCAGGTCGACCTTCTCCGATTCCTCGACGAGCGGGTAAATGATGTACGCCTGACGTCCGGCATCGAGCTCGCGCCGGATCAGCTCGTAGATCTCGTCGCGCCGCGACTCGGGCTTGACCAGCGTCGTCACCGGCTTGCGGCCCGGCGGGAGGTCGGGGATCTTCGAGACGTCCAGCTCGCTGTAATCGGTGAGCGCCAGCGTGCGCGGAATCGGCGTTGCCGTCATCAGCAGGACATCGGGACGCAGCCCCTTGGCGCGCAGCGCCGCGCGCTGCGCCACGCCGAAGCGGTGCTGCTCGTCGATGACGACGAGCCCCAGCTTCTGGAACGTCACCTGTTCCTGCACCAGCGCGTGCGTGCCGACCACGAGGTTGGTCGTGCCGCGCGCGATGCTGGCGAGCAGCGTGTGCTTCTGCAGCCCCGGCGTGCTGCCGGTCAGCAGATCCACGCGGAAGCGAGACAACGCCAGCCGTCTGGCGATGTTGCTGTAGTGCTGCGCGGCGAGGATCTCGGTCGGCGCCATGAACGCCACCTGCAGCCCGTTCTCCATGGCGACGATCGCCGCCAGCAACGCGACGATGGTCTTGCCGGCGCCGACGTCGCCCTGCAGCAGGCGGTGCATCGGCTCGGGACGGCGCATGTCGTCGACGATCTCCTTGATCGCCTGACGCTGGCCGGGGGTGAGCTTGAACGGCAGGATTTTCGCCGCCTCGGCGCGGATGCGATCGTCGACGATGGGCACGAACGGTTTCCGCTCGAGGCTGCTCGCGTGCCGCCGCCAGGCGTGGCCGATCTGGAACAGGAAGAACTCCTCGAAGATCAGCCGCTGCTGCGCGGGCGTGCGGAACGCATTCAGCACGTCGACCGGCGCGTCGCTCGGCGGGAAATGCGACTCCTCGAGGGCCGCCCGCCGCGGCATCAGCCGCAGGCGCGCGCGCAGATCCTCCGGCAGCGGATCGGGAAGGTCCGGAGGCAGCTGGTCGAGCGCCTGGCGCACCAGCCGGCGCTGCATGTTGGGCGTCACGGTGCCCGTCTTCTCGTAGAACGGCACCACGCGCCCGGTGTGCACCGCCGAGAGATCGTCGCTGACGAGCTCGTATTCCGGGTTGATGAAGTGCAGCCCGGTCGAATCCAGCTTCACGTCGCCGAAGATGACCACCTGCAGATGCGGCCTGAGCACGTCGGCGAGGAAGGCCTGGTTCATCCACGTGCAGCGAATCGATCCGCTGGCGTCGGCAACGACGGCGTGAAAGATCTTGAACCCGCGCCGCCGCGTGAGGGCGACGTTGGCGGACTTGATCTCGCCGAGCACCGCCGCCTTGCTGCCGGGCTGCAGCGTGGCGATCGGCTGCATGCGGCTGCGATCCTCGTAGCGGAACGGCAGCCGGTACAGCAGGTCCTGGACGAGAACGAGGCCGGCGCGTTTGAGGTCCGCGGCCTTGCGCGGACCTACGCCTTTCAGGAACTGGAGAGGTGTGGAGAGAACGTCGACGGCTGTAGGCGTCACTGCACGATGACGGCCTGACCTTGTCCGACCTCGATCTGGCGAATCCCTGCCGGCAGCGGGAACGGCGCGTCGATGTCGATGCCGCGCGGGTCGTCGGACGTGCGTGAATAGTACGAGACCAGCTCCTGGAGCACCGTTTTCGGCACGGGCACGCCGGAGATCGACGCCTGCTGCAGCTCGAAGCGGCCCTGGCCGTTCTGCGTGTGGAGCACGCCGGTCACTGTCACCGGCAGCCGGCCGCCGAGCAGGTTCCAGGGATCGACCAGCGATCCGCTCCGCTTCGTCCTGGCCACGGCGTCGAGATCGACCGTCGCGACGCCGCTGACCCTTCCGTCGCCGAGGATCGTGATCTGCGGCTCGGTCATGCCGGGCGGCAGCAGCGGACGGGCGCGGTAGGCGAACCACGAATTGAGCTCGGTCTCGGTCACCGGCGTGCGGCGGGCGTTGGGCGTGCGCGCGACGAGCGTCCCCTGCTGGGAGATGATCGCGATCTTGCGCGCGAACGCATCCGCGTGCTCCGGCGAGAGTGCAGCGGCGGCGGTGAGAACAGAGGCGCTGAGCATCAGCGCGAGGCCCGCGCTGAGAGCGATGCGGAAGAACATAGGCGACCTCTCTGGTGCTGGCTGATCACGAGTGTAGCATCGACGCGGGCTTGATCTTCGCTTTATGTTCGCATATAGTGCCGCTACCTCGGCTAGGGGTCGATTGGAGGATGGACTGTGCTTCCGCTCACCAAACGTCAGCGGGAAATCCTGGACTACCTCAACGAGTTCATCCAGCAGCACGGCTACGCGCCGAGCCTGGAGGAAATCGGCCGCCGTTTCAACCTGTCGTCGCTCGCCACCGTTCACAAGCATCTCAGTAACCTTCAGGAAAAGGGGTTCATCCGCCGGGCGTGGAACCGGAGCCGATCGGTCGAGCTGGTACCCACGCGGAGCGCGGGTCGCGCGCTGGAGCTGCCGCTGCTCGGCTACGTGGCCGCAGGCCTGCCGATCGAGGCCGTGCCGGGAACAGAGACGATCGCCGTCCCCGAAACGTTGGCCGGCAAACGCGACAGCTACGTCCTCCGCGTCAAGGGCGACTCGATGATCGACGAACAGATCCGCGACGGCGACTTCGTGATCGTCGAGGATCGCAAGTCGGCCGACAACGGCGAGATGGTCATCGCCCTGGTCGGCGGGAACGACGTCACGCTCAAGAAGTTCTATCGGGAGAACGGGCGGATTCGTCTACAGCCCGCCAATCCGGCGATGCAGCCAATCATCCTCGACCCCGACGCCGTGCAGGTTCAGGGCGTGGTCGTCGGCGTGATGCGCAAGTACTGAAGGCCGGGCATCCACGTCGAGCACCGCCGCACCCGGCGCGGTCCCTTGTGTCTGCGCGCTTTGCCTATACTTGGGTACTTCGGGCAGGCTCTCTGCCCGCGGCCATGTACCTGCACCAGAACTCGTACGTGCACGCCGGTCCGGGCCCTGTGCCGTTGACCTTTGACTGACCTATGAGCGATCAGCCCGAGCGCAAGCAGATCAACTTCACCATCGTGCCGGACGAGCAGCCCGGCGAACCGCGCATCTACGCCAACTTCTGCTCGATCGCCCACACACCGTTCGACTTCACGCTGACCTTCTGCGAGGTAATGCCGCTCTCGGAGAAGGAGGTGCGCGAGGCCGAGGAGCACCACGTCGTGCGTGCGCCGGTGCGGACGCGCATCGTGGTCCCGGTACAGTTCATCCCGAACCTGATTACGGCGCTGCAGGAGCACGTCCGCGTGTTCAACGAGACCTACTCGAACCTCGGGTGGTCCAAGGGGCCGGTCCACTGAAATCACCAGACGTCACCCGCCGCATCATCGAGAGGCTGTCCGAGCAGCACCCCAACGCGGACACGGAGCTGCACTACCGGAACGCGTTCGAGCTGCTCGTCGCCACGATCCTCTCGGCGCAATCGACCGACGCCCGGGTGAACATGGTCACGCCCAGGCTGTTCGCGAAGTACCCGGATGCCGCCGCGCTGGCGGCGGCGCGGCCGGCGACGCTCGAAAAGCTGATCAAGTCCACGGGATTCTTCCGGCAGAAGGCCAAGGCCCTGATTGGCATGGCCAGGGCGCTCGTCGCAGAGCACGGCGGCGAGGTGCCCGCCAGCATCGAGCAGCTCACCCGACTGCCCGGCGTCGGACGGAAGACCGCCAACGTCGTCCTCGGCCACGCACTCGGGGTTCCGGGGCTGCCCGTCGATCGCCACGTGCTGCGGGTGGCGAACCGTATCGGTATCGCCGAGGGCGACGATCCGGTCAAAGTCGAGGCGCAGTTGTGCGCGGCGCTGTCGCCCGACATGTGGACGCTGGCGTCGGACGTCCTCATCCTGCACGGCCGCCGCATCTGCCGGCCGAAGCCGCTCTGCGACAGGTGCTTCGTGATCGACGAATGCAACTACTATCGCAGCGTCGTTGCCGCGCCGGAACCGCCCGGCCGGCGGGAGCGGCCGGCACGGACGCCACGACCCAGCCATGACACGCGCCGCGTTCGAACGCCTCGTCACTGAAGCGATCGCGCTCATCCCCAGGCGGTTCCGGCGCGAGATCAAGAACCTGGCGATCGTCGTCGAGGACGAGCCGAGCCCGGAGCTGCTCGAGGAGATGGAGATCGAGCCGCCGGACTCGTTGTACGGCCTGTATCAGGGGACGCCGTTGACCGAGCGCACGTGGCCGTACGGCAACACGCTGCCCGACCGGATCACCATCTTCCAGAAGCCGATCGAGGAGGACTGCGAGGACGAGGACGAGATCCGCGCGGTCATCGGCGAGACGCTCATTCACGAGGTCGGCCACTACTTCGGTCTCAGCGAGGAGGAGATCGAGGAAATCGAGGAGCGCTATTGGCGCGGAGAGACGCTGGGGCCCGAGGAGGAAGATTGAACGCGGGGCCCCGCCCGCGCAAACGCTTCGGCCAGCATTTCCTCGAGCCCGCCTGGGTGGCCAAGCTCGTCGATGCGCTCGACGCGCGGCCGGACGAAACCTTCCTCGAGATCGGCCCCGGCCGCGGCGCGCTGACCGTCCCGCTCGCGCCGAAGGTGAAGCGATTGATCGCGGTGGAAATCGACCGCGGTCTCGCGTCGGCGCTTCCGTCCAGGGCCCCCGGCGTGCAGGTCGTGCAGGCCGACGTGCTCGACGTCAAGCTCGCCGAGCTTCTCCGCGACGTCGACAGACCCGTCCGCGTGGTCGGCAATCTTCCCTACAACGTCGCCTCCCCCATCCTGTTCAAGCTGCTCCACGAGGCCGACGAGGGGCAGCTGCTCCGCGATGCCACCGTGATGCTGCAGAAGGAAGTGGCCGATCGAGTCATCGCCGCGCCCGGGTCCGAGGGTTACGGCGCGCTCTCCATTCAGGTGGCGCTGCTCGCCGACGCCGAACGCCTCCTTTCCCTGCCGCCGGGAGCGTTCCGTCCTCCGCCAAAGGTGAGGTCGGCGGTCGTGCGCCTCCGGTTCCGCCCGCCGGCAGTGGATGTCGGCAACCGCGAGGTGTTCGAGAAACTGGTTCGGGGCCTGTTCGCGCAGCGACGGAAGACCCTTGCCAACGCCCTGAAACCGGTGGCCGACGCTGCCGGGATGTCGGCCGCCGCGCTCATCGATCGCGCCCGGGTCGACGGCAGCCGGCGGCCCGAAAAGCTGACCCTGGACGACTTCGCACGCCTGTCGCGAGCTATGCTATGATTCTGCCCGGAAACTGTTGAGCCTGCCGGATTTTGTCCCTTCGACCCGGCTCGGGGATGCCTGAGCGGACGGTCGGAGGCCAGGCGATCCCAGCCGCCTGATTCGTGACCGGAAACCTGCCAGGGTTTCCGTTCGCGCGAACAATCGAAGAACGTTCTGTCGCGCTGGTTTCAGTGAGAACTCGCTCGTTTAGTGTGTCTGGCGGCCGCCGCCGTGCGGCCGAGGCCCCCTTGTCGAAGGATGCGTGCGGCGCGGTGCGTACGGGGCGACTGCGGTCCGGGAGATGATGGCGACTGCTGTACCGGACGTGTCGCCGTCGACGCTGGAGGTCGTGCCGCTGGGCGGCCTCGGCGAGTTCGGCATGAACATGATGGCCGTCTCGTGGGAGGACACCACCATCCTCATCGATGCGGGCGTCATGTTTCCCGACCCCGACCAGCTCGGGGTGGACCTGATCATCCCCGACCTGACGTTCGTCGAGTCGCGGCGCGACCGCGTCAAGGCCCTGATCCTCACCCACGGCCACGAAGACCACATCGGCGCGGTGCCGCACGTGATGCCGATGTTCGACGGCCCGGTCTACGGCACCGCCATGACGCTGGCGTTCGTGCAGCCGAAGCTCGACGAGCACGAGATCGATGCCGGCGACCGGCTGAAGACCGTCAGCCCGCGCGACACGGTCACGGTCGGCCCTTTCACGATCGAGTTCATCCGCGTCACGCACAGCATGCCCGATTGCGTGGCGCTCGCGATCAGGACGCCGATCGGCACGATCGTCCACACCGGCGACTTCAAGATCGATCAGACGCCGATCGACGGGCAGCACTTCGATCTGCACCGCTTCGCGGAGCTCGGCGCGCAGGGCGTGCTCGCCCTTTTCGCCGACAGCACCAACATCGATCGCAAAGGCTTCACCGGTCCCGAAGTGGAGGTCGTCGAGGCCTTCGAGGAGCTCTTCACCAGCACGCACGGCAAGCTCGTCGTTGCGGCGTTTTCCTCGAGCATCTACCGCATGCAGGTGCTCGTCGATCTGGCGACCCAGTTCGAGCGCAAGGTGGCGTTCGTCGGCCGCAGCATCGTGCAGAACTCGGAGATCGCGCAGCGGCTCGGCTTTCTGCGCATTCCGACCGGCGTGCAGATCCGCGAGAGCGACGTCGCCAGCTACGCCTCACAGGACGTGCTGTGCATCACGACCGGCTCACAGGGGGAGCCGCAGGCGGCGCTGCCGCGCATCGCCATCGACGATCACCGCTTCGTCAAGCTCGGACCGGACGACACGGTGGTGCTGTCGGCGAGGGTCATTCCCGGGAACGAAAAGGCCATCGCCCGCACCATGAGTCACATCGCCCGCCGCGGCGCCGATGTCGTGACGCCCGACATGAAGCACGTGCACGTCTCCGGCCACGGGTCTGCGGAAGAGCTGAAGCTGGTCCTGTCGCTGGTGCGTCCGCGGTATTTCGTGCCGATCCACGGCGAATATCGACAGCTCGCGCAGCACGCGCGTGTCGCCAGAACCGTGCTGCGCGGGCTCGAACCGCCGGTACAGGTTCTGCTTGCCCAGGACGGCGACATCCTGCAGTTCGATCGCAACGGCGCGCGCATCGCCGACAAAGCGCCGGCCGGCCGGGTGCTGATCGACGTCACACGGGTCGGCGAAATCGGCGACGAAGTGCTGCGCGACCGGCGCCACCTCGCCGCCGATGGTCTGGTCGTCGCGGTCGTCGCCATCAGCCGGCAGACCGGCGCACTCCAGGGCGCGCCCGAGCTGGTCTCGCGCGGCTTCGTCGTCGACGAGCGGCAGGCGCCGGCGCTGTTCGAAGACGCCGAGGCGGTCGTGCGCGAGTGCATCGCGACATCGAGCATCGAGGAACGCGCCGATCAGGGGTTGATGACCGAGAAGCTTCGCGTCGAGCTGCGCCGGTACTTCAAGCGGCGGACCGGACGGAGACCCCTGGTGCTGCCGGTACTGATGGAGATCTGAGCGTTGCCTGAGTCCACGTTATCGCGCCGCATCAGCGAGTTCGTCGGCGTCGCGCTGTTCGCGCTCGCGCTGATCTGGCTGATCTCGCTGGTGACGCACGACCCGGCCGACCCGGTGTGGTTCTTCACGACGGGCGCCTCGCAGCCGCCGGCGAACTTCGTCGGCCGCGTCGGCGCGTTCCTGTCCGAGCTGTCGTTCCAGCTGCTTGGCTACGCGGCGTACGTCATTCCAGCGGTGATCGGCGTCGCCGGCTGGCACTACTTCTGGTGCCAGAAGCCCGACGCCGCCTACACCAAGCTCACCGGCGTCGCCCTGCTCTTCGGCTGCGTGAGCGCGTTCCTCAGCCTGGTCTTCGGCAGCACCGAGATCTCGGGCAAGACGTTCCACGCCGGCGGCTCGATCGGCCGCGCCCTTGGACAGCTCATGTCCGAGTACCTGAACCGCACCGGCTCGCTCATCGTCCTGCTGACGATGATGATGCTGGCGGTGATCCTGTCGACGCAGTTCTCGTTCGGCCGGATGTTCGCCAGCGCGACGGAGCGATCGCAGAACCTGTCCGCGCGCGGCATCGGGTGGCTGCGGGCGTGGATCGAGCGCAAGCGCAAGGACATGGCGCGGCGCGAGGTCATCGCCAAGCATGCGCGGCCCGTGGTCGCCACCCCGAAGCCGGCCCGGGCTGCCGGCGCCGGCACCGAGGAGCCGGCCGCCAGGCCGGCGCGCCCGATCGAGCCCGACATCGACGCACCGCCGTCGCCGCGTCAGCCGCCGGTGGTGGCACGGAAGAAGCCCGAGCCCACGCCGCTGCCCCTGGCCGAGGAGCCGAAGGCGCCCGCCCAGAAGCGGCATGGGGCGTTCACGCTTCCCCCGCTTTCGCTGCTCGATGCACCGAAGGCCGAGCGCAAGATCGACGAGCGCGAGCTGATGGAGGCCGCGCACCTGCTGACCGAGAAGTGCCGCGAGTTCTCGGTCGAAGGCCAGGTGGCGCAGATCCATCCCGGGCCGGTCGTCACGACGTTCGAGTTCAAGCCCGAGGCCGGTGTAAAGTACAGCAAGATCACCAGCCTCGCCGACGATCTCTGCCTGGCGATGCAGGCCGAATCCGTGCTCATCGACCGCATCCCGGGAAAATCGACGGTCGGGATCCAGATCCCGAATCCCAACCGCGAGGCGATCTCGCTGCGCGAGCTGCTCGAGTCGGAGGCGTTCCAGCGGTCGACGTCGAAGCTGACGCTGGCGCTCGGCAAGACGATTCACGGCGAGCCGTACGTCGCCGACCTCGCCACCATGCCGCACCTGCTCATCGCCGGGTCTACCGGCACCGGCAAGTCCGTCGGGCTGAACGCGATGCTCACCAGCATCCTCTACCGCGCGACGCCGGACGATGTGCGGCTGATCATGATCGATCCAAAGCGGCTGGAGCTGGGGATGTACGAAGACATTCCGCACCTCCTGTCGCCGGTCGTGGTCGACCCGAAGAAGGCTTCGAACGCGCTGCGCTGGGCGGTGCGCGAGATGGAAGAGCGCTACAAGACGCTGGCCGCCGAAGGCGTGCGCAACATCGAGCAGTACAACCGCAACGTCCGCCTCATCCTGCAGGAGCGCGGCGCCGATGCCGAAGAGGCGCCGAAGCCGCTGCCCTTCATCGTTGTCGTCATCGACGAGCTCGCCGACCTGATGATGGTGGCGAGCAACGAGGTCGAGGAATCGATCGCCCGGCTCGCGCAGATGGCGCGCGCGGTGGGCATCCACCTGATTCTGGCCACGCAGCGGCCGTCGGTGGACGTCATCACCGGCCTCATCAAGGCCAACCTGCCGTCGCGCATCTCGTTCCGCGTGTCGTCGAAGATCGACTCGCGGACGATTCTCGACAGCAACGGCGCCGAGCAGCTCCTCGGCAAGGGCGACATGCTGTTCCTGCCGCCCGCCTCGTCGCGCGCCATCCGCCTGCATGGCCCCTACATCTCCGAGCAGGAGAGCGCACGTCTCGCCAGCTTCCTGCGCAAGCAGGGCAAGCCGGTGTTCGACGACACGATTACGGCCGAAGAAGAGGGCAAGAGCGGTCCCGGCGGCCTCGACTTCGAGAAGGACGAGCTCTACGACGAAGCGGCGCGCATCGTCGTCAGCAGCGGCCAGGTGTCCATCTCCTACCTGCAGCGCAAGCTGCGGATCGGCTTCAGCCGCGCGGCGCGGCTGGTGGACATGATGGAGGCCGAAGGCCTGGTGTCGCCGGGCGCGGGCGGCAAGCCGCGCGAGGTGCTGGTGGATCGCAACTACTTCGAGGAAGTCGATGCGCAGCTTCGCTAGGCTCCTCGCGCTCCTGCTCGTACTGGCCCCGGCCGCCCACGCGCAGACGTCGTCGTCGCAGGCGAAGAAGCTGTACGACGAGGCGCTGAGGCGCGAGCGCATCGTCCGCCAGGATCTGCAGCGCGCGAAGACGCCGGAGGCGCAGGCCGCGGTCCTGCGCAAGGTTCGCACGCTTTCCGGCACCTACGAGGACATCTCGCGGCTGTTTCCGACGAGCGACTACGCCGACGACGCGCTGTGGCAGGGCGCCGCGCTGGCGGCGGATGCGTTCTGGGAGTTCGGCGAGGGCACCGACCGGACGACCGCGCTGCGGCTCTTCTCCGCCCTGACATCGCGCTTCCCGTCGAGCTCGTTTGCGCCGAAGGTCAGTTCGCATACCAGGCGGCTGCAGGATGCCCGCGCCACGACGCCGACGTCGGCGGCGCCGCCAACGACACCCTCATCGTCGGAGCCGCCGACGACACCGTCGTCCTCGGCAGCACCCACGAGCTCGTCCTTGGCGCGGCCCAGGACCTCATCGTCACCGGCACGCCGGGCAAGCACTCCGGCGTCCACCAACCCGGCGTCGAACCTGGCGGCGCTGCCCGCTCCGCTCACCAGCATCACGCGCGAAGTGCTGCCCGAAGTCCTGCGCTTCGTCATCCAGGTCGGCCGCGAGGTCACCTTCTACGACGAGCGCATCGACGGCCCGCCGCGCGTCTACCTGGATCTCCACAACACCCGGGTGGTCGAGTCGCTCAGGGACAAGGCCCTGAGCTTCCCCGACGACCTCGTCAAGCAGGTGCGCATCGGCCGCCAGCCGAACTCGCGAACGCGGGTTGTGCTCGATCTCATTCAGACAGACGCGCGCTACAGCGTGTATACCCTCTACGACCCGTATCGCATCGTCGTGGACTTCGAGCGCGAGCGCGGGATCACGCCGGCGCCGGATGCCACGCTCGCGGCGACGAACGCCGCGGCGTCCGCCCCGCCGGACGCGAGGCCGGCCGCAGTCGTCGAGCAGCCCGCGCCGGCTTCCGAGGTCCCCGTGGTCGCCACAGCCGCGACCGAATCCGCGGCCAGGCCGCTCGATCCGGAACCGCCGCCGCCGGCGCCGCTGCCGCCATCGACGAACGTCAGCGGCGGGTTCTCGCTGTCGCGGCAGCTCGGGCTCGGCGCCACACGCATCGTCGTCGACGCCGGGCATGGCGGGCACGATCCCGGCGCCAAGGCGCGGGGCATCGAAGAAGCCGCTCTCGTCCTCGACGTCGCCCTTCGGCTCGAAGCATTGCTGAAAGACGCCGGCTTCGAGGTCATCATGACGCGCCGCACCGACACCTTCGTTCCGCTCGAGGAGCGCACGGCAATTGCCAACCGCGCCGAGGCCGATCTCTTCCTGTCGATCCACGCCAACGCGAGCGCGACCGAGGCCGCCCGCGGCGTGGAGACGTACTTCCTGAACTTCGCCACGAACCCGCAGGCCGAGGCCATCGCCGCCCGCGAGAACGCCGGCGGCTCGCAGACGATGCGCAACCTGCCCGACATCGTGCGGGCGATCGCGCTCAACAACAAGATCGACGAGTCGCGCGATTTCGCGTCGATGGTCCAGAACGCGCTCTACACCAGGCTGCGGAAGACCAACCGGAACGTGCGCAATCTCGGGGTCAAGCAGGCGCCGTTCGTGGTGCTGGTCGGCGCCACCATGCCGAGCATCCTTGCCGAGATCTCGTTCATCACCAACCGCCAGGAGGCGGCGCTGCTCAAGACGGACAGATACAAGCAGCAGATCGCCGAAGCGCTGCTGGCCGGAGTCCTCAAGTATCAGCAGGCGCTGAAGAAGGTCCCGGCGATCGCGGCGACGAAATAGCCGGTTCCCGGTCGGCCGCTCGAAACGATCGATGATCGGCGTGTCGAGCTGCGCCGTCGAAGGCTCCAGCTTCAGACCCGGCTGCTCACGAATTGCCGTGAAGGCGTGCGGCGCAGCATCGGGCGGCGGGACGAACCCGGGCCCGCGGCGCGATCCGGATCCGGTCAGCGCCGGAACGATCAGGACGCGCGGCCGGCGAACTCGCGCGTTTCGGTGTGCACCTTCACGCGGTCCCCTTCCTTGATGAACAGCGGCACGCGAATCTCGAGACCGGTCTCGAGCCTGGCCAGCTTGGTGACCCCGCCGCTGGCCGTGTCGCCGCGGACGCCGGGCTCGGTGTAGGCGACCGTCAGCTCGACGCGAGGCGGAAACTGGATGCCGATCGGCGCGCCGTTGTACTTCTGCACCTGGACCATCACGTTGTCGACGACCAGCTGACGATCCTCGCCGAGCGTCTCGGCCGGAATCGTCAGGGTCTCGAACGTGTCCTGATCCAGGAAGTGATAGCCCTCGCTGTCCGCGTACGAGAACGCCGCCGACACCTGCACCAGGTCGGGCTCCGTGAATTTTTCACCGGCCTTGAAGGTCCTGTCGAACACCGCTCGGGTGAGCAGGTTGCGCATCTTGATGCGCGCGAGCGTCTGGCCTCCGCGGGCCGTGGGGCGCGACACCTCCACGTCGAGGCAGTGGTAGGGCGCGCCGTCGAACTCGAAGAACATCCTGCGCTTGATGTCGATGGCCTCGATCAATGCGGGCATGCGTCCGGGATCTCCGCCCTGCAGGATACATCGTGATGCCGAGTTGGACCGAGCCTCCCGCACGCGCGGTGTGCTACACTGTGCGAAGTGGGTGGCATGCGTCGGCACATCCGTCGGGTGGCGGGAAGCTGGCTGGTCCTCCAGCTCCTGCTGAACGTGTCGATTCCCGTCGGGCTCTATGCCTCCACGGATCACGAGGAATCGGCGCACGAGGAGTGCACGTGCGAGCACCCCGCCGGCGGAATATGCCCGATGCACCGGCATTCGCCCGGCAAGCCGTCGCCCTCGACGGAATGCTCGCTTCGCAGCGCTCTCGACCCTCTCGACGCGCTGGTCTCGTCGATCATCGGGCCGATCGGCGTGCTCCCCACGTTCGTGGCTTCGATCGCGTCTCCTGACGCCGAGGTGCGTCCGCGTCACGTCGACCGGACGCCGCTCGACCGCGTCGCGCCTCCCGACTCGCCTCCCCCGCGCCTCTAGCCCGTCGCTCGTTCACGTCTGTCGTTCGTGATCGCCACCGGTGTGGCGGTCTCAGCCGCTGTGGGGCATCCGTCCACGCAGCGGCTCGCGGCGATCGACTACCAGCGGGGTTGAGGCATGGAAAATGGGGTACTGCATTCGAGCTCTGGTTCTTTCAGCCGTGGTGTGTACGGCTGCGTCGGCGCCGGCGTCCGCACAGGAAACCGTCAACTTCGCCAGCGTCAGCGGCCGCGTCGTTGATCCGCAGGGCGCGATCGTCCGCGGCGCCACGGTCGCGGCGCGCCACATCGAGACCAACGTCACGGCGACGACGACAACCGACGCCGAGGGCCGGTTCCGCTTCCCGTACTTGCGAATCGGTCCGTACGAGATCACGGCAAGCCGGCCGGGGTTCGCCGACGCGACCCAGGCGCTGACGCTGACGCTCGGCGCTGCGTACGAGCTGCCGCTGATGCTCGGCCTCGGCGGCGTCACGGCGAGCGTGACCGTCTCTGCACAGGGCACGGTGCTCGAAACCGCGCGCAGCCAGATCGCGGGCACGATCGCGCAGGCCGAGGTGCAGAGCCTGCCGATGAACGGCCGGAATTTCCTCGACCTGGCGCTGCTCGTTCCAGGCGTTTCGCCCGCCAACATCGGCACGACGCAGCTCTTCGCCGAGACGTCGGCCGTGATGGGCCAGGGCATCTCCGTCAACAGCCAGCGCAACCTGTCGAACGGCTTCATCGTCGACGGACTCTCGGCCAACGACGACGCCGCCGGGCTCAGCGGGATTCCCTATGGCGTCGATGCAATCGAGCAGGTCCAGGTGGTGACCTCCGGAGGCCAGGCCGAGCTCGGACGCGCGCTCGGCGGCTACGTCAACATCGTCACGAGGAGCGGCACGAACACCCGCCGCGGAACGGTGTACGGATTCTTCCGCGATGACGCGCTCAACGCCGCCAATGCCCTGTCCGGGACGAAGCTGCCGATGAATCAGCAGCAGTACGGCGTCAGCCTTGGCGGCGCGATCGTCCCGGACCGGACCTTCTACTTCGCCAACGTCGAGCAGCGGCGACTGAATCAGACCGGCCTCTCGACGATTGCTCCGGACGCTGTCGCGCTGATCAACGAACGCCTCGCGGCGGCCGGCTATCCCGGCGCACGGGTCAGCACCGGTGTGTATCCCAATCCCGTGCGCAGCGCGAACGTCCTGGCCAAGCTGGACCACCAGTTCAGCGGCAGCGATCACGTCAGCGTCCGCTACGCCGCCTATCGAGTGACCGCCGACAACGCGCGCGGCGCCGGCGCGTTGAACGCGCCGACCGCGTCGACCGGCCTCGACAACACCGACCACTCGATTGCCGTCGGCAACACGTGGACGCTGTCCGACCGCACCGTCAACGAGACCCGCGTGCAGCTCGGTCACGGCGATCTGAAAGCCCCGCCGTCCGATCCGATCGGCCCCGCCGTCAACATCGCCGGCGTGGCGTCGTTCGGCACCTCGTCCGGCAGCCCGACGCGGCGCGTCAACACGATGTATCAGTTCGTCGACAACATCTCGCACCAGGCGGGTGCGCACGCGCTGCGGGCCGGCATCGACATCGTCTACAACGACGACACGATCACGTATCCGCGCGCCGCCAGGGGCAGCTATACGTTCGCCTCGCTCGATCACTTCATGAGGGGCGACTACAACGGTTTCTCGCAGACGTTCGGCGACCCGGTCGTGTCGCAGACCAGCCCCAACATCGGCGTCTACGCCCAGGACGAGTGGAAGATCGGGGAGTCGCTGACGCTGAACCTCGGCCTGCGCTACGACGTGCAGTTCCTCGATCCCATCGAGACCGATACTAACAACGTCTCGCCGCGCGTCGGGTTCGCCTGGTCTCCCCTGGCCTCCCGCGATCTGGTGATTCGCGGCAGCGGCGGGTTGTACTTCGATCGCGTTCCGCTGCGCCCCGTCGCCAACGCCATTCTGTCGGCGGGCAACACCACGGATCCAGGCAATCTCCATCAGCCCGGCGTCGCCGGACTTCTCCCGACTCAAACGGGCGCGCCGGTCTTCCCCGGCATCCTCCAGGAACGTCTGTTGACGACAACGCTGGTGGACTTCACAACGATGGACCGCAACCTGCAGAACGCGTATTCGAAGCAGGCCGCCATCGAAGTCGAGCGGATCCTCGCGCCGGGGACCACGATCAGCGCCGGCTACCAGTACCTGCGCGGCGGGAATCTGATCATGCTCGTCAACCGGAATGTGCCGACCTGCGTGGCGGCCGGAGCCAACAACGGCTGCCGTCCCGATCCCCGCTATCGCAACAACAATCAGTACTCGTCGGTGGGCGAATCCAACTATCACGGCCTGCACGTGTCGTTCGTGCAGCGTCCGACAGCGTGGGCCGGCCTGCGTGTCAGCTACACGCTGTCGAAGTCGATGAATAACGTGGGCCAGACGTTCTTCAGCTCGCCGGTCGATCCGGGCGACATCAATCGGGACTGGGCGCGGTCGGATGACGACCAGCGGCACCGGCTGGCCATCAACGGCACGATCCGGACGCCGGAGGCGCGCGCCGCAACGGTGTGGGAGCACCTGACGCACGGACTTCAGATCAGCGGCACGCTCCTGTCGTACTCGTCGCTGCCGTTCAACATCACGTCCGGCGTACAGAGCCTCCAGGGCACGACCGGCCGGCCGTTTGCCGACGGCACCACCGCGGCCGCGAACTTCGACGTGCGGACGGCGAACCTGATCCCGCGCAATGCGGGCACGGGCAACGACTTCTTCACCGTGAACCTGCGCGTGAGCCGGGTCTTCCGCGTCGGCGGCAGCGCCAGGCTCGAGGGCATGGTCGAAGTGTTCAACCTGACCGACCGTGTCAACCCGATCACCCGCAATGCGAACTTCGGCCCCGGCGCGTATCCGGCCGACCCGGCCCCCGGCTTCAATCGGATCACGGCCGTCGGAGATCCGCGGACGCTGCAGCTGGGGCTTCGGCTGACGTTTTGAGGACGCGACAATGACACCAGCATTCACTCGCCTGGTACTCGTGTTCGCCGCCCTGGCTGCGATCGCCGGCGACGACGTCACCGCGCAGCGGCCCTCTGTCGCCGTGCAGGGCCGTGCCAATGCACATCCGTCGCTCGCCGCCATCGGCCGGTTCGCGGTGCTCACGTGGAGCGCTGAGACGACGGCTGGCGGGGCCGATATCTTCGCCGCCGTCAGCCGCGACGGCGGCCGCACGTTCGGCGCTCCGGTCCGGGTGAATCGTGTTGCGGGCGAGGCCAACGTCTCCGGCGAACAGCCGCCGCGAGCGGCGCTCGTTCCCGCCGCCTCGGGCGATCCCGTCGTGACCGTCGTCTGGACAGCCAGGGACACGGCAGGCACGCGCCTCATGTCGGCACGTTCCACGAACGGGGGCCGCTCGTTCCTCACGCCTTCGCCCGTTCCGGGAAGCGAGTCGCCCGGCAATCGCGGCTGGCATTCGATTGCCTCCACACGCGACGGCGACATCGCCGCGATCTGGCTCGACCACCGGGACGTGCCGTCGCGAGGAGGATCGACTGCACACTCGGGGCATCAGCACCACGCCACGCCGGCGGCGCAGGCCGACGGCGTCGCGCGCGCCCAGCTCTCGCAACTGTTCTTCGGCCGCGTGGCGAACGGGAACGCTCGCGGGATCGCCAACGGTGTGTGCTACTGCTGCAAGACCGCGATTGCCACCGGCCGCGGCGGCGCCATCTATGCCGCATGGCGCCATGTCTATCCCGGCAACGTTCGCGACATTGCCTTTGCGATGTCGTCCGACGGCGGACGGACGTTCACACCGCCCGTGCGCGTCAGCGACGATCGCTGGGCCATCGACGGCTGCCCGGAGAATGGTCCGGCGATCGCGACAGACGCGGCCGGCCGCATTCACCTGGTGTGGCCGACGCTCGTGCCCGGAAGAACCCCGTCGAGCGAGCCGACGCTCGGGCTCTTCCATGCCACCTCGCGCGACGGCCGGACGTTCTCGCCCCGCCAGCGCATTCCGGCCGAAGGCGTTCCCCGCCACCCGCAGATCGCGATCGATTCGCAGGGCAATCCGGTCGTGGCATGGGACGAAGAGACACGTGAGGGACGGCGTGTGGCGCTCGCGCGCGGAACGATGCAGGGTGGAGGCACCGTGCGGTTCCTCCGCGAGCGAATTGGCGGCGGCGAGCGGGGCGTGTACCCCGCCATTGCCGCCGCTGGAGATGGGATCGTGCTGGCCTGGACCAGCGGCCAGGCCGGTCAGACGGTCATCGCCACGGAGCGGCTGACGCCGTAGGATCGGCGGGCGTCAGTTCAGCGTCCACAGCGAGAGCGTGGAGACGTCCTTGATCAGCACGCGGTTCCCCGAATACGCGGGCTGCCCCCACGTGGCCGCATCGGACACCTTGTAGCGGCGCAGCGGCTCGAACGCGGTCTTGTTGTTCCGGGCCACGAGCAGCTCGCCATCGTCTTCCAGGCTGAAGAACAGGTCGCCGGAGCGCGCGATCGCGGCGTGCGCCGCCTGACGCCCTTCGGACGTCCACAGCGTCTTGCCGGTCGCGGCGTCCACGGCAAAGTACTGGCCGGAATTGCGGTTCGCCAATCCGAACAGGACGTCGCCCACGACGACGGCATCGCTCATCCGCAGCGGGATGTCGGCGTTCTCCCACACGACGTCGGTCACCCACTGGTTCGCGCGCTTCGCAACGGCCAGCGCCCGCGTCGGCTCGCCGTTGCCCGACACGATGATCGTCTGCCCGTGCACGACGGGTGTAATCGAGTTGGTCTTGTTATTGACCACGAACGGACGCTCCCAGAGCAGCGCGCCGTTCGAGACGTCCACGCCAACGAGCTTGCCCTGCGTGATGGTGATGAGCTGCCGCGTGCCCTGGATGTCGGCGATGACCGGCGATCCGTATCCGGGGCCGTCGCCCTTCCAGCTCCACCGCACGTCGCCGGTGTTGACGTCGAACGCCGTGAGCGCGCCGGCATCGTCGCCGCCGACGTGGAAGATCACTACGTTGCGATCGGCGATCGGCGAGAACGAGTGCGTGGTGTACAGCGGGACGGGCGTCGAGCCGGGCTTCTGCCACAGCACCTTGCCGGTGGCCGCGTCATAGGCCGTGACGATGCCCGTCATCCCGATCGAGAACAGGCGTCCGTTGGCATAGACCGGCGTCGACTTCGGACCCGGTCCATGCTGCCTGGTCGCGCTGTGCATCGTGAACGGCGCCTCGTGGCCCGTCTGCCAGAGGATCTTGCCCGTGTCCGCGTCGAGCGCCATCATCACCTCGCGCTCGCCCTGACGGGAGAACTGGTAGATGCGGTTGCCGACCACGAGCGGCGTCGCGTAGCCCTCGCCGACCTCGACCTTCCACTTCTGCGTCAGCTTCTCGGGCCACGCCTTCGGATCCGACGGCGCCGGGGCGGAGCCGTCGCGATTCGGCCCGCGCCACTGGGTCCAGTCGCCGGCCGCCCGCTGCTGTGCCGCGAGCGGCGTCATCACCACGGTCAGGAAAAGTACGGCAAGCACACGACAACTGATCGCTCGCATGCGGAAGTCCTCCCGTTAACGCGCGCGCACATCATAGCTGGTAAGCGTGCCCTGATTCCGGATGTAGAGCCGTCCACCGGCCACCACCGGATGCGCCCAGCTGGGCCACCCCTGGTCGGCAATCGTGAACCGCCCCTTCTCTCGATAGCCCGCCGGCGTCGCTTCGACGAGGCCGACGACGTTGTTCTCGCTGAGGATGTAGAGATGGCCGTCGGCGTAGGTGACCGCCCCCTTTCCCACGCTGCGGTCGCGCCACACCACCCTGCCGGTGGCGAACTCGAGGCAGGTGAGGATCGAGTCGTTGTAGCCGTAGATGTAGCCGTCCACGAGCACGACGCCGCCGTGATGGTTCTTCATGTTGCGGGTGAAATAGATTTCCTGCGCGCGCACCTCGTTGTTGGCGGCACGCAGGCCGAGCAGCGCCGCGCCGGTGCCGTACGACGAGGTGAAGAACACCTTCCCGTCCGAGTACACCGGCGTCGCCACGTTGGCCGTCCTGTTGGACGCCGAGTCGTTGCGCCACATCAGCTTTCCGTCCGAGGCGCGAACGCCGACGCCCGCATCGGCGGTGAACGCCATGATCGTCCGCACGCCTCCGACATCGGCCACGATGGGCGACGAGTAGCCGGCGCCGTCGCTCAGCTCGCGGCTCGTCCACACGGTCTTGCCCGTCATCTTGTCCAGCGCCACCATGCCGGCGCCGCGGCCGCCGGGCGTGACGATCACCAGCTTGCCGTCGACGAGCGGCGACTCGCTGAGCAGCCAGTTCGGGTTGCTGCCGCGGAAATCCCTGAGGATGTTGCGCTGCCAGATCACCGATCCGTCCGCCGCGCGAAGACACGCCAGATCGCCGGTTTCGCTCAGCGCGTAGACGCGCTCGCCGTCCACGGTCGGCGTGCTGCGGGGGCCAGGGCCGCGGTCGTTGTCGCCTGCAGGTCCGAGGACGCGTACCCAGAGCGGCTTGCCGTCCGCGCGGTTCAGCGCCGTCACGACGCTCTGGCGGTTGCGCATGCCCTGGACGTAGACGCGATCGCCCTGCACGGAGATGGAGCCGTAGCCGGCGCCGAGCATGGACGCCGACCAGACCACCGGCGGCCCGGAGCGCGGCCACTGCTTGAGGAGCCCGGTCTCTTTCGAGATCCCGTTCCGATCCGGGCCGCGCCACTGCGGCCAGTCAGATGAAGACTGGCCGTTCAGCGAAACGGCCGTCAGGAGAAGGACGGTCGCGCAGAGGAGAAACCGCTTCATGCTGAGCTCCCGACGCGTCGCGGTCGCCGGCAACAGCCGGAGACTGGCAGTGGTGTGTTGTACGTCCGCGGGCACAACGGGCCCGGAATCACGGGCGGACGCGGCCAACACGCGCGTCGGCCCACGACCGTCAATTATGCACACGGCGCTCGCCGTCGCGCTAAACTGGCCCGTTGAGATCGTGCCGGGAGCTGGTCTGATATGCCTGGTTTCCCGGAGGATCGGACTGGCTGTCGCAGCCGACAGCCCCGGTTCGTAAGCATCGACAAGCCAGTGTGGCGTATCGAGCTATGACCTGTTCCACGTGTCGCGCCGACGCTGGCGCGGGCGGCCGCGCGTCGCGGCCGCCCGTGAGCGAAGGCGGAGGATGTGCATGCTGAAGAAAGCCTGCCTGGTCGCGGCGATTGTCGCCGGACTCTGCGTGTCGCTGCCCGCCCAGAGCCCCCGCAGGGTGCGGGCCGGCGACTGGCCCGAACTGCGCGGCCCGAACCGCGACGGCAAATCCGTCGAGAAGGGGCTCATCAGCACCTGGCAGTTGAACGGCGAGAACTTCCTGTGGCGCGTACCGGGCGGCGGACGCTCGACGCCGATCGTCATGGGCAACCGCGTCTACGTGCAGAACCCCACCGGCAGGGGCCCGACGCTCCAGGAGCGCATCCTCGCCCTCGATGCCGACACCGGCAAGACGATCTGGGAATACAGGTTCAACATCTTCCAGAGCGACGTGCCCGCTCACCGCATCGCGTGGGCGTCGCCGGCGGCCGATCCGGAAACCGGCAACATCTACGCGCTGAGCGGCGGCGCCCAGGTCATCGCGTTGAGCCCGGACGGCAAGCTGCTCTGGGAGCGGTCGTTCGGCGAGGAGTTCGCGGCCTTCACCACGCACGGCGGCCGGACGATGTCGCCGGTGGTGGATGGCGATCTGGTGATCGTCAGCGCGGCCGTGTCGAACTGGGGATCGGCCGCGGCGCGCGCGCATCGCTTCATCGCGCTCGACAAGCGGACGGGAGAGGTCGTCTACGTGTCGAACCCCGGCGGCCGTCCCTATGACACCGCCTACGCCCCGCCGCTCATCACCACCGTCAACGGCATGCGTCTGCTGATCGACGGGCTCGGCGACGGCGCCGTTCACGCCATCAAGGTGCAGACCGGCGAGAAGGTGTGGAGCCTCCCGCTGGCGAAACGGGCGATCAACACCGGCGTCGCCGTCAGCGGCAGCACCGTGTTCTTCTCCCACGGCGATGAGAACCTCGAAGGCGTCGAGCTGGGGCTCATCGGCGCGGTGGACGGCGCGCAGACCGGCAATCTCAATCTCGAGATGGCGAAGTGGACGACGAAGGGCATCGAGTTCAGCTTCTCCTCGCCCATCGTCGACGGCACGCGTCTCTATCAGATCGACAACGGTTCCACGCTGCGGGCCTACGACACGAATACCGGCAAGCAGTTGTGGTCGCTGCCGCTGGGCCAGGCGCAGAAGGCCTCCCCCGTCCTGGCCGACGGCAAGATCTACGTCGGCACCGACGGCGGCGTCTTCTTCATCGTCAGGCCCGGTGCCGACAAGGGCGAGATCCTGAGCCGCGTCGAGCTCCCGAACAGCACCAACAGCTGCTGCGGATCGGAAGGCACGCCCGAGCAGATCCTCGGCAACGCCGCGATCTCGAGGGGCCGCATCTACTTCATGTCGAGCGACGCGGTCTACGCAATCGGGTCGCGGCGGGCGACGTCGCCGAGCGGCTTCGCGGTGAACGAGCCGGCGGCCGGCGCGCCCGGTCCTCCGGCGCACCTGCAGGTCGTACCCACGGAGCTGAACCTGGACCCGGGTCAGTCGGTGCGGCTGAAGGCGAGGCTCTTCGATGCTCAGGGCCGCTTCATCCGTGAAGAGCCGGGTGCCACGTGGTCGCTCGAGGGCCTCGAGGGCACGGTGACGAACGGCACGCTGACGATTGCCAACAAGCCGGTTCAGCAGGCCGGCCTGATCCTCGCCAACTTCGGCGGCCTGACCGGTGAAGCGCGCGCCCGCGTGGCGCACCCGCTGCCGTGGACCGAGGACTTCGAGAGCTATGCCGACGGGTCGATTCCTCCCGGCTGGGCCAACACCGTTCCCGGACGGCTCCTGGTCGCGACGCTCGACGGGCAGAAGGTGCTGCACAAGGAGCCGCTCGACACGATCTTCCAGCGCGCACGCACGTTCATCGGCCCGACGTACTGGTCGGACTACACGTTCCAGGCCGATGTGCGTTCCAACGAGCGCCGACGGCAGATGGCCGACATCGGGATCACGGCGCAGCGCTATTCGCTGGTGCTGTACGGCACCTCGCAGCAGCTGAAGATCGAGCCGTGGGAGCCGGAAACGCAGCGCACGGTCAAGAAGCCGTTTGCGTGGAAGCCCAACGCCTGGTATCGCCTCAAGCTGCGCGTCGAGAACCTCCCCGACGGACAGGTGCGCGCACGGGGCAAGGCGTGGCCCGCCGGAGATCCTGAACCGGCCGAATGGACCATCGAGATGCTGGATCCGATCGGGAACCGGCAAGGCGCGCCCGGGCTCTTCCTGAACGCACCCTTCGGTGCGTACCTCGACAACTTCTCTTTGACCAAGAATTGATGATGCGATCCTTCGCCACTCTCGTGCTCGTCTCGGCCGCGGCGGTTCAGCTCGCGGCCTCGGATCCCGGAAACGGCACCTGGCCGATGTGGGGCGGTACACCCGATCGCAACCAGGTCTCGAACATGAAAAACCTTCCCACCGACTGGGACGTGAAGACGAAGAAGAACATCAAGTGGGTGGCCGATCTCGGATCGCAGAGCTACGGCAACCCCGTCGTCGCGGGCGGGATGGTGTTCGTCGGCACCAACAACGAGCTGCTGCGCGATCCCAAGCAGCCCGGCGACCGCGGCGTGCTGATGGCATTCCGCGAATCGGATGGCCAGTTCCTCTGGCAGCACACCCATCCCAAGCTCGAAGCCGGCCGCGCCAACGACTGGCCGTATCAGGGCGTTGCCAGCTCGCCGCTGGTCGAAGGCGAGCGTCTCTATTACGTGAGCAATCGCGGCGTCGTGCACGCCCTGGATATCCACGGATTCAGGGACAAGGAGAACGACGGCCCGTACACCGACGAGAAGCTCACGGGCGAGAACGACGCCGACATCATCTGGGCCTTCGACATGATCGAGGAAGTGGGGTCCTATCCCCACAACCTCTCCAACTCGTCGCCGGTCGTGTCCGGCGACCTGATCTTCCTGAGCACGTCCAACGGCCAGGACGAGAGCCACGTCCACGTGCCGTCGCCGCGGGCGCCGTCGATCATCGCGCTCAACAAGAACACCGGGAAGCTGGTCTGGGAGGACAACTCGGTCGAGGACCGCATCCTCCACGGACAGTGGTCGACGCCGGCCGTCGGCACGATCGGCGGCGTCCTCCAGGTCGTCTCCGCGCAGGGCGATGGCTGGGTGCGCGGCTACGAGGCGGCGACGGGCAAGAAGCTGTGGGAGTTCGACACCAACCCGAAGGACTCCGTCTGGCCGCGGACGCGCAACGAGCTGATCGCGACGCCCGTCATCCATGAGAACGTGGTCTACATCGCCAACGGCCAGGATCCCGAGCACGGCGAAGGCATCGGCCACATGTACGCGATCGACGGCACGAAGCGGGGCGACATCACCCAGAGCGGGCTGATCTGGCACTACGACAAGATCCGCCGGTCGATCTCGACCGCGGCGGTCGCCGACGGCCTCGTCTACATCGCCGACTTCAGCGGCTACCTCCGGTGTCTGGACGCCAGGACCGGCCAGGAATACTGGGTCCACGACATGCTGGCCGCGGTGTGGGCGTCCCCGTTCGTCGTGGACGGCAAGGTCTATCTCGGCGACGAGGACGGCGACGTCGTCGTCATGGCGCACGGCAAGGAGAAGAAGCTGCTTGCCGAGATGAACATGGGCAGCGCGGTGTACGGCACGGTAGTGCCGGCCAACGGCGTGCTGTACCTCAACAACCGGAGCCAGCTCTTCGCCATCGCGAACCCGTAGGCAGGGCCATGGCACCGCGGTTCATCGCGCTCGTCCTGCTGCTGTCGGCTGCCGCGCTGCACGCGCAGAAGCCGTCGCCTGCGGCCGCGCCGGCCGACGAGTGGCGGCAGTTCCGCGGCACACCGCGGCTGACGGGCAACTCCTCGACCGTTCTCCCGCCGACCCTGAAAGTCCTCTGGACCTACGACGTCGGCGACCTGATCGAATCCTCGGCCGCCATCGTCGACGGCGCCGTCTACGTCGGCGGCGGCAACGGCGATCTGATCGCGCTCGATCTCGGATCGGGCAAGCTGAAGTGGAAGTACTCGACCGGCAATCTGATCGGCGAGTCGTCTCCAACCGTCAGCAACGGCATCGTCTACATCGGCGACCTCGGAGGCCTCGTGCACGCCGTCAATGCCGCCGACGGCAAGGCGGTGTGGACGTACCGCACGACGTCGGAGATCAAGTCGTCGCCGGTCGTCGCCGGGGGCACCGTGCTGATCGGGTCGTACGACGGCTTCCTCTATGCTCTGGACGCGGCGACGGGCGCGCTGCGCTGGAAAGCGCAGACCAACGGGATGGTGCATGCGACGCCGGCGGTGCAGAACGGCTTGGCGTTCATCGCCGGGTGCGACTCGGTGCTGCGCGCCATCCGCATCGCCGACGGCACCGAGGCGTACCGCATCGACTCCGGCGCCTACACCGGCGCCTCGCCGCTCATCGACGGAACGCGCGCCTACTTCGGCACCTTCAACAACGAAGTGCTCGCGTTCGACCTGCAGCGGCGGCGCATCCTGTGGCGCTATTCCGACCCGGATCGCCGGTTCCCGTTCTATTCCTCGGCGGCGCTTGCCGGCGATCGCATCATCGTCGGCGGCCGCGACAAGTCCATTCATGCGATCGACGCGAAGACCGGCAAGGCGGCGTGGACCTTTGCCACCCGCGCACGCGTCGACTCGTCGCCGGTGATCGTCAGCGGACGCGTCTACGTCGGATCGAGCGACGGGCGCCTGTATGTGCTCGACGCCGCGAGCGGCAGGAAGCTGTGGGAGTTCGACGCCGGCTCGGCGCTCACGGCTTCCCCGGCCGTGGCCGACGGCCGTCTCGTGATTGGCTCGCACGACGGCCGCCTCTACGTCCTCGGCTAGCGGCCTCCTGCGCCTCGTGCGCGACGTGCGCGGCGCTACTTGCGGGCGAAGCGGTAGTTGCCGGACACGTGCTTCACGTAGAGGCCGCCCTTGCCCCCGTCGATGAACTCGACGCCGAGCCCGTACAGACCGCTGAAGTCCTTGTCCGACGTCGCGATTAACGTCTGATCGCCACGGCCGTCCATGTTGCCCACGAGTTTTCCGCCAGCCATGGTAATGACGACCGTCCGGCCCGAGGGCACGGCCTGCCCGACGATCTGAGCGCTTCTCCAGTACGGCGGCTGCTCGACGTAGGTGCCGACGTACCGCGACAGGATCTCCGGAGCCACCTGGACTTCGTTCCTGCGCTCGTCCGACGCCTTCCCCACCCAGTGCAGCAGGCTGCGGCTCGCGCCCTCGTTGCACACCCACTCGAGCATCTCGGTGTCGGCGGCGAATTGTGCGCCCACCTTCACCGTGAACGGGCGTGTATACGTGTCCGGATCGTCCAGCGTGACTTCGACATCGAGCGTGCCGAAATTCGGACGGCGGTAGCGCTCGGTCAGGCGCAGCTTCTCGCTGTGCGGGTTGCCGTCGCGATCGAGCCACGTGCCGGTGTGGAAGCCGTAGCTCTCGACGACCAGCGTGTCCCCTTCCCAGCGGCCGACCGAATAGCCCATCCACGACACGTTCGGCTCCGGCTCCAGCGTGCGGCCGTCCATCCAGATCTGGCGATAGGTGAGATCGGGATTGAGCATCACGATCAGCTGCGGCGTCTGGACGATGCGCATCATCTCGGATCCGGTAGAGTCGCCGGAAGTGGCATAGGCCGGTCCAAGCGGCAGACAGCGCACCTGCATGCCGTCCTTGCCGAGGTCCTCCCGCCGGGCCTCGACAACAGCGCGCGCCCACGGCTGAATTTCGTCGGGCCTCAGATCGGCGGCGATGTTGCGCGCGTACTTCGGCGAGAACTTCGTCCACAGTCCGGAGAAGTCGGGTTTGCCGTCAGCGGTACGTGGTGCGGGAGCGGCGAGATTCGGCTTTCCGTCCGGCGTGCGCGGAATGCCGGGCGTCTGGTGCGTCAGCCACTGTGCGGCGAGCGGCGTACCGAGCGCGAGGGTCACGACGACGGCCACGACGATCTTCATGGCAGCACCTCACGTTGATCCCAGGACGACGCATTCGCCCCCGCCAGGGCTACGCCGAGATCTCGCGCTAGCGCTTCGCGCGAAGGCTGCTTCGTCGCCCCTGCACTACGACTTTTTCTTTGTCAGCCGCACGTCCTCGGGCCGCTTCATCGTCTTGATGAACTCGACGCGCCGGAACCGCACGGCCGACCAGTCCTCATCGATCGCCACCATGCGAACCGGCTCGAAGCCAGCCTCGCCCATCACGGCCCAACCGCTGTCGCGATTGATCTCGCTCTTGTACTTCTTCGACGAGCCCTTCGGGTACGCGAACCAGACCACCGCATCGCCCTTGGCCTTCCTGGCGATCTGCGGGCCGAGAGTGTCGACATCCTTCTGCGTCGTGACGAAGGCCAGCGAGAAGTCGATGTCGCCGCCCTTCGCGTCGCGCCGGATGGTGACCCCCTTCAGCGCCTTCAACTCCGGCTCGAAGCTCGCCGGGGCGTTCAGTACGGCGATCTCCTTCCGATCCTTCAGATTCAGCTTCGCGAAGGTCGACATCGCCATGCGGTCACGCTTCGAGCGCCGCGTTCATCGTGATCGCGGCGTTCAGGACCCGTGAGACTGGACACCCGGCCTTGGCGTTGTTGGCGGCGGTGTCGAAGGCGGCCTTGTCGGCGCCGGGGACCTTCGCCTTCACGTCGAGGTGGACCGCCGTGATCGTAAAGCCGGCGTCGGTCTTCTCGAGATTGACCGTCGCCGTCGTGGCGATCCGTTCCGGCGTCAGGCCGGCGTTGCCCAGCTGCGCCGACAGCGCCATCGAGAAGCACCCGGCGTGCGCCGCGGCAATCAGCTCCTCCGGGTTCGTCCCCTTGCCGTCCTCGAACCGCGTGCTGAACGAATACTGCGTGTTCGACAGGACGCCGCTGTCGGTCGACACCGTGCCCCTGCCGTCCTTGAGACCGCCCTTCCAGACTGCCGAACCTTTACGTTTCATTTCGTCGTTCCCTTCGAGATGCGATACAGCTTCGAAGCCGTCCGCACGATCAGGCTGCCGCGCGACACGGCCGGTGTCGCCAGCGTCATCTCATTGAGCGAGTTCTTGCCGAGCACCTTGAACCCGGGGCCGGCCTGAATGACGTAGGTATCTCCCTCCTCGCTCATCGCGAAGATCTTGCCGTTGTAGGCCCACGGCGACGCCGTGAATCCGCTCGCCTCGGCCGTGATCCGCTGCCGCCCGTAGATCTCCTTGCCGGTGCGCGCGTCATGGCTGGTGAAGAAGCCGCGGTCGAACAGCGTGTAGTACTGGTCGCCGTACACGATCGGCGTCGGGTTGTAGGATGCGCCGGTCGGCAGCGACCAGACGATGAACTCGTTCGAGGTCTCGCCAGGCTTCAACGAGATGTCTCCCGAGGCGCCCGGGCGGATCGCGTAGGCCGGCCGCAGCGGATCAGCGACGTAGCCTGAGCTGATGTAGAGCAGCCCGTGACGCGCGAACGGTGTCGGGATGCTGATCGTCGACATCCCGGAGAGCTCCCAGAGCAGCGTCCCCGACAAATCGTACGAACGCACGCGGTCGGATCCGGCCGTCACGAGCTCGGTCCGCAGCTCGTTCTCCCAGACGAACGGCGTCGTCCAGTTCGTGCCCTCCTGCCGATCCACTTTCCAGACCCGGGCGCCGGTGCGCGTGTCGTAGGCGGCCACGAACGACTGCTCGTCGTTGTCGTTGACGATGTAGAGGCGGTCGCGGTGCAGGACGGGAGATGCGCCGGTGCCCCAGTTGTTGCGCGTCTTGAACGGACCGATCGGAACGGACCAGACGGGCTTGCCCGAGAAGTCGAATGCGAAGATGCCGAGGTTGCCGAAGTAGAAGTACACGCGTTCCCCGTCGGTCACGGCGGTCTCCGACGCGTAGCTGTTCTTCAGATGTTTCGCCCTGCCCGGGGCCGCGCGGCTCACTTCACGCTCCCAGCGCACGTCGCCGGTGCGGAAGTCGATGTCGTAGACCATCCAGCGGTGCGGCGCGGTGGACGCCGGCCAGTCGCCCAGATAGAAGCCCGGCTTGGGCGGCTCCTGCTGCGCGGTGTTGATGACGGTGGAAACGAAGATGTGATCGCCCCACACCACCGGCGAGCTCCAGCCGATGCCCGGAATCGGCCGCACCCAGACGACGTTCTCTGTCGTCGACCAGGTCTCCGGGAGCGCGGGATCGTCGGCGGCGACGCCCGCTTCACTGCCGCGGAACCTCGGCCAGTCCTGCGCCGCGACGATCGGCGATGCCGCGACGATGGCACACAAGAGAACCCCGACCGGCTGCCAGCAACGCATCACATGTCTCCCGCGATCTGCGAAGGCTGAGGCGAGATGCTACCACGCCGCCGCGCCGCTTCCGGCACCAGTATCCGCAACACCGGTGTCGTCATGATGGTGGTCACAATCGCCATGATGACCAGCATGGTGAACAGCGCCGGCGAAATGACGCCGAGACTCAGCCCCACGTTCAGCACGATGAGCTCCATCAGCCCGCGCGTGTTCATCAGCACGGCCAGGCTGGAGGCGGTCTGCCAGTCGTGGCGCGCGGCGAGCGCGCCGGCCAGCGTGCCGCCGAACTTCCCGGTCGTGGCGACGAGGATGATCGCGGCGCACGTGGCCCAGGCCTGCCAGCCGGACAGCAGTCCCACTTCCGTTCGCATCCCGGTAAACGCAAAGAACGCCGGCAGCAGCAGGATCGTGACCAGATACTCGATGCGCTGCTGCAGCACGTGCGCGAGCCGGCTGTCGTGCGGGATGACGGCGCCGAGCAGGAAGGCACCGAAGATCGCATGCACGCCGATCGCTTCCGTCGTCAACGCCGACACCAGCATGGCGACGAGCGCCAGCGCCACCGCCTGACGATCGGGCTCCTCGCCTTCCCACCGCTTCGAGAACCTGACGGCCAGCGGCCTGATCACCGTGAACATGAACACGATGAAGACCACGGTCAACAGCGTCGGCAGCACCGCGCTGCCCTCCCCGGCGCTCACCACGCCGACGATGAATGCCAGCAGACACCACGCGGCCACATCACCGATCGCGGCACACCCGAGCGCCAGACGGCCGAGGGGGGTCCTGGTGAGCCCCTGGTCCGAGAGGATGCGGGCGAGCACCGGGAACGCCGTGACCGACATCGCCACGCCCAGAAACAGCATGAAGTGGAGCAACGGCACGCCGGCCGGCGACAGGTCGGAATACAGCTGCCGCGCCAGCCAGAGGCCGAGCGCGAATGGAACGGCAATGCCCGCCATCGCGATCCCGGCCGTGCCGCGCAGCTGCCCCTTCAACCCGTCGGTATCGAGCTCGACACCGACGAGGAACATGTAGAGGACGACGCCCAGCTGCGAGAGCAGGCCGAGCGAGGGCGCGATCGTTGCCGGAAGGATGAACTCGTACGCCTCCGGTGCGATCGCACCCAGCAGCGATGGACCGAGCAGAATGCCGGCAACGACCTCGCCGATGACCGGCGGCTGGCCGACGACGCGGAACACCCGGCCCAGCACGCGCCCGGTGATGACGACCGCTGCCAGCGCGAAGAGCAGATGCCAGAGCAGGTCGGCGCCCACGTCTCGTTCCGAGGAAGCCGCGGGCGCTCAGTGCGGGTGCCGCGCGAGGTGCTGCCGCAGCAGATCCTTGCCGTAGTCGTTGCCGTTCGGCGTGCGGATGACGACGTGGATGTGCTGGCGCTGCGGCACCTCCGGATTCTTCGTGAGGTGACGCAGATTGGCGGTCCGCTGGTGATCGAACTCGATCAGCAGCACCGGGCTGTGAATGCGGTAGTAGAAGACGCTCGTCGGCTCGGTGCCGCCGATCCAGGCGAACCACGTGCTGGCGAGATGCCGGTCCACGTCTTCCATCTTCACGCGCGCATGGCCCTCGTCCATGTTGCCGACGAACAGGCCAATCAGATCGCGGAGCTGCCGCTGCTGTGACGGGGTCAGCGCGTCGGCGCGGATTCCGGCATACGGAATCACCGCGTTGTCGCGGAAGGCTTCGGTGAGATTGTTGTTGCCCGTCTTCGCGGACTCGACGATCGCCCGCGCCCGCTGCTCGGGATTCAACGACGTCACGAACGCCAGGCCTCGATCCTGCTCGTCCTGGAGGATCTTCGTACCGGCGTACTTGCCCGAGGTCGCGACGACAGGCTCCGAGCCGACGAACATCGGCGTCATGACCACCTGATCGCCCAGCACGAAGTAGTTGATGATCGCGTGGTGGCCGTCGAGCTGCCATCCCCACGGCTCCGTGGCGGACGGCGCGCCCATCACCGTGAGGTGATACAGCCACTCGCCGTATTCCTCGAAGTTGTTGTTGTTCAGCTCGGCGAGGGTGTGATTCAGCCGCATGATGTCGCGCGTCAGCTTCAGCCCCTTCGCGCTCAGGCCGGCGCCGATCAGGGCAAAGGCCGCCTCGCGCTGCGCCTCGCTCATCTCCTTGAAGCTCACGCCCTGACGAACGTAGAAGTGCTGGTTCATCCACTTCCGCCACTCGTCATCGTCGACGGGAAACACCGTGCGCCGGCGCTGATCCCCGGACAGCGAACGCAGGAACGCTTCGGCCGCGCGCTGCACCGGCGCGGTCGAGACGCCGGTCGACCGGATCGCGAACAGACCCGGCTGCGTTCGGCCGTCCGTCGTGACGCCCTTGAAAGGCTCGGCGAGACCCGCGGTCTCGGCCCGCACCGACATCTGACGAAAGCGCTCGAGCAGGCTGCCGCCTTGAGCGTGAGCCTGCGCGAGCCAGGAGCCGCTCCAGAGGAGCACGAGCCCTGCCGCGAGCACCAGCCTTGGCCGCCGACGGATCCATCTCATCACGGGAGTCTCTCCGTTGAGGGTAAGCAGCGTCTCACCGGGAGAAGCATAATCCACGGCCGCCTCGTGCGGCAGCACAGATTCGGCTGGTCCGGAATCTGCAGCAATCGGCGCCCATGAAATGGCAGGGCCGGGCAGGAAGCCGCAACATCGAAGATCGGCGCGGCATGCGCATGGGGCTTCCGCTCGGGGGCGGCCTGGGCGGGATCCTGGTGCTGCTGCTCTATGCCGCGTTGACGGGCACCAACCCCATCGACTTCGTCAACACCACCGGCACGCCGACCGGGGAGACCGGTCCGACGGGCGTGCCGGCCGACGATCAGCAGGCGCAGTTCATCTCCGTCGTCCTCGGGAACACGGAGGACGTCTGGGGACGGCTTTTCACCCGGCGTGGCGCGCCGTACGAACCGCCCGTGCTGGTGCTGTTCAGCGGCGCCACGCAATCGGCGTGCGGTCTGGGCGAGTCGGCGATGGGACCGTTCTACTGCCCGCCCGATCGCAGGGTCTACCTCGATCTGTCGTTCTTCCAGGAGCTGGCGGACCGCTTCGGCGCGCCCGGCGACTTCGCGCGCGCGTACGTCGTCGCGCACGAGGTCGGGCACCACGTTCAAACGCTGACCGGACTGTCGGAGCGTGTCGCGGCGGCGCGCGCGCGGCAGGACCGCGCCGGCGGCAACGCGCTGTCCGTGCGCCAGGAGCTGCAGGCCGACTGCTATGCCGGCATCTGGGGCCATTACGCCGCCCGCGACGGCCTGCTCGAGGCGGGAGATGCCGAAGAGGGCCTCCGCGCCGCGGCGGCGATTGGCGACGACCGATTGCAGCAGCAGGCGCAGGGCCGCGTCGTTCCGGAATCGTTCACGCACGGATCGTCGGCGCAGCGCGTCGAATGGCTGACGCGCGGCCTCGCGAGCGGCCGCCTCGAAGACTGCGATACCTTCTCGCGCTGACCCTACCGCGTGGGTCCCTCCGGGAGCACGAGCATGGTGGCTTTCTCGGACTCCTCATCGGCGCGTGTGCCGGCGTCCCACGGCGGGATCGTGGGGTGGCCTTCCTCGTAGAGCGATTCGAGCGGCGCCCACACCTCGTCCACTTCGTCGCGAAACAGGTCGCCGATCAGCAGGTCGGTCAGCGTGCCGCGCAGGTGGGGGTAGCGCTTCACCATCTTTCCGAAACTGAATCCGGCGTAGTACTCGCAGACCAGGCGGCGCATCCGATCGACGCCCTGGTTGAACATCGGTCCCCACTTGCCCAGCTGCGCGCCCGACGTATCGCCGCTCTTCAGTCCTTCGACGATCGCGTCGGCCGCCAGCTCGCCGGACTTCAGCGCCAGCAGCACGCCCGACGAATACAACGGATCGAGGAACCCGAACGCGTCGCCGACCAGGACCCAGCCATCGCCGGCGACCTGCGAGGAGCGGTACGAATAATCCTTGGTCGCGAAGTACCCGGTCGCGCGGGTCGCTTTCGCCACGCGCTCCTTCACGCCCGGGCACATCTCGACTTCCTCGTCGTACACCTGCGCGTACGGCCCGCGTCCCTTGAACAGGTAGTCGAACGGCGCGACAACGCCGACGCTGACGATGTCGTCGTGCTGGGGGATGTACCAGAACCAGCCCTGCTTGTTGCCGTTCTGGATGACCAGGGTCGCGCCTTCGTCGCGGCCGCTGTCGCGATAGGCGCCCTTCCAGTAGGTCCAGATCGCGCCCTTGTTGAGGATCGGGTCCCAGATGCGCAGCTTGCGCCGGTTCATGATCAGGCCGTTCTGCCCGCTGGCATCGACGACGACCCGGGCGTGCACGTCGCGGAACGAGCCGTTCCCGTCCTTGATGCGGACGCCAATCGCGCGCTCGTTCTCGAAGATCACGTCGTGCACGCGCACGCCCTCGTGCACGTCGACGCCGTGCTCGCGGGCGTTGTCCAGCATCATCTGATCGAACTCGCTGCGCACCACCTGCCACGTCTGCGAGCACTCGTGCGGCTTGTTGTCCCAGAAGTAGAACGGCGCAGATTCCTTCCCCACCGAGTTCACGAACTGGACGCTGTATTTCCTGACGAAGTGGCTCTGCTGCATCTTCGGCAGCATGTTGAGCCGCTTCAGCACCCAGTAGGTCTCGGGAATCAGCGACTCCCCGATGTGGAAGCGTGGAAAGCGCTCGCGCTCGAACAACTGCACCTGCACGCCCTGCTGCGCGAGCAGCGTCGAGACCGTCGATCCCGCCGGTCCTCCACCAATCACGATCACGTCTGGATTCGTCATATCACCCGATGGCGCGCCGCCTTCGCGCTGCGCGGCTCCGGCGGCCAGGCCACTGATCAGTCACCACCAACCCGCTCATTTCTCGACTATGAACCGGCTCGCCTTCATCTCGAACCGCGGCAGCGTCCCGGGAGGGACCACGTTGACGGCCACCGTCAGGCCGAGCGCCTCGCGCAGCTGATAGGCCACGCGTGAGGCGATCGCCGCCTGGTCGCCCGCCCCCGGCGCGAGCTCGATCTCCACCCGGAGCGATCGCAGGGCGCCGGCGCTGTATACGATCGACCGGAACTCGACCACTTCCGCGAACCGGCGCACGACCGTTTCGATCCCAACAGGATAGACGTTCACGCCCCTGATGTTCACCATGTCGTCGGCGCGTCCGAGGATCCCGCCCTCGAGCCTCGCCCAGGTGCGCCCGCAGGGGCACGGCGTCAGACGACGCACGACGATGTCGCCCGTGCGGTAGCGAATCACGGGACTTGCGGTCCGTCCGAGGTTGGTCACCACCAGCTCGCCGGGTTCGCCGTCGGCGACGGCGCGGCCGGTTCTCGGGTCGAGCACCTCGGCGATGAACTCGTGCTCGTTGACGTGCAGGTAGCCCGGCGCCTCCCAGCACTCGAAGCTGACCGGACCGACTTCGGTCAGCCCGTGATGATCGATGACGCGCGCGCCCCAGCTCTGCTCGATCCGTGCCCGCGTCGGCGCGATGCTGCCGCCCGGCTCCCCGGCGACGATCAGCACGCGCACGGTGCTCTCGGCCAGCGGACGCTCCGGACGCTCCTGCGCGGCAATCTCCGCCAGGCGCAGCGCGTAGGTGGGCGTGCAGCACACGACCGTCGCCCCCACCGCCTCGATCAGCGCGAGCCGGATCTGGCTCGACATCCCGCCGCCCGGGATGCAGTGCAGTCCCATCTGGTAGCCGGCCTCGAACCCGGCCCAGAAGCCGAGGAACGGCCCGAACGAAAATGGGAAGAACACCCGATCGCCAACGCCGACGCGCGCGCCGCGATAGACCGCCTTCCAGCAGTCGAGCAGGAACTGCCAGCTCTCGTTGGTATCGACCCACCGCAGCGGCCGTCCCGTCGTCGACGACGTCTGGCAGTAGCGCGTGTAGCGTTCGAGCGGTTCGGTGAGCGCGGTTCCCCAGGGCGGATTGGCCGCCTGATCGGCGTTCAGCTCCGCCTTCGTCGTCAGCGGCAAACGCTCGAGATCGCGCGGGAACTGCAGCCGGTCGATCGCCAGCCCCGCGTCATCGAGCTTGCGCGTGTAGAACGCGTTGCGGCCGTAGATCGCGTTGATCAGCTCGCTCAGCCGCCGGCCCTGCGCGGCACTGAGCGCGTCCCGATCGAGGCGTTCGGCGATCATCATGGCGTGGCCGCACCAGCCGATACGGCGAACCGGCTGACGATGTCGGGCGGAATCGGCACCGCCTTCATCGACTGATCCGGCTGCTTCGCCACACAGACGATCGTGGCCGAGCCGACGGCGATCGCTTCACCATCCTTCGTGAGCTCGCAGGCGTACTTCATGCTGCGCTGCGAGATCGCCGTGATGCGGATGCGGATGTCGAACTCGTCCTCGAAGCGCAGCGGCCGCTTGTACTCGAAGCTGGCCGCCACCCGCGGAAAGCCGATCTCGGCCTCGCGATGCGCGATGCTGAGGCCGGTGGATCGCCACAACGCGTGCTCCGCCTCCTCCATGTAGCGGAAGTAGTTGCTGAAATGCACGATTCCGGCGCCGTCGCACTCGTAGAAGTAGACGCGGCGCCGGATCGTGTGCTCGGAAATCGGGGAACCCGGTACGCTCATCGACTAGGTATACCGGATGCCGGTGTGCCGGGGCAGGAAGAAGCGCGGGAGCAGGCCGTCGACGCGCAGCAGCCCCTCGCGCGTGAGCGCCACGACGGCGTCGGTGGCCGTCTGCAGATACCCTTCGGCCGTCAGCGACTCCAACTGATCGCGGAAGCGATCGAGCACGTCGACATGGTACTTCTCCCGGAAGTACGCGGGAGCGATCTTCCCGAGCTTCAACTGCAGGATGAACTCGCGGATGAAGCGCTCTTCATCGGTGGGACGGTAGGCTCGGCTGAGCGGCAGCTCGCCGCGCCGCACGGCCTCGGAATAGGGTTCCCACTTATCGAGGTTCTGCACGTGCACGCCGTTGATGTGGCCGAACGAGGCGACGCCGAGTCCGACCATGTCGGCCCCCTGCCACAGACGATCCGTGTAGACGAACCGGGTCCGCTCCGGATTCCTGACGGCGGTGTAGGCGCTGCGCACGTGATACCCGGCAGCCTCGAGCGCCTCGAACGCCTCGCGCACCCACCGCCGCTTGGTCGGCCAGTCGGCCACCGGCTCGGAGAAGCGGCCGGTGCCCTTCAGCAGGTTGCCGCTGATCGTCGTGTTGAACGGCAGCTCCATCTGGTAGATGGTGACGCTGTCGGGCGACAGTTCGAGCGTCCGCTCGATGTTCCTCCGCCAGTTCTCGTCGGTCTCGCCGAGCATGCCGGCGATCAGGTCGATGTTGATCTGCGGGAAGTCGAGCGAGCGCGCGTAGGCGTAGGCGCGGCCGATTTCGGGCGACCGGTGCGCGCGGCCGTTCAGCTCGAGAATGCGGTCGTCGAAATTCTCCACCCCGAGGCTGAGCCGGGTCACGCCGATGCTGCGAATCACCGCGAGCTTGGCTTCGGTCAGCGTGCCGGGCTCGCACTCGAACGTGACCTCCTCGGCGTCGCGCCACGGCGTCAGCGCCGACAGCCGGCCGACCAGACCCTCGAGCTGCTTCGTCGAGAGGAAGGACGGCGTGCCGCCGCCGAAGTACACGAAGTTCAGCGGCCGTCCGGCGATCGCGGGCTTCGACGCGCACAGCTCCCACTCCCGCGCCAGCACGTCCAGGTAGTCGTTGACTTCCTGTGCGTTCTTGTCGGTATACACGCGGAAGTAGCAGAAGTGACACCGCTTCCGGCAGAACGGGATATGCAGGTAGAGGCCGAGCGGGACGCCGGGAACTGGTGGCCGCTCCAGCGCCGCCTTGCCGTCCTGCTCCACCGCGGCCGCCGTCCATGCGGAGAACGGCGGATACGTGGCCACGAAATAGCTGCCGACCTCGGTCTGCGAGTCGAGCGTGGATGACGTCCGATCGGGCACGGTCCGTCCACTATATACTGCTCCCGCATTCGGAAGATTTCATGCAGACCGTAACCGATACCCCGAGGAAGAAACGAATGGGCTGGATCATCTTCGTGGCGGGCGCCGTCCTGTCCTGGGGCGCGTATGGCGCACTTTTGCACCTGGGGCAGACCCAGCTTGGCAATCCTCTCAAAGCCCTGCTCTGCGTCGGGGCCGCCTACTTCCTGATTGGCGTCATCATCCCGGTTGTGGCCCTCGGCTCGCAGGGCAACCTCTCCAACTTCGACTCGACGGGCCTGATCACCGCCACCATCGCCGGCGCGCTGGGCGCCGCGGGGGCGGCCTGCATCATCTGGGCCTTCCGCACCGGCGGGCTGCCCGTCTACGTAATGCCACTGGTGTTCGGTGGAGCCCCGCTCGTCAACGTCCTCGTCTCGATGCTGATCCACCCGCCGAAGGCGGCCATCAATCCGTTGATGTACGCGGGCTTTGTGCTGGTCTCCGTCGGCGCCGGTCTGGTCTTGTACTACCGGCCCACTGCGTGAGCGCCGCTGCGGCCGCGCAGAGCGATTGTGTCGTCGTCGGCGCCAGCTTCGCCGGCCTGGCCTGCGCCACGGCTCTGGCCCGGGCCGGGCTGCGCGTCGTCGTGCTCGAGCGCAAGGCCGACGTCGGCGAGAAGCTCCATACCACCGGCATCATCGTCAAGGACGCCATCGACCAGATCGCGCTGCTCGATGGCCTGCCCTCCTCCATCGTCAGACGGATCGAGGGGGTGCGGCTGTACGCGCCGAACCTGCGGTTCGTCGACCTCGCCGCGCCTGGGTACTACTTCCTCGCCACCGACACACCGGGGCTGATGCGCTGGCTGGCTTCGCGCGCCATCGAGGCCGGGGCGGGAATCGCGCTCCGCACGCCGTTCGTCAGCGCGCAGCGCACGCAAAGCGGCTTCGATCTCGGCGACGCCGGCACGACGCGCTTCATCGTCGGCGCCGACGGCCCATCGTCGCACGTCGCCCGGACGATCGGCCTGGGCCGCAACCGCAGGTTCCTCTTCGGCGTCGAGCGTGAATACGCCGGCGTCGAGCTTGCCGAACCCGACCGGCTCCACTGCTTCATCGATCGGCGGCTGGCGCCCGGCTACATCGGGTGGATCGTCGCCGGAGTGGGCGTGGTGCAGGTCGGCCTGGCGGGCCGCGTGCGATCGGGCAGGCTCACCGCGACGGAGGCGATGGAGCCGTTCCTGGAGAAGATCTCGGGAATCGCCGACTTCAGACGCGCGCAGCCCGTGTCGATCCGCGCGGGCATGATCCCCTGCGGCGGCGTCGTCCGACCCGTGGCCGCCCGTCGCGCAATGCTCGTGGGCGACGCGGCGGGGATGGTGTCGCCGGTGACGGCGGGCGGCATTCACACCGCGCTCAAGCACGGGCTCGCCGCCGGACATGCGATTGCCGACTTCCTCACCGGCAGGGCGGGCGACCCGAGCGAAGCGTTCGTGCGGTCGTATCCCGCCTTCCGGGTCAAGCGCATCCTGCGCTTCCTGTTCGATCACTTCCAGAGCGATCTCGCGTTCAACCTGCTGCTCGGCACCAGGGCCATGCGCGCTGCCGCGAGCATCGTCTACTTCCACCGGAAGGGCGTATTCACGCCCTAGCCTCCCGAGCGCGGTTTTCCCGACGCGCACTGCCGCCTTACGGATGGCCGATGGCCCAGAGGTGTCGATGCGTGCGGATGTACCAGCGTCCATCGACCAGCGCCGGCGTCGCCAGCGTCGTCTCTTCGAGCGCGTTCACGTGGAGCAGCTCGAAGGTCGGTCCGGCCTTCAGGACGAACGTCTCGCCATCGTCATTGGTGAAGAACACCTTGCCGTCGACGGCCACCGGGGAGGCCGAGAAGCCCTCGCGCCGCGCCACGCCCAGACGTCCCTGCCATATGACCTTCCCCGAGCTCGCGTGGTAGTTCGTGACGATGGCGGCCATGTCGTTGACCATGTAGAGGTACTCGCCGTACAGAATCGGCGACGGCACGAACGGTGATCCGCGCGGACTGCTCCACTGGAGGTGGCTCGAGGTGACATCGCCCTTGCCGCCCGGCCGGATTGCCAGCGTCGGGCCGGCGCGGCCCGAAGAGCAGAACACCATCCCGAAGCCGACGACCGGCGTGGGGATCACTTCGTAGCCCATCCCGCCGCAGCTCCACAGCTCGGCGCCCGTGTCGGGGTCATAGGCGCGCACGCGGTGCTGGCCGTTGACGATGATCTCGTCGTGATCGACGACGCGGACGGCAATCGGCGTGCCCCAGCCGACGTTGGCATCGCGGCGTGTGCGCCACAACTCCTTGCCCGTGCGTGTGTCGAATGCGGCGATGAAGGAACCGGCGAACTGATCCTGATAGAGGATGATGCGGCCCTTGTAGAGCAGCGGTGATCCGGCGGTCCCGTGATAGGCCTCCATCGGCCCGAGATCGCGCTGCCACACGATCTTCCCGTCCATATCGAAGGCGAACAACCCGCGCGGACCGAACGGAACGTAGATGCGCTGGCCGTCGGTGGCCGGCGTGGCCGAGGCGTGGCCGTTCTTGAAGTGGTTGCCCTGCCCCGTGCGCCCGGCCGGAGCGAACGCCTCCCAGAGCTTCGCACCGTCGCTGCGGCGGAACGCGAGCAGCGACAGACGGCGTCCGTTGTCGTAGGCGGTGGTGAGGAAGATGCGATCGCCCCACACGATCGGCGACGAGTTGCCCTCGCCGGTCAGCGGGACCTTCCATCGCACGTTCTGCGTCGGCGACCACCGGTCCGGGTAGCCGCTGCCCGGGGCGAGCCCCTGCCCGGATGGACCGCGCCACCGCGGCCAGTACTTCGCCGCCTCGCCCTGGTCGGCCACCATGTGCACGGCCGCAGCGGGTTCCTGTCCGATCACGCCAATCGCCTGCCAGACCAGGAGGACCGACAACGCCGCTATCGTCCACAGCTTGTGCATCACACCGCTGCCTCCGGAGCGAGTGTAGCAAGGTCCGCGCGCCACCTCGTCGGGCGGCTGCGGCTGTTTTCGAACGGCAGCGCGTCACGGAGTTGGCTGGCACGACCTGAGCATGAGACCGGGGGTGATGCCATGCCCGCGAAGGCGGGCCGGTTCATCAGTAAGTGAGCACCGCAATGCTGACTCGGGTGGTCGTGCTGCTTCTCGCGGGGATCTGGATATCTATCGAGGCCGTCTCTCAGGCAGCGGTGCAGCCAAAGGAGTCTCCTGCCTTTCCGGACGCGGACGATCTCCCCATCAGTGCGGAATATCACTACCGTCTGTCCGGCAGTGCGCGACCCTTCCTGTTCTGGATCACGCGCGACGACGTGGGCAGCGGCCGCCTGACCTGGCGGCGCACCCGCGACGGCACGCAGTCGCTCGAGCTGCTGATGGGCTCCGATCCGGAGCGTGCGCCGTTCAACACCAACCGCTGGGGCTACATCCGCGAGGTCGTGCGGGGCGACTCGGCCGAACTGGTGGCCATCAAGAGCGGGACGGAAGAAGAGACGATCGACGAAGTCAGGGCGAAAGCCAACGGGCGTGACGGCGATCGCACGCTGCTCTTCATCCGCGAGCGCATTACTCCCCACGAGGCACGGGCGTCGACCGCCCTGGTGGATGTCGGCGATGCCAGCTACCGCGAGCTGAGCCTCGTGCTCGAGGAGATGTCGAAGGTCCGCGACTGGGAGGAGCGGGTGAGCGCCCGTCCGCGCGCGACCCGTCCGGGATTCCTCGTGGCGCTCACCGAGTTGATACAGTCGGGCGTCGACTCGTGGCTGGCGGCATCGGGCTCGTCGTTCAAGTACGGGACGCGGACGCTCGTCTACATCCATCGCGCGAAGCCGTACGAGCTGCGGCAGTCGGACGTCGAGGTGCTGCGCGACGTCACGCTTGGTGGCCGCCACTACCCGCGGCTCCTCCGGGGGGCCTTCCGCCTCAGGAACCCGAGCACCGGCTACCAGAGTCACTTCGTCGTGACCTACGGCATCGAGGGCGCCCTGGCTGGCGTGCCTGTCCGGATCACATTCCAGCCGCGCTGGTGGCTGCGCACGCAGCTCACGCTCGACACATCAGCGTCCGCAGCGCACACGGCGCCCGCGGTGCCGTGATTCTTTCACTTATGGTCACTTCGAGGGCCGCCGCTGGCCGATCGCGTAGAGGAACGACGCCGTCCTCACGAAAATCTGTCCCTCGGACATCGCGGGCGAGCTGAGCGTGTAATCCCCGAGGTCGTTCTCGGCCAGGAGCGCGAACCTGGGGCCGGCCTGCACGACGCTCGTCACCCCGTCCTCGTCGGTGATGTAGATCTTCCCGTCGGCGAGCACCGGCGACCCGCTGTACGTCGCGTTGCGCAGGCGCTGCGGACCGTACACCGTCTTGCCCGTCCTCGCATCGAGCACGTACATGATGCCGCGGTCGTTGATCGAGTAGAGATACGTCCCGTCGGTCACCGGCGTGGGAACATCGGGGCCGTTGTTGAACGACCACAGCACGTGCGTATTGGTCACGTCGCCCTTGCCGCCGGGCTTCAACGCCAGCAGCGGCCGCTCGCGCGATGGCGCGAAGATCAGGTCGCCATGGACGACCGGTGAGGCCACGATGCGATAGTTGCCGTCGTTGCGCGGGTTGAGCCCGTCGGCGCGCCAGATCTCCTTGCCCGTCGCCGGATCGTGCCCCGTGACGACGTCGCCGCCGGTGATGACAATCTCGGTCGTGCCGCCGTAGCGCAACAGCGCGGGCGTGGTGTACGCATCGGGCGATTCGAAGCGGGCTTTCGTCGGACGCTCCACGCGCCACATGGTTTTTCCCGTCGCCTTGTCGATGCGCAGCACATACGACGGGTCGTCGGTGTGCATGCCGTGGAGCACCTGCACGTAGAGCGCATCCTCGTGCAGCAGCGGCGACGAGGCATAGCCCCACTGCAGGCCGAAGCGCCCGTAGTCCTGCTGGATGTTGCGCGACCACAGCTCCTTGCCGTTGAAGTCGAAGGCCTTCAGCACGCCCGTGCCGGTCATCACCCAGACCGTGCGGCCGTCGGTCACCGGCGAGGGCGACGACATCTGCTGCTTCATCATGCGGCGGTTGCCGCCGCCGAGCGGCTGCTTCCACCGCACCGTGCCCTTGTTGCGATCGACCGCCCACAGCGCCAGATTCGGGCCCTCGCCGACGTTGAGGAAGATGTAGTCGCCCCACACGATCGGCGTCGCCCCGGAGCGCTCCGGCATGGCGAGCTTCCACGTGATGTTCTCCGTCTGGGACCATTTCACGGGCAGGTGCTTTTCCCCGCTGATCCCGTTCAGCTGCGGCCCGCGCCACTGCGGCCAGTGCTCGGCCGACACGGATGTTCCGATGGAGATGACTGTACAGGCGATGAGAAGGACGCGTTTCGTCATGGATCTATTCCGCACGAAGGGATGACAGCAAGGGAGCTCGCGTCGCCGCATTCATGGCGACAATGGATGAGACCAGGCCGGTGATGAAGACGCCTGCCAGCAGCAGCGCGCCGCCGCTCGTGATCGGAAAACGGCCGCCGCGTTCGGCGACCGCCGGCGCAATCGCCAGCCCGGCACAAATCGCTCCGGCCAGCAGACCGCACCCCAGCAGCAGAACGTTCTCCGCAACGACCATCGTCAGCACGTGGCCGCGGCGGAACCCCACCGCGCCGAGCAGCGCCAGCTCGCGACGCCGTTCGAGCACGTTGCGCAGCAACACCGTAGCGAGGCCGATCGTTCCGAGGATGAGACCGAGTCCGCCGAGCGCCTGAAAAGTGGACAGATAGGTGTTCTCGACGCGATGGAACCGCGCAAGACGCTCCACTGTGCTCGTGACGTCGGCACCGAAATCGGCCATGGCATCCTCGATTGTGGCCGCGACCGCCGCCGTCTGGCCAGCGGGAACCTCGGCCAGCATGACACGGTAGCCCTGCTGCTCCGGGAACAGCCTGGTGAAGTTGGACTCCGACATCAGCAGCTCGCCCTGGAACACGCTGTCTCGCAGCGCGGCGACCAGACGAAGGCGGATATCGCGGCCGCCGCGCCTGATCACGATGTCGTCGCCAACCTGCTTGTGGAGCACGTAGGTCATCGAATTGGCATCGCCAATCACCGGGATGGAGCCGTCCTCGTGCTCGCGGTTCAGCAGCAGCCACGGGTTTGCGCGCTCGGCGTCCGTCGCCGCGGCCGACGCGGAGAACGAGAACCGGCCCTTGCTGATGAAGGCGTCGCCTGGCGCGAGGATACGCGGGTTCCGCGGCTCGTACAGATTCAGGCAGCTGGCGTCATCGCCCGGCAGCAGCCGGAAGGGCTCGAAGGCAATCGCCGGATCGAGGTCGAACAGGTTCATCGCGTCGCGCGTATCGCGGCTGTTCACGTCGCCGACGACGGGCAGCAGCGTTTCGACGAAGAGGCTGTAGCCGCCCGCACCGGAACGCGGACCGGTGTCGCCGGCCGATTCGCTGCGCCGGAAGGCATCCACTGAGATGAGGATGAACGTCGCGGAGGCGATGACCGCCATCGACAGGACGCTTCGCCCCGGGCGGTAGCGCGCGTAGCGGAATCCCAATCGCGACACCGGCTGCCAGCCGCTGCCCTGCAGCGCGCTCGGGCCGTGCCGGCGAAGCTGGAACGCGAACAGACAGAGCGAGGCGATCAGCAAGGCCGAACCGGCGCCGAAGAACGCGCCGTCACGCGCGATCCATCCCCCGGCTCCGGCGGCCAGCAGCAACGCCCCGAGCGCAGCCAGCACGCTCGCCGCGACGAGGCTTCTGTTGCGGCGGCTGCCCACGCCTGCGGCTTCTTCATCAGCGCGTGCGATCTCGCCGGCCAGCAGGCTGCGCTCCGATATCCGGTTGAGCGACCGCAGCGTCCACCAGATGCAGCCCACCGCGGCAACGACTCCCCCAATCCCGCCGGCGGCAAGAGAGACCGGCGTCACGTGCAGAGCCAGCGCCGTCGTGCCCACTGCGTCGACCCACCACGTGCGGAGGCCGTGGACGATGACCGCCGCGTACGCCAGGGCGCCGAGCATGCCGAGCACGCCGCCGCCCGCGGCAAGCAGCACACCTTCGCCGAGGAACAGCGTGCCGACCTGCGCCGGTCGGAATCCCACCGCGCGCAGCAGACCGACCTCGCGCACCCGCTGCTCCACGCCGAGCTTGAAGAACAGCGCCGCGAGCACGAGCGCGGACACGACCAGGAAGAAGCTGAAATAGACGAAGTACTCGCCGAAGTCCGTTGCCCCGCGCGACGCGCCGAGGCTTTGCGCCCGTATGTCGAGCACGTTGAGACCGAGCGCGACGGGATCGATGGCGGCCCGCAGCTTCGGCAGGAGCTCCGCGCTCACGCGATCGACGGACATGCCATCGGCGGCGCGCACCCGGATCGATGTGAGCTCGCCGTATCGCGACCGCCACAACCGCTGCCCTGCCTGCAGGCTGATGAACGCTTTCGGCGTCGTGCGGTACTGCTCCCAGAACCGCTCGTCCTGGGGACGCACGCGGCGAAGATCCACCGGGAACGGCGGGTCCCACGAATCGAGCGTTGGCGAGTCGCTGATGCCGGGGAACGTCGGCGCCATGTCGCGATCGCCCGTGCCGAGCGGGACGATCTTCGAGACGCGAAATGCCGCGCTGCGCGTGACGATCTGGCCATCCTCGTACAGGTAGTACTCCATGGTCAGGGCATCGCCCGGCCGCGCCTTCACATCGTTCGCTGCCCAGTCGGTCAGCACGATCGCGTCGGCGTCGCCGCTGTCCACGACCGGTCCGTTCAGCGCCGTCACCAGCGAGTACGGAATCTCGCGGTCGCCGACGCGCAGGGTGTTCGCCAGATACGTGAACATCGGCTGCGCGCGCAGCCCTGTTCCCTCGAGCGCCTTGCTGACCGCCGCGGCGCGCGGCTCGTCGAGCAGACCGGCGTCGGCGCCGATCGACAGCGCGGGTGCCTCACCGGTCAACGCCTTGGTATTCAGCCCGACGTCCTGGAGCTGTGCGGTCTCGCGAATCGCCTGCTCGATCGCGGCGGTGGCACCCGATGCGTCGTCAGCCGCGGCGAGCAGCGTATTGACCCGCTGTTCGACCTCGAGGTCCTGCTGCAGCCGCGACAGCGGCACAAAGACCGCACGCACGTCCCCCTGCTGCGCGTCGAGCGAGAACTCACCGAGCGCGGCGGGCGGCAGGATGCGCCGCACCGTCAGCCGCAGCGTCCGCCCGATCCCGTTGCGTCTCCCGTGGAGCGATTCGAGCGGGATGTCGGTGGGCCGCTGAACTCGCACGATGATGGCGCTGTCAACCGTCGCGCCAATCTCACCGGCCAGGGCCGGGCTGACGTAGGCATCACGGTTCGACGGACCGGCCACGCCATCCACGCCATGAAAGCGCCAGAACCGGTCGTCGACACCGTACACGCGAACCTGGCCGATCCTTCGGCCGCTCTCCTGAGCACTGACCACCGCATCGGCCACCACCAGCGGCACGACGCCAGACAGCCGGCGGCCGGCCACGGGATGCGCCTGGAGGTCCGCGGCGAGCTGCTCGCGGAAGAAGCCCGCGGACACGACGACGTAATCCGTGCGGCCCAACCGGCTGACGACGAGATCGCGCAGGCTGCCGCGTACGGAGTCGCCGACGAGCAGCGCGCCCGCCAGTACCGCCACGGCGGCCGCAACGCCGGCCACAACGGCGAGGTTGGTGCGCCAGTAATATGTGAGCCCGCGCAGGATCAGACTCGCCACGACGTCACGCTCCCGCCTGATACCCGGCCCTGGCTCTCACCGTCGCACGACGGCCCTTCACCCGCACGTCGAGCCGATGCCAGCCGCCCGGACCCTGACCACGATCTGCTGCAGGACGCCATTGTCGCGCAACTCGAATGGCCGGCCGCGAGCTCTGTCACCACCGTGCCGCGATCGGTGACGCGCAGGTCCACGCGCACGGAGTCGTGCCCGGCCGAGAACGTCGGCTGCTGCGCGGACGATGCCATCGTGCTGCCAGGCAGCGCCACGCACATCGCCATCAGCCGCACCGTCATTCGGGCAAGTCCTCGGCTCGTCTCCGCAGGTCGGCGAGCAATTCATCTACCGCTCAGGCTGGCACCAACTCGTACACCCCCCCATGGGTCCGCTCGTCGGAAATCGCCGGGCGGCAGCTCGATCAGGCGCGCCACAGCTTGGCGGGCCGCTGCCCGGTCGCCGGCCTGTTCCGCGAGTCGGCTCAGACCGAGGAGCGGAGACTGCGCCACCGGCGCGACCATCGCCGCCTGTTCATACGACCGCCGGGCCTCAGCGACATTACCCAAGAACTCGAATCATCCTGATTCCAGGTGCGGATCTCGCGAACGGCATCGTCGAAGGCGCCATCAGCAGGCAGCACATGACCGCCAGACGACTAGCGTTCCTTCTCCTCACGCAAACCTCTGGCCCGCCACGTCGAGAAATGGCCCTCGAGATACCTGATCCGCGCGAACCCGTGCCGCTGCAGCGTGCGCCCGGCCAGTCGCGCACGCGGGCCGTGGCCACAGTAGACCACGATCTCCGCATCCTTGGGCGCCGCAACCTCGGCGATGCGCCCCGGCAGACGCCAGAAGGGAATGTGCCGGGCGCCCGGAACGTGTCCGGCCGCGAATTCCAGCCGCGAGCGTACGTCGAGAATGACCGGCGGCGTGCCTGCGTCGATCCGCGCGAGGAGGGCTTCGGCGCCGATCGATCCAATCGGCATATCAATGCAGGATGCAGACGACCTTGCGAATGAAGGTCCTGTCGGTGAGCTGCTGCAGCATGAAGTCGGCCACGTCGGCGCGCGACATCAGCGGCAGCGGGGTTGGCGCGCGGATGTCCTCGCCCGCCCGATACGAGGCCGTCAGCCGCCCGTTCGTGAGCTTCGGTGGACGCACGATGGTCCAATCGACGAGGCTCTCGGCCACGGCGGCTTCCTTGATCTCGTGGTCCTTCGTCTCGTGGCGCAACAGGGTGGCCGCGAGTCGCGCGAGCACGACGCCCGCCGCGGCGCGGCTCTCTCTGACACCGATGAACGACAGGTAGATCAGCCGGGCGATCGACGCGTGTTTCGCGGCCCGTGCGATCGTTCGCACGCCGTCGATCACGCTCGGATCGTGCTGCAACGGCGTGCCCACGCCCAGCGTGGAGATGACGCCGGTCTGCCCCGATATCACCCTGGCGACCGCCCTGGCATCGGTGATATCCCCCGCAACGACACGGAGGTTGAGGTGGGCCAGCGGAAGCCGTGCGGTCTGCCGGACGACCGCGGTGACGTTGAACCCGCGAGCCAAGGCCTGCCGGACGACTTCACGCCCGGTCCTCCCGGATGCCCCGAAGACCACCACCTTCATCGAGCTCCAGCGGGGACAGGCACAGCGGCGGCCGCGATCGCGAGCGCGGCCACCACGACAGCGAGAACGTAGAAAGCTGAGGCGTAGGATCCGGTTGCCTCGCTCCACGTCGCGAGAAACAACGGGCCGACTGCGGATGCGACGACCGTCAGCACCTGCGCGGCACCCTGGATGCGGCCAAGGTGCGCACGGCCGTAGGCGCGTCCCCAGAACGCGAAGAAGACGACCATGATGAAGCCGCCGGCCACACCCATCGCCACCGCCTGCGCCATCACGTGCGCGACCGTCGACACGTGCGCGAGCGCGGCCAGACCGCCCGACAGCACGAACAGTGCGGTGACGAGAATCGTCCGCAGGGAGGCGCGCCCGGCCAGCGCGCCCGCCGCGAAGTTGCCCAGCAGGCCCGTGATTGCCGTGACAGCCAGCGCCCGGTAGTAGATCTCGGGCGTGAAACCGCGCTCCGCGAGAATCGACTCGTTCAGCAGCCCGATGCCGGAGGCGACGAGACCGTAGACGGCGCTGGCCAGCCCGAACACCCAGAAGGCGGGCGAACGCAACGCTTCGCCGAACGTCGCGTGCACGCCCGACATCTGCTCCTCCACAGCAGCCGGTCCGCCGCCGTCGACTTCCGCGCCGATCGATTCGGGCGTCGACCGGTCGAACAGCCAGGCGATCGGCGCAAGCCCGAACACCAGCGCCAGACCAATCGCCGCCCAGGCGAAGCGCCAGCCCGACGACTGGACGAGGGCGCCGACGAGCGGAAAGGCCGCCATGAAGCCGATGCTCATCGCGAGCGCGTAGATCGCCATCGCCCTGGTCAGGAGGCGGCGGAACCATTTGCCGATCATCGCCAGGCTGACGACCGACAGCGCGCTCTGGCCGAAGCCGCGCGTCAGCGTTACGCCGATCAGCAGCGCAATCGCCCCCGCAGCCTGGCTCATGGCGACAACGGTGAGGCCGAGCGCCAGCGCCGTCACGGTCAGGACGAGGCGGCTGCCGGCACGGTCGATCAATCTGCCGATGCCGATGCAGAAGAGCGAGCCGACGAGCGTGGCAACCAGATTGATCTGCGCGAAGGCGACGCGGCTGATCTGGAGATCGCGCAGCAGCGGCTCGGTGACGAGCCCCAGCCCCTGCGAGCGGCCGGGCAGCGTCCCGATCATGGCGAGCGTGGACACGCCGAGCACCACCCAGCCGTAGTAGAGGCGCTCGCTGCCGACCCGTCCGACCTGAACCCCCGTCTGAGTCACGACAGCCGCCAGTGTATTCCGGGTCAGGCCACTCGCTGCACTTTCCCGCCGGCGAGCTCGAGCCGGATCGGGAACTGAGCCGCCAGCCGCTCGCTGTGCGTCACCACGATCAGGATGTTCTGCTGCGCCTTGTGCAGGTCGAGCAGCAGCGCCGCGACGCCGGACGCCGACGCTTGATCGAGATTGCCGGTGGGCTCGTCACAGAGCACCAGCCGCGGCCGGCGGATCAACGCGCGCGCGATGGCGGCGCGCTGCTTCTCTCCTCCCGACAGCTCGGCCGGCCGATGGTCGAGACGCGCCGACAGCCCGACCTGCTCGAGCAGCGCCCGCGCGTACTCCATGTCGCTCCGCCCGTTGCGCGGGGCGACCAGCGTCGGCACCAGCACGTTCTCGAGCACCGTGCACTGCGGCAGGAGGCAATGGTCCTGAAAGACGAATCCGATCCGCGCGTTACGGAAATCAGCAAGCTCGCGCGGCGGCAGCGCAAATGGATTCTGTCCGTCCAGCGTGATCTGGCCGGCCGACGGCGGCTCGAGCGCACCGAGCATGTAGAGCAGCGAGCTCTTGCCGCTGCCCGACGGCCCGGTAATCGCCGCCGCCTCCCCGGGGGCGAGCGAGAAGCTGACGTGCGACAGCACCTCCAGCGGACCGCGCGGTGTGGGATACGCCTTGCCGACGTCGTCGACGACGAGCATTACGCGACACCCTTCGAGACCTGCGTTCCGGCGGCCCGTCCCGTCACCGACTCGTAGACCGCCACGAGACGGTCGGCCGACCGCGCGATCGTGTAGTGCGCGCGGACGCCGTCGTACGCCGCGCCCGCGAGGCGCCGCCGTGCGGCGGGGTCCGCCCAGAGGCGATGCAGGCCCTCGGCCAGCGCCTCGGGATCATCCTTGTCGACGAGCACACCGCCCCCGGTCCTGCCGACGACTTCCGTGAACGCACCGCGATCGGGCTGCACGACGGGCACGCCGCCGGCCATCGCTTCGAGCAGGAACATGCCCTTCGGTTCGTCGTAGACGGCCGGGACGGACAGGACGTCGAGCCCCTGCAGGAAGGCCCGCTTCCCTGCCCGATCCACGGTCCCGTGGTACGTCATCTCGTCCGCCAGGCCCGCGGCCGCCAGCACGGCCCGCGCGCCGTCGAGGTATCCACGGTGCTCGGAGGCCAGGTAGCCGGCAACCTCGAGCCGAGCCGGAGCGCCGTTCATCTTCGCGCGCAACCGCACATACGCCTCGGCAAGGAGGCGCAGTCCCTTCTCGGGAGCGATTCGCGCGAGATATCCCACGCGGAACGCGCCATCCGGTGCGCCGCTGCCTTCGGCGGCGGCCGACGGCCCGTAGCCATCCATCGATATCCCGAGCGGCACGACCGCGATGCGGTCGCCGGGGATCTCGAGCAACGACGACATGTAGCGGGCGCAGTACTCGCTCACCGCGATGAATCGATCGACGTCGCGCACCTGACGGCGGATCAGCGCCAGCGCCTGCTCGCGATACGGCGGGACGAGCGCGTCGATGAACAGCTCCTCGCCCTGCAGCGTCACGCAGACCGGCCGCGACAGCACCCGCTTGAGCGGCGCCGCCATCGCGATGAGCAGCGAGTTCGGCAGGTTGACGACGTCGGGGACCGGTTCGCCCGCCGTCCAGTCGACCAGCTTGTCGAACTCCTTGCGCAGCACACCGCTCTCCCCCTGGAGCATGGAGACCGTCATCTCACCGAGGAACCGCGCGTCGGGCGAGATGCCGCGTCCGGCGAACATGCGAATCACGCCCGGCGAGTCCCACAGGCGATCGAAGAGTCGCGGCAGCCGCCGGAACAGCGGCACGTGCTGCTGCAGGTACACGCTGATGCCGCCGAACAGCACATCCCGGCGGCTGACATTGGGGTCGTCGGTGAGGGTCGGCGTGTAGACGGGAACCAGCGTCACCTCATGACCACGCGCCATCAGCTCGATCGCCAGCGCGTTGTCGCGCAGGCAGCTGCCGCAGTACATCCCGGCAGCACCGGCGGTGATCGAGAGGATCTTCATCAGGAATCAGGAATCAGGAATCAGGAATCAGGGATCGCGGATCAATACTCAAGGCTCGAGCGGCGCGGACTGGAAGGCTCGCGCTCGGAACAGGAACTCGACGATGTTGCCTTCGTGCGGCTGGCGCCAGTTCAGCTGCGTCGTCGGTACAGGGCCGAGATTCAGGCGATCGATGTTCACGGCATCGAGCAGGCGCCGGCGGAACGACTCGTTGCAGGTCACCGCGCTGCAGACCAGCGTCGGGCCGATCGACTCGATCATCGTCGACTCGGGGCATTCGACGACGGTGACGAACGGGAACATGTACTCCTTCTGCGCGATTGCGGCGTCCGGGCTGCTGGCGTGGATGACGGTCGGCAGCAGATAGTCCGATTTGCCGTTGCGCACCAGACGGCCGCCTTCGCGGTAGCGAGCGGTGACGTCGGTGACGCCCGGTGCCTGGAGGTCGGCGTCAATCGAGGCGGAAATCGCTTCCGCGGTACCCGGAACCGTGAACGCGGCGAGCGAGGCGTCCGGGTGTTCGGGCGGCAGCGGCCGGACCGCCGCCAGCCGCTGCGCGATCGCATCGGCAATCTCGCGTGTGTGGCGGCTCGCCCAGATGCCGGACGCATTGATGCAGCTCCGTCCGCTGTTGACGAACACGCTCTCGACCATCATGTCGAGATACTGCTCCCAGCGGTCGACCTGGTCGTCGCCGAGCAGGATTTTCGAATAGCCCGGACCGTGCGCCTGAACGCGCGGGTTGCCGCGGTAGCGATCGACGGTCGCCTGCCCGCCGAAGACCACGCTGCGCGGACAGGCGTCGAGCACCGCCGCGCCGACGTCGGCACCGCCCGGGTAGATGGAGATCGCGGCCTTGGGGATGCCGGCCTCGGCAAACGCCGACGCCATGCGGTACGGGGTCCACGGCTCCTGCGGCCCGGGCTTGAGGACCAGCCCGATCTGCATCGGAATGATCGGCATCCACAGCGCGTGAACGCCCGGCGAATTCGACGGCAGCACGAGGCCGAGGACCGGACTCTGTGCCTGGTAGCTGATCGGCACGCCTCGCTCTTCGCCCTTGCCGGTGGACAGCACGTCGAACGACAGCCCGCGCGTGAGCGACTCGAGGATGTTGCGCATCTCGCTCAGCACGAAGACGTTCTTCTTCATGTTGGCGCGGCACATGCGCTCGGGCAGCCCGGTGGACGCCGACTGTGCGTGGACGAACTCGTCGGGCGTCTGGGTGCCGTCGCCCATCGGCAGCGTGGCGTTCATGTAGAGCTCGCCGGCCTTCCCGACCCTGACGATCAGCTCGTCGATCGGGATCTCGCGCAGCACGTCGCGGGCGCGCTGCGCCTTCCGGGCATCGCGCTGCACGAGGCCGCCGTTGGCACGGCTCACCCTGGCGATCGGCTCGCCGGTCGAGAAGTGGACGACCTCGTCCACCTCCATGCTGTCGTACGGCTCCCCCCACCGGATGACTGGTAAATGCAACATGACGTGCGCTTCAATTCCTGATTAGGCGATCTTTGATCGTGAATCGCTGTTGAGTGGCGACTGTCGATTGTCGATTGAATTCCTGCGTTCGTTTTCAGGCAATCACCACTCCTCAATCACCAATCAACGACCGATCGAAGATCACCGATCACCAATTCACGGATTCAGTACACACCTACCGTCGTGGTGGCCGCGAAGCCGCGGTAGGGTCTGACCCCGCTGACTCCATCCCATGGATACTTCTCGTAGGGCGGCTCTCTTTCACCCTCGTCCCGTTCCAGGAAGCCGGGCATGAAGAATTCCTTGGTCAGCGTCGTCAGCTTCACGCGTCCGGTCTGCCCGTACTCGACCACCTTGTTCTCGTCGTCGAAGTCGACCACCTCGACCACCGCGCGTGGCTGCGGCGCGTAGTAGGTGATCTTCCAGTTGTTGTGCGGCCCGGACGGCGCGCTCGGCGCCAGACCCATCAGCGTGTTGCCGTAGGTGGGGGTCATGTAGGCGCCGTCGAGCAGCTCTTCGTGGGCGAAGCGGTTCCATTGCGGCGTGAACTCGGTGCCGCCGGAGAAGATCCCCTTGATGCCGACCTTGCGAATCGACGTGCCCATCGAATCCAGCCGCAGGGCCAGCGCCTCGAGCAGCTTCGGCGTCGTGAACATGCACTGGATGTCGTGGCCCGCCTCCAGGATCGTGATCGCCTGATCGATGACGTGATCCTTGTAGGCGTTCAGATGCTCGGTCCACCCCTTCTTGATCAACTTGATGACCCAGCGGGGATCGAGGTCGACGCAGAAGCAGATGCCGCCGCGGTGCTGGCACAGATGCTCGACCGCCAGCCTCAGCCGCCGCGGTCCCGACGGGCCGAGCATCAGCCAGTTCGCCCCCATCGGGAAGTGCTCCTCGGGGAAGGTCGTGCTGAAGATCTCGTAATCGATCTTGAAATCCTCGCAGTTGATGCGGGTCTTGGGGATGCCCGTCGTCCCGCCGGTCTCGAACACGTAGACCGGCTTGCCGGCGCACCCCTTCGGCACCCACCGCTGCACCGGACCGCCGCGCAGCCACTCGTCCTGGAAGCCGCCGAACAGCTTCAGATCGTCAAAGGTGTGAATGCGTTCCCGCGGGTCGAAGCCGAGCGTCTTCGCCCGCTCCAGCCAGAACGGACATCCCGTGTCCGGATCGAAATGCCACGCGACTACTTCGCGGACCCACCGATCGAGCGCCTCGCGCGCCTCCTTGACGCGCGCCGCCAGTGGGGCTGCCACACCAGCCTGAGCTCCCTGCATAAGCTTCGAAGTATAGTGGCGAACGACCGTTGAAGGTAATGCCGCCCGGCGAGGGCGTCCTCGTATACGGACGACGCGTGGCAGTCGTAGTAGAGGGGCTGGGATGACTTCCATCGATTCGAGCACGACCGTCACACGGCTCACGCCGCTGCAGTGGGTGATCTGCGCGATTGCGGCACTCGGGTTCGCCTTCGACACCTACGAGCTCCTCATGCTCCCGCTCATCGTGAGGCCGGCGCTGTCGGAGCTCCTTGGCGTGCCGCCCAACGACCTGGTGGTCAACGACTGGGTGGGCTACATGCAGTACGTGCCCGCGGTGGCGGGCGGCATCTTCGGCCTGATCGGCGGGTACCTCACCGACCTGTTCGGGCGCCGCCGGGTGCTGGTCTGGAGCATCCTGCTGTACGGCTTCTCCGCGCTGGCCGCCGGCTTTTCGACCTCGGTGTACTGGCTGCTGTTCTGGCGCTGCTGCACGTTCGTGGGCGTCTGCGTCGAGTTCGTGGCCGCCGTGGCGTGGCTGGCGGAGTTGTTCGACGATCCCAAGCTGCGGGAGCGCGTCATCGGCTACACGCAGGCCTTCGCGTCGTTCGGCGGCGTCATGGCCACCGGCGCCTACTACTGGATCGTCAGCAATGCCGAGTCGCTGCCGGCGGTGATGGGCGGCCACGAGGCGTGGCGCTACACGCTGATGTCGGGGCTGGCGCCTGCCCTGCCGCTGATGATCATCCGCCCGTTCCTGCCCGAGTCGCCGAAGTGGGCGCAGCGAAAACGGGAAGGCACGCTCAAGCGCCCGCACTTCGGCGCGCTCTTCGCGCCCGAGTTCCGCCGCACCACCATCGTGACCACGATCATGATGGCGGCCGTGTACGGGGCTGCCTTCGGCGCCATCCAGCAGATGCCGCGCATCGTCCCGGGGCTGCAGGACGTGCAGCCGATGGCGCGCACCGCACAGGAGCAGACGATCAGCGTCGTGCAGACCTTTCAGGAAGTCGGCGGCATGGCGGGGCGCGTCGCGCTGGCGTTCCTGGCGGCGATCATCATCAGCCGCCGGCGTCTGATCTGGGTGTTCCAGATCCCGGGATTCTTCCTGCTGCCGGCGGTGTTCTTCCTTGCGCCGTCCTCAGGCCTGACGTGGGCGCAATGGGGGATCTTCCTGGTCGGCTTCTTCACCGTTGCCCAGATGAGTTTCTGGGGCAACTACCTGCCGCGCGTATATCCCGTGCACCTGCGCGGGACGGGTGAGAGCTTTGCCGCCAACGTCGGCGGCCGCATGATCGGCACCTTCGGCGCCCTCGCGACCACCTCGCTCGTCAGTGAAATGCCGGGGGCGAGCGTGCCGATCAAGCTCGCCTACGCGGGCGCCCTCATCGGCACGTGCGCGTATCTGATCGGCTTCCTCGCGAGCTTCTGGCTGCCCGAACCGAAGGAGGGCGAGCTCGCCGATTGATCGGCCTCCGCCCGTCGACGCCACCACGGTTCCCGGCTGCCCGTTTATACTTCGCCCCATCCGCGATCGACACACGCGCGGCTTCTCCCCTTCAGCACGCCGCGCAGGAGGCGCAGAACACGTGAAGACGCGAACCGACCACGGATCCTCACGCCGCTCGTTCCTCGGAACCGTTGCCGGCGCCGGCATCGGCGTCGCCGCCGGCGTGCCCGAGGCGCTGCTCTCGGCGCAGGCGCCGCAGACGGGATCCGCCGCGCCGGCCGCCCCTCAGGATCTCAACCTCGTGAACGGACGCATCCACACCATGGATGCGCGCGACTCGGTCGTGAGCGCCGTCGCGATCCGCAACGGCCGTATTGCCAGCGTCGGCAACAACGCGCCGCCGCGTACGCCGAACACGCGCGTCATCGACCTGCGCGGCCGCACCGTCGTCCCCGGCCTCATCGAAGGCCACGTCCACATCGTCAGCCTGGCCAATCGGCCCGGGTATCACACGATCCTCGAGAACACGAAGTCGATCCGCGAGGTCCAGGAGGCGCTGGCGGCGCGCCGCAAGTCGGTGCCCGAGGGCCAGTGGATCACGTCGATGGGCGGCTGGCACACCAACCAGTGGGCCGAGCATCGCTATCCGACGCTGAAGGAGCTGGACGAGGCGGTGCCCGATCGTCCGGTGCTGCTCTACGAGCGCTTCACCGGGCCCGCCATCACCAACAGCGCCGGCAAGAAGATCTTCGACGCCCTCGACGCGGGCGCTCCGGTGCATCCGGACATCAAGAAAGTGGCCGTCGCCGACAACGGCCTGATTGCCGCAGCCGGGTTCGCCGGCGGCGGGCCGGCCGCCAGCGCGCTCTTCCACCTCCGGCGGATGCAGACGTTCGAGGACAAGAAGCGCAGCACGCTCGATGCGATGGCGTATTCGGCCGCCGTCGGATTGACCGCCCATCTCGACCAGGTGCTGTTCCCGACGCCCGGACCGCTGCACCCGAACCAGATCCTGTCCAACCTCGATCACTACCGGATGTACGACAGCTGGCTCGCGCTGCATCGTGAGCGCCGGACGTTCGTCCGACTGCAGATGAACTTCCTGCACAACCAGGCCGACCCGAACCTGCCCGAGTTGAAGGAACGCCTGCGGAACCAGTTCCAGTTCTTCGGCGACGATATGCTGATGACCGGATCGATCGGGGAATGGGCGGCGCCGCTCGGCTCGGGTGCCGTGTGGCGCGAGGCGCAGCGTCTGGTCGCGGAAGCCGGATGGCGCAACGAGAACAGCGTCCAGAATCTCGCCGGCCTGCAGCAGGTGGTCGAGGAGTACGAGAAGGTCAACAAGCAGTACGACATCACGAAGCTGCGCTGGATGGTGCACCATGTGCCCGAGGTCACGACCGACCTGCTGACGCGGCTGAAGAACATGGGATGCGGCGTCCAGATGGGGGCGTTCCGCTGGGTCACGTCATCGGACCCGAAGGTGACCGTCGGCCCGCCGTTCCGGACGATCGTCGATCACGGAATCCAGGCCGGCATCCACGGCGACGGCGTGCACATCGCCCCGCTCAACCCCTGGCTGCACATCTACTTCGCCGTGACCGGCGTCAACTCGTTCGGCGCGCAGGTCAATCCCGGCCAGCACCTCACGCGCCAGGAGGCGCTGCGCCTGTTCACGCGCGAGAACGCCTGGTTCCTGCGCATGGAAGATCGGATCGGCTCAATCGAGCCCGGCAAGCTCGCCGACCTCGTGGTGCTCGACCGGGACTACTTCTCCGTCCCCGACGTGGAGATCAAACAGATCAAGTCCGTCATGACAGTCGTGGATGGCCGGATCGTGCATGGAGGGCTGTAACCGCGAAGCGACAATCATCGCCTTTCGCCGATGGCAAAAACGTGGTCGTCGGTGCGAATGAAAATCTGACCGTCCGAGATTGCCGGTGACGCAATGATCCGCTCGCCGAGATCGTTGCGGGCGAGCACCTTCGGCGTGCGGCCGGCCTGCATGACGATGGTCTCGCCGTTCTCGCTGACGAAGTAGATCTTGCCGTCGGCGGCCACCGGCGAGGCGGAGAAGACGCCCTCGATGCGCTGCTGCGAGACGCGCTGGCCGTTCTCGGCCTCGACCACGGTCACGGCGCCCACGTCGGTGGCCATGTAGATCAGCCCTTCGTGGAACACGAGCGACGAGATATAGGGAGCTCCCGTCGCCGATTCCCACACCACGTGCGACTTGCTGACGTCGCCGCGTCCGCCCGGGCGAATCGCCATGTAGGGGCTGCTCCGATAGCCGCGGCTCATGTAGATGACGCCGTCGTGGAACACCGGCATCGGAATCGGGAAGCGATTGGTCCCGCCCGTGTACCACAGGAGCGCGCCGGTGCGCGGATCGTACGCGTCGACCCGCTCGCTGGAGTTGACGATCAGCTCGGGACCGCCGGGTCCGTTCACGACCAGCGGCGTGCTGTAGGACATGCGTCCCTTGCCGCGATCGGCTTTCCACACCTGTTTGCCGGTCCGCTTGTCCAGCGCGAGCAGGTACGAGGCGGGCTCGTGATCGCACAACAGGATCAGCATGTCGCCGTACAGCACCGGCGAGCTGGCGTGCCCCCAGATCACCTCGAACGGCGAAATCTCGAGGCCCAGGTGACGCTGCCACACAACCTTCCCGTTCATGTCGAGGGCAACGATCTGGCCGGTTCCAAACCACGCATACACCATCTGGCCGTCGCTGACCGGGCTCGGCGATGCCAGGTTGTGCTTGTCGTGGACTCCGGTCAGCGGTCCCTGCGCTTCGAGGCGGTACTGCCACAAGCGGCGGCCGTCGTTGCGGTCGAAGGCCTCGACCAGGAACGCGGTCTTTTCGGCGGCGAGCGCCGCCGCGCGGGTCCCGCCGAGCGCGCGCTCACCCGCTTCAGCGGCGTTGCCGCCCTGCACCAGGCGCGGGTGATTGCCTTCACGGCGCACGCCTGCGCCCAGTTGCGAGGTGACGAACACCCGGCCGCCGACGACGATTGGCGTCGATACGCCGAGGCCGCCGATGGGAGCCTTCCACGCGATGTTCTCGGTCGCGCTCCAGTTCACCGGCAGCCCCGTTTCACTGGTCGTGCCCGTGCCGTTCGGCCCGCGCCATTGCGGCCAGTCGGCGGCTGCCAGCGAACCGCCGGTCAGGTAAACCAGGACGAATGCGAGTCGTATAGGACTTGACATGCCGCCAGCCTCCTCCGCGCGACGGAATATACTGCCGACGATGTCTCGTGTACGTACTCAACTTGCGGTCATCGCAGCGACCGCTGTAGCGCTGAGCGCGCTGGTCGACGCGCAGGATCCGGCGACGGCTCTCAGGAACTGGCACCAGTGGCGCGGCCCGCATGCCACCGGCGTGTCCACCACCGCCGATCCCCCGCTCGAATGGAGCGAAACGAAGAACATCCGCTGGAAGGTCGAGATCCCCGGACGCGGATCCGCATCGCCGATCGTCTGGAACGATCGGCTGTTCGTGCTGACCGCGGTGCCGGTCGGCGTCACCGGCGACGCTCAGCACGCGCCGCGCGGCGGCCTGAAGCCGCGCGGGGTCCATCGCTTCATGGTGATGGCCATCGACCGCAAAACCGGCAAGACGATCTGGGAACGCGTCGCCCGCGAACAGGAGCCGCACGAGGGGTCGCACGTCGACAACGGCACGTGGGCCTCGAACTCGCCGATCACCGACGGCGAGCGCGTGTATGCCTACTTCGAGTCGTTCGGGCTGTACGCCTACGACATGAACGGCAAGCTGCTCTGGGAGAAGGACCTCGGCGACAAGAAGATGCGCAACGAGTTCGGCGAGGGCTCCACGCCCGCGCTGTACGGCAACACGCTCGTCGTCGTCTGGGATCACCTGGGCGGGCAGTCATTCATCGTCGCCCTCGACAAGCGCGATGGCCGGGAGTTGTGGCGTCAGCCGCGCGACGAGATCGACACCTGGGCGACGCCGCTGATCCTCGAAGTCAACGGCCGCGCGCAGGCAATCGTGCCGGCCATGGAGCGGGTGCGCAGCTACGATCTCGAGACCGGCCAGGTGGTCTGGGAGAGCGACGGTCTGACGATGAACCCGATCCCGTCGCCGGTGCACGAGGATGGTCTCGTGTTCCTGATGAGCGGGTTCCGCGGGAACGACCTGAAGGCCGTACGCGTCGCCGAGGCGAAGGGCAACATCGACGGCACGAGCGCGATCGTCTGGACGCTCGATCGCGACACGCCGTATGTCCCGTCACCCTTGCTGATGGACGGGATCCTCTACTTCCTCAAATCGAACAACGGCATCCTCTCGGCGTTCGACGCCAGAACCGGCAAGCCCCACTATCAGAACCAGCGGCTCGACGGCGTGCCGAACGTCTTCGCCTCGCCGGTTGCCGCGAAGGGCCGCATCTACTTCCCCGGCCGGGAAGGTACGACGGCCGTCATCAAGTCGGGCCCGACCTTCGAGCTGCTGGCGAAGAATACGCTGGACGACAACTTCGATGCCTCGCCTGCGCTGGTCGACAAGGAGATCTTCCTGCGCGGCTACAAGTACCTCTACGCCATCGCCGAGCCCTGACGTCCGGCCTTCTCCTGCAGCCACCGGGCGAGCAGGGGACGAAGGGTCAGCAGCGCGACAATTGCGACGAGCTGTCCGCCGGCGACGATCCAGTTGACGTTGACCGCCGGCCGCCACATCGCGCGGCCGTCCCTGATCACATACACCCCGGCAGGGCGCGCCCCCAGACCGTAGCCGACGCCGGCCTTCTCTCCCTCACCGCCGCCTCCGCCGCCGCCACCGACCGTCGCCACGGGGATGACGGTCGCGCCTTCGACCTGAATCGGATCGCCGAACACGCGCTTCGCGGTCATGGCGTCCTGGGCTCGTTCCAACACCTGCTGTGCATTCATAGGGCCTCTCCGTCAAAGCGGCCCATCTTGCAATCGGTGCACCGCCGCCAGCCCGAGCGCTAGAGCCACGATAGCAGCCAATCCCGAGCCACCCACCACACGATGCGCCGGCGTTTCCTGAAGCGCTCACCGTGGGCGAGCCCGCCGGCACGCGCCGCAGAAACACCGGCAGCCCAAGGCTGGCGATCGCGTCGGCGAGCGCTTCGGCTTCTTCAGCGCTCCGGTAGATCAGATTCATCGGTTCGTGGAGCTCCTCGACGCCGAGAAGCTCCAGACGTGGTAATCGTCTTCCCTTCCTGACGAACGGCGCGACAGCCGTGGGCTGCGTGCGGCTGCCGATGGCCACGACGCGCAGGTCGGCGGGCGCGGAAAAGTGCGTGGCGCAGGCCGACGCCCACATGAACTGGTGCGTGGGACGGCCTGAATGGCCGGCGAGCGCGTCCCATGTCTCGGACAGCTCGTGGAGCGAAACCGGAATTGGAGTCACCATCCCCGCTGGATGGCGCCAGCACCTTCATCTTCCGTGCCGCTGGCCGGCGCTCGATCTGATCGCGTGGCCGTGGAACGCGAGCGACGCGGCGCCGACGGGCTCAGCTGCCCCACTGTCCGGAGACGGCAATGAACGCCGCTCCGAAGTGTTCGATCGAGGTCGTCGCGCCATGTCTGGCCGTCCACTCGAAGACGTCCTGCCGATCGAGGTAGCGCTTGTAGATCTCGAACGAGCGGCCGTCTTTCAACTGCCGCCGCTGCCGCTCGGCCTTCGCGTTGAATCGTGCGCGCTCGGGGCTCCACGCCGAATCGAGAATCAGGAACCGCCCGCCACGGTCGAGCAGATCGCGCATTCGCGCGAACAGCCGTTCCTCTTCCGCGTCGTCGAGATGGCTGATGAGAAATCCGACGAGAACGGTGTCGAAGAGCCCGGGGCGGAAGGGATGGTCGAGGACGTCGGCGAGCACGAGTTCCGTCCGGCTGAGCGCATCGAGCGCCGCAATCTTCTTCCGGCATTCGTCGAGCATCCGCGGCGACCGGTCGACGAGGGTGATGGCCGAACAGCGCGGCGCATAGTGCGGATACCAGAACCCGGTGCCGCAGGCGAGATCGATCAGCCGTCCGTTCGCGCAGCGTTCGACGATGCCGGCGAGGACCGCCGCCTCGCGGCGGAAGACGCCCGGGTCGGTGATCGATGCGGTGCCGGTCCCCTGCAGGAAGGCCTCCTCGTACTCCGCGGCTCGCTCGTCATAGTACCGCCGCATGCTGTCGCGAAGGTTGTCGTCCATCGCGTTTCAGAGTGTAAGTGATTGCCGCGTACACCTGGCTGGTGGTTGGTGGTTAGTGGTTCGCGATTGGCGTGGACGCCGGGGCGCGGATCGCGCAAGCTAAGGCTGGCGATGGGCAGCATGGGCCCTGTGCCGCTCCGCGCCCGCCGGCCAGGAACCAGGAACCACGAACCAAGGAGGGCACATGCACGTTGACGGCGTGATGGCTGCGGCAGGATTGGCGCTGCTGGCGATGTTGGGGAGTGAACTCTCGGCACAGCAGGCGCCACGGGAAGCCGCTGCTGCAACCGGGCATGCTGCCCTACGGTGTCCCGTCGTTCGATCGGCTCAAAAGCGCGGACTTCCGTGCCGCCTTCGATCAAGGCATACGCGAGGAGCTGGCCGACATCGAGCGTATTGCGGCCGGCACCGAGCCGCCGACGTTCGCGAACACGATGGAGGCGCTCGAGCGCTCCGGCACGCTGCTGCGCCGCACGCTGAGCGTCTTCAACGTGCTGCGGAGCGCCCACAGCGACGAGGTCCTGCAGCAAATCGATGCCGAATACTCGCCCAGGCTCAGCGCCCATCGCGACGCGATCGATCTGAATCCGCAGCTCTTTGCCAGGGTTCGATCGCTCTACGAAGGGCGCGCGGCCCTCGGCCTCGACGCCGAACAGCTTCGCCTGGTCGAGGAGCGCTATCGCAGCATGGTTCGGGCCGGCGCGGCGCTGCCGCCGGAACGCCAGGAAGCCGTGTGCGCCAACAACGTCGCCCGTGCCAATGTCGTCGCCGAGATCCGGCGGCGCATCCTTGCCGAGGTCAATGCTGCGGCGGTCGTCGTCGACGACCGCTCGCTGCTCGACGGCCTGCCCGAGGGCGACATCGAGGCCGCGGCGGCGGCCGCCGCGGGGCCGGGCCTGAGCGGCCGATGGGTGCTGCCGCTTCAGAACACGACGCAGCAGCCGGCGATGGCCTATCTCCGGAACCGCGCCATGCGGGAGCGCCTGTTCAAGGCGTCGGTGGCGCGCAACGCCGGCGGGGTTAACGACACCACGGAACTGCTGCGGGAGCTGGCCCGGCTGCGGCCCGAGCGCGCGGCGCTGCTCGGGTTCGACGACCATGCCGCGTACACGCTCGACGACACCATCGCCCGGACCGCCGAGAACGCGCTCGGCCTGCTGCGCCGCATGGTGCCGGCCACGGTGGCCCGTGTGCGGGGGGAAGCGGCGCGACTCGAAGCACGGCTCCGCATGGACGAGCCCGGCGCCACGCTCGAGCCGTGGGACTGGCAGTACTACGCCGAGCGCCGACTACGCGGTGGACGAGGCCGAGGTGCGCCAGTACTTCGAGCTCGATCGCGTGCTGCGGGACGGCGTCTTCTACGCGGCCACCGCGCTCTACGGGATTACGTTCCGTGAGCGCACCGACATCCCGGTCTATCATCCCGACGTCCGCGTCTTCGAAGTGTTCGAAGCCGATGGCTCGCGGCTCGGGCTCCTCTACCTCGACTACTTCGCGCGTCCCAGCAAGCGCGGCGGCGGCTGGATGAATTCCCTCGAGCTTCAATCCAGCCTGCTGGGCACGCTGCCGGTCGTTACCAACGTTACCAATTTCCCGAAACCCTCGCCCGGGAACCCCGCGCTGCTGACCATCAATCAGGTGCGGACGATGTTCCACGAGTTCGGGCACGCCCTGCACGGCCTCTTCGCCCGCGTGCGGTATCCGTCGCTCAGCGGCACTGCCGTCCCGAGGGATTTCGTCGAGATGCCGTCGCAGTTCAACGAGCACTGGGCCGACGAGCCGTCCGTGTTCGCCCGCTACGCCCGGCACTACCGGACCGGCGAGCCGATGCCGGCCTCGTTGAAGGCGCGCATCGATCGCGCGGCGCGCTTCAACAGCGGCTTCGCCCTCGCCGAGCTTCTGGCAGCGGCGTTCGTCGACATGGACTGGCATACGTTGACGGCCGCGAACGTGCCGGGCGACATCGATGCCTTCGAGGCCTCGTCGCTTGCCGCGCACGGCCTCGACCTGCGCGCGGTGCCGCCGCGATACCGCACGCGCTACTTCCAGCACATCTGGACTCTCGCCTACTCGGCCGGCTACTACTCCTATCTCTGGAGCGAGGTGCTCGATGCCGACGCCTACGCGTGGTTCAAGGAGAACGGCGGGATGACCCGGCAGAACGGCAGCCGGCTGCGCGACATGATCCTGTCGCGCGGCGGCACGATGGATGCCGCCGCGATGTATCGCGAGTTCCGCGGCCGCGACGCCACGCCGGATGCCCTGCTCGAGGAGCGCGGACTGAAATAGGCGTCTCGTTCGCACCGCACAGCGGGAGCGCTAGCGAAGCGACGGCGGCACGGGCGCGAATCCGGGCTCGAAGCCGCGCGCACGTTCGCGCCGCTGCAGCGGGTCGACCGTCGCCGGCAGGATGCCCAGCCGCACGAGCTGCGGTCGAAATTCGTAGCGGATGTCGACCGTGTGCGCCGGCGCGTCCTCGAGTTCGAGTTGAACCTCGGTGACCGCGTGCCCCGTGGCGCGGCCCATCCCCGTCGCCGCAAGATCTTCGTTCGCACGCGCGCCGGCGTCCCGGCGGGCCTCGGCGGGAGCCCCCAGGGCCTGCGATGCGGGCGGGCGCGCAATCTCGTCTCGCGTTCTCACGTCCGGACGACGCTCCCTGAAGAACGCGGCGCTGATGATGCCGAGGTTGGCGGTCCGGCCCAGTGCCTGCCCGTACGAACGTTCTTCGGTCGTGAACTCGAATCGGCGCGCCTCCGTGCGGCTCGTCTGCCAGCCGCGAATCGTCACGGTTTCGTAAGGATCGAGCACCCACTTGCTGGCGGCGGACGCCGACGTCCGCCGTGCGTCGATCGTGTTGAGGCCGTCGACCGACAACGCCACCGCGACGCGGACGCCGTAGGGATTGCGCAGCCGAATCGCGTACTCGCGGCCCTTGATCGCCTCGACGTACCAGCGGCCCTGATGGTGATACCGCTGCAGCGGGGCGCCGTCGACGAGCACCTCGACGAACGAGACCGGCTCATGGGCATTCACGCCCGTGGACAGGCCGGCGGCCGCAGCCAGGACGGCGATGAGGGCGATGAGACAGGCTGGACGAGCGTTCATGAGATCCTCCTGGGCCTTGAACGGAGGACCGTGGAAACCTTGCAGGGCTCAGATTCGGGAGGCTTTCGGGCGCGATTTTCCCGTCTTTGCCATGGTCGCCCGCCACGCCATCGCGAGCAGGTCGCGCAGCGCGTCGCGCCCCAGGCTGCCCAGCCGCACGAGCACGACGGGGCATTTGCCGTAGGGATCCGTCAGGTAGTAGATGTCCGGCGCTTCCTCCAGCAGATACCGCCGCTGCTCGGGGTCGATCCGGACGACGACGGATTCGGGCTCGGCCGACTCGTGCGTGGCCAGGCCAGCCATGAAGCAGCCGCCCGCTTCGAGCACGGGCGAGCCGTCATAGCGTCTCGTCGCCTCGACCTCCGGAAATCCCAGCGCAACGGCCCGAACCTCCGCGAACCCCAGGGCGCTCCGCATCGTCAATGTGTTCGTCGCTCCATGCTGTTCCGCGCCGCCGGTACGATCACGAGGTCAACCATGACAAGGAGGCTCCGGTATCCCTGGTCTGCGCCTGTGGCGCTCGCTGCCGTGCTCGCCGGAGGAAGCATCGGAATGAACGCGGCGCCGCAGTCGGCTGATGCCGTCCCGACGTTCACCCGCGATGTCGCGCCGATACTCTACGCCAGGTGCGTGAGCTGCCACCGGCCAGGCGAGATCGCCCCGATGCCCTTGATCACCTATCAGGAGGTTCGGCCCTGGGCCCGCGCGATCGCGAGACGGACGGCCGACGGCTCGATGCCCCCGTGGCACGCCGACGCCCCCGCCGGGACGTTCTCGAACGAGCGGCGTCTCACCGAGGCGGACAAATCCGTGCTCGAGCGATGGGCGGCCGCTGGAGCTCCCGAAGGCGATCCGGCGGCGTTGAAGCCGCCGCCGGCGTTCGTCGACGGCTGGCGCATCGGCAGGCCGGACGTGATTTTCGAGATGCCCGAGGACTATCCCGTCCCGGCCTCGGGCACGATCCAGTACGAGCACTTCTACATCCCGACGCACCTCACCGAGCCGAAATGGCTCCAGGCGATCGAGGCGCGGCCGGGCAATCGTGCGCTCGTCCATCACATCCTCGTCTACTACGAGGCGCCTCCGGATGGCGAACGCGTGCCGCCGGTGATACAGCCCAATCGTCGCGACAGCCGCGTCGACCTCCGCACGCCGCCGGGCACCCGGCCGCGGCAGGACACCGGCTATCCTTCGCGGCTGCTGGCCACGTACGCGCCGGGAACGGACCCGCAGCAGTTTCCCGACGGCACCGCGCTGCGGCTTGCACCGGGCGGCATCCTCCACCTCGAGGTGCACTACACGGCAAACGGCACTGCCGGTACCGACCGCAGCCGCGTGGGCCTCATCTTCGCGAAAGCGCCGCCGGCCGAGGAGCTGCGCGCCTCGCAGTTCATCAACGCGCAGTTCGTGATTCCGCCCGGCGCAGTCGATCACGCCGTTTCGACCGACGTGACCTTCCTGCAGGACGCCACCCTGCACGGGCTGTTCCCGCACACGCACCTCCGCGGCAAGCGGTGGACGTACACGCTGGATCTGCCCGACGGCACGACGCGGCCGCTGCTCTCGGTGCCGAAGTACGACTTCAACTGGCAGACCTACTACATGTTCCGCGAACCCATCGCCGTCCCGAAGGGCGCCCGCATCGTGTCGACGGCGTGGTACGACAATTCGGCCGCGAACAAATCGAACCCGGATCCGACGGTTGCCGTCAGGTGGGGCAACCAGACGTGGGAGGAGATGCAGTACACGGGCATTCTCTACTCCATCAAACGCTGATTACCCGGCGCCCCCGCGCGCGGTCGCCTCGCCGCGCTCAGCGTGGACCGTAGTGCGGCACGGGCACGCCGACTTCGAGCGCGCCAAGATCCGGCGCCTTGCCGGTGAAGCCGTCCGTCACCGTCGGCAGCACGAGCCCGCGATCGACGGCCGCCGATCCAGGCTGGAGGCGGAAGTCGAAGTCCGAGGCCTTGTAGAGCTTCTGCACGTTCGCCGTGTCCTGCGCGTCCAGGCGCTTCACGTTGACGAACACGTCGTAGTCCACGGCAACGCTGTGTGTGTCCTGCCCTGTCGCCTTGCTGTACTCCTCGAGCGAGGCAAAGGAACGGCTCTCGAGCCGGGCGGTGTGGTCCGGCCCGGTGAAATCGGCGATCGTTCCCTTGGGCGGCGCGCTCCACTGGAACGACGTCTTCGCACCGGGATTGACGCGAAAGCCGTTGTAGTCGGACGAGGTATAGCTCGTGAACGTGTTGACGCTCAGAATCGCCGGCGCCGCGTTCTGTCCCAGCATCAGGTTGTTGCGCCAGTGAATGTTCGACGCGCCCCCTACCGTCGTCTCCGAGAGGATCGTGTTGTTGTAGAAGATCGCGCCAGCGGCCCCCGCGGTCAGGCGTACCGCGCCGCCCGGCAGGTTGTAGGCGATGTTGCGGATCCAGTAGACCGGGCCACCCAGTGTCGGCTGATTGCAGAACGCGTGCGACGCATGGTTGATCAGCATGTTGCGCATGATGCGGATGTTGTGCATGCTGCCGTCGGCCTCGATCGGGTTGTCGTGCGAGTTGGTGATGTAGTTGTTGTAGAAGTCGATCGCCACCGGCCGCCGATCCCAGTACTCGCGCGTCGGGTACTTCGGCCCATCCACGATCCCCGGTCCGCTGGCGTACGAGCCGTCGGGGTTGCCGTAGGTCTCGACGTTGATGCCGTCGTGGAAATCGGCAATGTAGTTGTAGGCGACGACGTGTCCCGGGCCATAGAGCTTGACCGCGACGTACGACGCCATCTTCGGCGGGAAGCGCTGGCCCTCGACGCCGTTGAACTTCGCCCAGAAGTCCCCCGCCCAGCCAATCAGGTGGTTCGGATCGTTGCGGCCGATGAACGTGTTGTCGGCGATGTAGAAGTTGCTCGATCCGGCGAAGTTGGTGAACACGCCGGCGCCGACGTTCTCGAAGCGGCTGCGCCTCACGGTCAGCCCCTTCGCGCCCGCGAGGAACTGCGTGCCGGCCAGGATCGCAACCTCGGTGTTCCGGAAGGTGATGCCCTCGAAATAGGTGTAGTCGGCGGCACGCACGTCGAACAGGGCGAAGTTGCCGGCGCCGTCGAAGATCACGGGGCCGTCGCCAGCCGCCTTGATCGCGATCGGCATGTTTTCGGTGCCGTCGGCGGTCAGGTAGTACGTGCCCTCCAGCGGCACGGTGCGATTGACTCTGGGATTGTTCGTGTACTCGTGGCGGTCGTACTGATAGACGCCGGCGTGCACCAGGATCGTATCGCCTGGCCTGACGCGCGGACGGCCGGCGGTCGCCCAGTCGGTGCCCGCACACCAGAAGTTGTACGCGCACATCAGGCCTTCGAACGCCGGCTCGATCTTCTCGCCGGTGTGCCCCGGCGGGTAGACGTGGAACACACGTCCGCCGGCATACGGCCGCGGCTCGGAGCGCGTCCCGACCGTCACAGTGCGGCTGCGCTCACCGTGCACCCCGTCCGGATCCGTCATCGTCAAGCGGACTTCGTACGTGGTGCCCGGATCCAGATCGAGAACGCTGCCGGCGAACATGTTCGGCGTGATCAGGTCGATGCGCGATTCCGCGTAGATCCGCTCGCCGTTCAGGCGTAACAGCGGCAGCGCCGGGCGCCATTCGGCGCTCCCCTGCTTCCGGAAGGCGACCTCCACCGACGCGTTGCGATTGGCGTCGCCCTGGATGAACCACTCGAACCCGAGATTGACGAGCGTCGGCGGCTCGATGACCAGCTCACCCGTCACTACGGCATCTGCCGGTGGCCGCGGGCCCGAGGCCGGCGGCGGCACTTGTGCGGCGCGCACGGCGGCGCCCAGTCCGATGCCGACGATCGTGAACGCGATCCAGTGCTTCATCATGAGGCTCCTTCGCGCGATGTGTCCCGGGCGCGGCCTGCCGACCGCTCGAGAAAGCATTCGGTCAGGGTGACGCGCTCGGGCGAGAACTGCCCGACCGCCGCCCGCACGTAGGGTCCGAGCTGCCGCGCGGCGAAGGTGGCGAATCCCGTGTGCCGGACCTCCTCGAGCGTGGTCCGATAGTGATCGAGCAGCGCGGTAGCGAGAATCTGGCCGGTCTTCGATGCACCCACCAGCGCCGACACTGAAAGCCAGCGCGCATGCTCGGGAAGCGTCTTGACAGCCGACACGGCCAGCATCGACGAGGTCTCGAACACCGAACGCCCCTGCCGCGCCGCCTCCGCCTCCAGCTGCGTCCAGAGACCGGTCAGCGTTTCGCGCGGACGGCAGCGCCGCCGGGGCGAGGCCGCGCGCTTCCTCGCGCAGCGCCTGGAGCTCCGCGCGCAGCGTCGCCACGTCGAGCGGCGGGGTATTGATCGTCTCGGCCAGCCTTGACGAGGTGCTCTCGAGTCCGTCGAGCATCTGCTCGATGGTGGTGAACTGCACGTCCCTGTCGAGCAGCTGCTGCTCCTTCAGCGCCGCGGCGATCTCGGGGATGAGCTGCCGTCCCGCACCGCACACGTCCGCAAGAGCCGCCAGCACCCACACCGGCGAGGCACGGAACGCGACGACGCCCAGCGCCTCGATCATGTTCCCGGCCGCGCGCCGCTTGACGAAGTCGCCGGGCAGCGGCGTCTCGCCCGAAGACGAGGTCTCGGCGCCGCCCACCTGCTCGATGAGGAACCGCAGCGTGGTGTCCACCAGGTTCTGATAGAGGCGCGTACGGCGGAGGCCCGCGGGCAGCACGACGTCGCCGATTTCACGGGCCACACCCGCGCCGAGCCCGAGGCTCGACCGCAGCAGCCGCTTCGGCAGCGACAGCAGATACGTCCTGACGTCGGGACGCATGCGGGGTATCTTCGCATGCGGTAAAGTGCTGCGCATATGCGGCGCGCGTCCGTTCTCGTCGTCATCGCGGCACTCGCGGCCGGCGTCTCGCTCGCCGCCGCCGACTGGCCGCAGTTCCTGGGCCCCAATCGCAACGGCACCTATTCCGGCCCGCCGCTGCTCGAAGCGTGGGGGCCGGCCGGCCCGAAGGTCGTCTGGCGCAAACAGGTCGGGCAGGCGTTTGCCGGTCCTGCCGTGGCCGGCAACCGGGTCCTGCTGTTCCACCGGGTCGGCAACGAGGAGGTGCTCGAGTCGCTCGACGCAAGAACCGGCGCGTCGATGTGGCGCTACGCGTATCCCACCACCTACCGGGACGACTTCGGCTTCGACGAAGGGCCGCGAGCGGTGCCGGTCGTCGCGAACGGCATCGCCTACACCTTCGGCGCGCAGGGCCAGCTTCATGCCGTCGACCTCGTCAAGGGCACACGGGTGTGGAGCGAGGACACGATGAAGCGCTTCAACGTGCCGAAGGGCTACTTCGGCGCCGGCGGCTCGCCGCTCGTGGAAGGCGGCCGCGTGATTGCCAACATCGGCGGCGACAAGGCGGGCATCGTCGCGTTCGACGCCAAAACCGGCAAGGTGCTGTGGACGGCCACCGACGATGACGCCAGCTATTCCTCGGGCACGGCGGCCACGATTGGCGGGCGGCGCTCGGCGATCTTCCTGACGCGCGACAACCTGATCGGGGTCGACCCCGCCACCGGCGCGGTCCAGTTCCAGCGGCGCTGGCGCGCCCGCATCGCCGCGTCGGTGAACGCTGCGACGCCGCTCGTGGTCGGCAACGCGATTTTCGTGTCAGCCGAGTATGGGCCGGGCGCCGGCGTTCTCCGTGTGGAGGGCTCGAAGCTGACCGAGGTGTGGGCGTCCGACGAGGTGCTGTCGAACCATTACGCCACCAGCGTCTATCACGACGGGTTCTTGTACGGCTACCACGGGCGGCAGGAGTTCGGCCCCAGTCTGCGCGCGGTGGAGTTCGCCACCGGCGCGGCCAAGTGGAGCGTGGATCAGTTCCGCGCCGGCAGCATCACGCTGGCCGGCGATCGGCTGCTCATCATGCGCGAGAACGGCGAGATGATTCTCGCGCCCGCCTCGCCGCAGGCCTTCAAACCGCTCGCACGCGCGCAGGTGCTGCCGGGAGTGGTGCGTCCGCTTCCGGCGATCGCCGATGGCTTCGTCTATGTCCGCAACGAAAACACGCTCGTCTGTCTCGACCTTCGCCGCTGAGATGCGCCGCGTCCTGCGGCTGTCGATCGCGATCGCCGCCCCTGCCGTTCTGGCGACGGCGGCGGCCGCCCAGCGCGAGAACGCGCGCGAGATCCTCGATCGCGCCATCCAGGATTTCCTCGCCGGCCGCGTGCAGGAATCGGTCGTGGGCTTCGACCGCGTCGCCGTGCTCGCGCCTCAGGCCGCTCCGCAGCTCTGGCAGCGCGGGATCGCGCTGTACTACGTCGGCCGCTATCGGGACTGCCGCGCGCAGTTCGAGTCGCATCGCACGGTCAATCCCAATGACGTCGAGAACCCGGCGTGGCACTTCCTGTGCGTCGCCAAGGCCTCATCTCCGGAGGCCGCCCGCGCGGCGCTCCTGCCCGTCGGGCCGGACCAGCGCTCCCCGATGCGCGAGATTTACGAGATGTTCCGCGGCACGCTGACGCCCGACGCGATCCTGAAGGCCGCCGGCAGCGAGCCCTCGTCCCGGTTCTTCGCGCAGTTGTACGTCGGCCTCTACTACGATGCGATTGGCGATCGGCGCCGGGCCGTGGAGCACCTGCGTCTGGCCGCAGCGAGAGAGTTCGCCTCGGCAGGCGGCTACATGCACCGCGTCGCCGAGCTTCACCCGCTTTTGCAGACGCGCTGATTACCAGATCACGCGCACCACGCCCGACGCCCGGATGTCGGCGTCGCGGGTGACGAGCGGCAGATCGAGCGTCTGCGCCGCGGCACAGATCAGCAGATCGAACGGATCGCGGCTGAAGCGCAGCTCGTCGGCGATGTAGACCTGCTCCGGCGACATGTCGAGCGGCTGATAGGACGGGTTGCTGAAGAGATCGTCGAAGAAGCCGCGCACGGTGCGGCGCAGGTTGACACGGGCCGCGCGCGCCAGCAGCCCCACTTCCCACATCACGATTGCCGGCACGTAGATGGTCGCGCGCTGGCGCTCGCACTGTTTGAACAGCGCCGCCGCCTTCGGGCCGAGCCCGCGTCCGCCCGCGGCATGGAACAGCAGGGCGTGAGTGTCGGTCACTGCCGCCGGTTCAGCCACCGCCCGTGCGCCTCCGGCCCTTCCTGGTCCTGCTCTGTCCGCTCCTGCGGCCGGCGCGCGCACGGGTGCGGGATTTCCTCGCGACCCGCGGACGTCTCAGCGCTCCCTCGACCATCATGCGCAGGACATCGTCCGCGCCCTCCAGCAGCGGATCGGAGCTGTCGATATCGATCGTGCCCACCACGGAGCGTACGGAGCCGCCCGGGTTCGCCCGCCGGGCTTCGCTGACCAGTTGATCGATCAGGTCGCTGACGCTGCGTGCGCCGACCGCGGCGGTGCGCGCCTTCAGCCACGTCAGATTGTCGCGGTTCAGCGTCACGGAGATCGCACGCTTTGTCATACGATGCACGATAAGTATCGTATACAAGTATATCTATGCGCTACTTCGTCGCGGCACCGCGTTCGCCGATCCGATAGAGGTGGCTGTCGGAGCGGATGAAGAGCGAACCGCCGGATACGGCGATGGACGCCAGGGTGGCGCCGTCGAGCTGGTTGGTCGCCAGCCGCCGGAACTCGCGGCCCGGCGCAATCACGGTCGTCGTGCCTTCCTCGCTCTGGAAGTAGATGCGGCCGTCGGCGAACACCGGCGAAGCCGAGTAGTTGCCGCCCAGCCGCTGCTGCCACACCACCTGTCCGGTCGGCAGGTCGGCCAGCGACAGGACGCCGGTATCGCTCACGTAGTAGAGGTCGTTGCCGACGATGAGCGGCGACGGCGTATAGGGGGCGCCGCGCGTGATCGTCCACGCGACGTGGGAGCGGGTCACGTCGCCCGTGCCGCCGGGCCGCACGGCCATCAGCGCCGGCGTCTGGAACCCGGTGGCGATGATGACGAGGCCCTGGCCGAACACCGGCCGCGGCACGTTCGAGAATCCATCGCCGTAGCCGACCCGCCAGATTTCGCGCCCGGTGAGCGGGTCGTACGCCGCGGCGCGATACGCGCCGACCGACACGAGCTGGTCCTGCCCGTCGACCGTGATCACGAGCGGCGTCGAATAGGCCTGATCGGCAGGCCGCCGTCGCGACGTCTTCCAGCGTGTCCTGCCCGTCGAGGCCTCGAGGGCGATGACGTAGGCCTCGCCGCCGTTGCCGTCGCAGTTGACGATCAGCAGATCGCGATAGAGCACCGGCGAGCCGCCGTTGCCGTGCTGTGATTCGTATCGCAGGCGGGTCGTCCAGAGGATGTCGCCCGACGTGCTCAGCGCCGCGGTGCCATCCGCACCGAAGTGCACGTAGACGCGGTCGCCGTCGACGATCGGCGTCGGCGACGCCCGGCTGTTCTTGGGATTGATGTAGCCGGCATCGTCCAGGTGGAAGACCTCGACGTTGACGACCTCGCGCCCGCTCGCCACGTCGTAGGCGAGCGCGCGCAGCGACGCCGAGATGCGGCCGCGCCGATCCTTCGTCTCGACAACGGTCGTCAGCCAGACGCGCCCGTCGGCCACGACCGGCGACGACCACCCGAGCCCGGGGACGGGCACTTTCCAGATGACGTTGTGGTGCTCGCTCCACTCGAGCGGCAGGCCGCGCTCGGTGGCATGGCCCTGACCCGTGGGCCCGCGGAACTGGGGCCAGTCCTCCGCCTGAACCAGGACCGTCGTCCCGGCAATCAGGAGGAGGACCAGCACCGCGCGCACTATCCCTTCTGAATCTGGAAGTCGTCGACCATCACTTCGAGCACGTGATTGACCCGGAATCCGGCGATCCCGTCGGTCTTCACCGCGCTCTTCGGTGTCGTGTGGACGACGGTGCCATTGACGACGTACGACACCGTGTCGGCGCCGACGCGGACTTCAAGCGTGTTGACCGACTTGCCGGAGCCGTCGGGCGTCTTGATGGCGGCATTGGCCGTCGCGGGCTGGATGTCGCTCGTCTTGTCGCCGTTGCGCTGCTTGATCAGGAAGCGGCCGTTCTGCGCGACGAGGAAATAAGTGTAGGACTGCGACGGGCCGTCCAGAGCGCTCCCGCCGAACACCAGTCCGTAGTAGTTCGTGTGGTTGCTCGGCTTCACCAGCGTGAACGTGCCCTTGAGCGTGTAGTTGCCCGTGGCCGTGTTCGAGGGGTGCCAGTAGGTGCCGGCCGGACCGGCCGTGACGTGAAACCCCTTCCCCATCGCCATGAACGAGACGCCCGACTTGTCGTCGGGATCCTGCGCGTTCTGGCTGCGGTCGATGTGGACCTTCCACCCGGCGGGTGTCTGCGCGGCGATGGGCGCCACGAACAAGGCGAACAGAACTACCGGTAGAACACGTCGGAACATGGAGGCTCTCCTTGAGCTGCAACGGGCCGCCGTCCGGGGCGGTCCGGACCGAGATCAAACCAGTGAAACCATCAGATGCGGAGCGTCGTGTGACCCGGTTCGTCCGGCGTCAGCCGCTGCCGCCTCCGCTTCATCAGAACTATTACGCCGGCCACGACCAGACTGCCTACAAGCGCCGCCAGCAGGAAGACGCCCGCCATCGCGAACATGCCGACCACGAAGTCCAAGCTGATGTCGGGGGTCGTTTCGGGCGGCTTGCCGACGTCGACAATGATCGGCTTGTCCTGCAGCAGTCTGAGAACGAAGGCCATCAATTTCGCGGATTCCGGCCGCCCCAGGATAGTACGTCCAGCGCCAGCTCGGCGAGCGTGCGGACGCCGACGCCGGTCGCCCCCTTGGGCTGATAGGGTTTGGCGTCCTCGGCCCAGGCGGTGCCGGCGATGTCCATGTGGACCCACGGCAGATCGCCGACGAACTCTTTCAGGAACAGCGCGGCCGTGATGGCGCCGGCCGGACGACCGCCGGTGTTGGTGAAGTCGGCAATCTCGCTCTTGAGCTGCTCCTTGTAGTCGTCGAACACGGGCATGGGCCACGAGCGGTCGCCTGCGCGCTCGCTTGCCCGGCGAACAGTATCAACCCAACCGTCCGGTGCCCCGAACAGACCACTCGTGGTCTTGCCGAGCGCGACCACGCAGGCGCCGGTCAGGGTGGCGACGTCAACGAGATGCGTGGCCCCAAGCTCACGCGCATACCACAGGCCGTCGCCGAGGATGAGTCGGCCTTCCGCGTCGGTGTTGATGATCTCGACGGTCTTGCCCGCGGCGCTGGTCAGGATGTCCCCGGGCTTCACCGCCCGGCCGCCCGGCATGTTCTCGGTCATCGGCACGACGCCGACGACGCGCACCGGCGCCTTCAACCGGGCGATGGCCGCCATCGCGCAAATCACCGCCGCGCCGCCCGACATGTCGTCTTTCATGCGGTCCATGTTGTCGGCGGGCTTGATCGAGATGCCTCCGGTGTCGAACGTGATCCCTTTCCCCACGAGGCCGAGGACCACGCCAGGCACGGCCTTCTCCGGCTCGTGCCTGAGCACGACCAGCCGCGGCGGCTCCTGGCTGCCGCGCGCCACGCCGAGCAGCATGCCCATCTTCAAGGCCGCGATCTTCTGCTCGTCGAGCACGTCGACACTCAGGCCTGCCGCAGCCGCGATCTCACGTGCACGCTCGGCGAACGCCCGCGGAGTCAGGTCGTTGCCGGGCAGGTTCGCGAGCGCCCGCGCCTCGTTGCTCATGTCGCCCAGGACTCGTCCGCGCTCGACAGCCTCGCGCACGGCATCGCCGCCGGCGGCAATGCGCACGTGGGCGGTTTCGAGCCATGACGGCGGCTGGCCGGCCGTCCGATAGGACGCGCCGTCGAAATTGGCGAGGCACAGGCCTTCGGCCATGCTCTGGGCCGCGCGCTCGGCGCTCACGGGGGTGCCGGCGCGATCGACGACGGCGACGCGGGTCAACCGGCGCTGCCGGGCGGTCAAGCCGCCGATGGTGGCAATGCGGCGGAGATGATCGGCGGTCAGGGCGTTCCGGCTGCCGGCACCGACCAGCAGCGCCCGCGGCGTCTTCCAGTTGGACGACGAGGTGGCGATCGGCAGCACGTCGAACAGCTTGCCGGTCAGTTCGCCGCGCGCCCGCGCCCGCGACACTTCACCGCCCGATGCCTCGTCGAGGGTGCACTCGTCGCTGAGATCGTCGTCGGTGAAGACGGGGATGACCACGAGGTCGGATTGCAGGTCTGCGGAGGACTGTGCAGTCAGGGCGATAGCTGGCGACCGGTAGGCTGTGTGCATCGTGTCGAGCTCTCCGTTGCGTCACGGACGGCCGCCCGGCATTGCTTGTCCGGCCGTATGTTCGGGCTTAGAATCAGACGAGTTCGCCCGCCGCGTGTCCATGAAAGCGGGACTGTACGATGATTCACTCACGACGCGCGTTGTCGCTGCTGGCCGTGCTCCTCGCCTCGCTCGCCGCCGGCGGGACGGCGGCTGCGCAGCGGAGCGGAGACGACAAGAAGCCCAGTCTATCACTCAGGGCGACGCCTCCGGTCGGCTTCTCGCCGCTGCGCGTGCGCTTCGTCGTGGAGGTGCGCGGCGGCGCCGACGACTACGAGGAGTTCTACTGCCCGGCGATTGAATGGGACTGGGGCGACGGCACGGTCTCGGGCAACTCCGAGGACTGCGACCCCTATCAGGCCGGGAAGAGCACCATCAGGCGGCGCTATTCCACCGAGCACGTGTTCCGGCAGCCGGGCACGTTCCAGGTCGTCTTCCGGTTGAAGCAGCGCGACCGCGTGATCGCGGCCAGCAGCAGCAACATCCAGGTTCGGCCAGGCGTCCGCGACGGGTTTGGCGGCTGACATCTCGGTCGATCGCGTGATGGCGGAGCTGCACGAGCGCGTGCGGACGCGTCTCCGCGAGCGTCTGCTCAGCCACGGTGCCTCACGCGACCTCGAGGACCCCGCGCTCTTTGCCGATGTCGAGCGGATCTTTCAGGCCGCCATCGCCACCGGCGACACGCAGACCCTGATCCTGCCCGAGCTGCTCGGCGATCGTGAGACCTGGCGCCTCCACACCGCGATGCGCTTCCAGTCGCACCGATCGTCGGCGCTGGCCTCGGTGATCATCTTCGTCAAGCAGCGGGTCATGATGCCGCTCCTGCGCTGGCTGTTCGAGTACAGCCGCGACAACTTCGAGCGGCAGCGGCGCGTCAACGACGTGCTGTTCGCCTGCGTGCAGGAGCTCGCCATCGAGAACGCGCGGCTGCGCCGCGATCTGCGGGCACTCTCCGCCCCCGGCGCACGGAGCGCGACGACGGCCCACGACCGGTGAAGCTCGCCTTCGTCGTCCAGCGCTACGGCGCCGACATCGCCGGCGGCTCCGAGCTGCATTGCCGCGAGATCGCGCAGCGGCTGGCGTCCAGTCACGACATCACCGTCCTGACCTCCTGCGCCCGCGACTACGTGTCGTGGAACAACGAGTATCCGCCGGGCCAGTCCACCGATGGCGCGGTGCGCGTGATTCGGTTCAGCGTGACCCGCCCCCGGCAGCTGCACACGTTCCGGACGCTGAGCGAAGAGGTGTTCGACGGGCCGGCGCCGCGCGAACGTCAGGAAGAATGGTTTCGCGAAAACGGACCGCAGGTGCCCGACCTCCTCGATCACCTGCGCCGCCACGGGGGCGGCTACGACGCGGTGCTGTTCTGGACGTTCCGCTATTACCCGTCGTTCTTCGGCGTGCCGCTCGTGCGCGACCGCGCGGTGCTGCTGCCCACCGCGGAAGACGATCCCGCAGTCCACCTCGACATCACCGGGGAGTTCTTCGCGCTGCCCGCCGCCTACCTGTTCCTTACTCCCGAGGAGCAGGCGCTCGTGTCGGCACGGGCGGGACGCACGCTCGAGCCGTCGGCCGTCATCGGCACAGGGCTGGATCCCGCAGGCCCGCCGCCCGATCGCGGCATCCTGCAGTCGCACGGCATTCCCGACGACTACATCCTGTATCTGGGCCGGGTCGACCGGAACAAGGGCTGCGAGACGCTGCTCGACTACTACCAGGAGTACGCGTCGGCGGCGCCGGCGCCGCCGCTCGTCCTGGCCGGTCCTGTCAAGCTGCGGATCCCGCGTCACGATCGCATTCGCGCCCTCGGCTACGTGCCGGACGCGCTGCGCGCGGCGCTCCTCGCCCACGCCCGTCTGCTCGTCGTCCCCTCCCCGTATGAAAGCCTCGGGATTGCGCTGCTCGAGGCGTGGAATCACGGCGTGCCCGCGCTCGTCAACGCACGCTGCGAGGTGCTGAAGCAGCAGGTTCGCCGCGCAAACGGCGGACTCTACTATCGATCGCTCGCGGACTTCTGCGAGGCGCTCGACTACCTCGTCTCGCACGATGCGGAACGCCGGGCGCTCGGGATGCAGGGGCTGCGGTACGTGGAGCGCGAGTACCGGTGGAGCACGGTGCTGCCGCGGGTCGAAACGCTGCTCAGAAGCCTGCCGACGGCGCGGGGATCGGCGGCGGCGTCGCCCGCGATCTGACGCGGCCCGACAACACCGCACCGAGCCCGATCGTCCACGCCACGTACTCGATGGCGATGCCCGCCGCGTGCATCCAGCCGAACTCGAACCCCGGCCCCGGTCCCACCGACGTCACGTGCGCCAGGAGCGTGAGCGCCGAAATGGCAACGAACCCGATCACCACATCGGTGACGAGCGACGCAGACCGGTCGATACGGCTTCCGCGCAGCCGCGCGCCCAGACAGGCGGCCACTGCCGCGAACCCGCCCGTCCACGCGAGCGCGCCAAGGGCGAGCGCGACCGGAATCGCGCTGAGCAGCGGGATTCCGACGATCGAGATGACCAGGCCAAGGACGACCGCCGTGAGCACGGGAACGAAAAGGATCTCGGCAACCGCGCCGAGCAGGCCGGCGCTCACTGCCGATGCCGCCCGCATGCCCATCGAACGAACCCAGTCCGGCGCGATGACGGTCAGCAACCACGAAACGATCAGGACGAGGGTGAGGCGGAACACCGTTGCCGAGAGCGCGGCCAGGGGCCACCACCCGGCCCACGGCAGACCGACTGCACTCCAGAATGGGCCATCGACATCCCAGTCGACATCCGGCGTGACAACGGCGGTATCGATCGTGCCGCGCACGATGGCCCCCGGATCGATCTCGGCCCCGCCGCCAACAGCCACGATGTCGCCGCCGACATCGGCCCTTGGGCCCAGCCTCAGCTTTCCGCCGATGACCACGACGTCGTCATCGGCTCGGCCGTCGATGGTGGCAGTACCGCCGAGCACGACGATGGTGCTGGTCGCAGCGGCGTCGGCCGGCAGGTGGTAGTTGCGGAAGATGCGAAGCTGCAGGCCGTCGCGGCCTTCGCGCTGCTCCTGTTCCCAGCGTTCGCGGCTCGTTTCGCGCCTCTCGGCGCGGCGTCGAAGCCAGTCCGCGCGGCGCTCGCGCCACGCCTCCCGGGTGTCCTGCCAGCGCTGACGCGCCGCTTCGCGGGCGTCCTGCGTCGAGGAATCCGCCGCTGCCCGGGCGACGACGGGCACGACCGACAACATCGTGGCGAGAAGGAGAATCGCTCGGCTCACGGCCTGTGGGACGAACGAGTCCGCCGGGAGGTTCCCTCGCCGCCTTACCGCACCTCTACCACCGTTGCGATGCCCATGCCGCCGCCGACGCAGAGGGCGGCCACTCCGCGTCCGCCGCCGCGTGCGCGCAACGCGTAGATGAGCGTGGTGAGGATACGCGCGCCGCTCGCACCAATCGGATGGCCCAACGCGATGGCGCCGCCGTGCACGTTGACCTTGGCGGCGTCGAGCTGAAGCTCGCGCGAGACGGCCAGTGCCTGCGACGCGAAGGCTTCGTTCAGCTCGAACAGATCGATGTCGGACAGCGACAGGCCCGCGCGGGCCACCGCCTTCCTGGTGGCCTCGACCGGCCCCATGCCCATGATGGCGGGCTCGATTCCGGTCGTCGCGAACGCGAGCACCCGGGCCAACGGCGTCTTTCCGAGCGCCGCCGCGCGTGTGGCGCCGGCGACGACCAGCGCCGCCGCACCGTCGTTGATGCCAGAGGCATTGCCGGCGGTGACGGTGCCGCCGGCCTTGAATGCGGGCTTGAGCCCCGCCAGCTTCTCCACCGTCGTTCCCGGGCGCGGATACTCGTCCCTGTCCACGCGAAGCGGGTCGCCCTTCCGCTGCGGGACGGAGACCGCGACGATCTCGTCGCGGAACGCGCGGCTCTCGATCGCCTGCTGCGCGCGCCGCTGGCTCTCGGCGGCAAACGCGTCCTGATCGGCGCGGGAGATCCCGTAGCGTTCGACGATCGTTTCGGCCGTCATGCCCATATGACAGCCCTCGATCGCGCACGTCAGCCCCTCCGCCAGCATCGAATCGACGACTTCGCCGTGCCCCATGCGATAACCCCATCGCGCCCCGGGCAGCAGATACGGCGCGTTCGACATCGATTCGGTCCCCCCGGCAACCACGAGGTCGGCGTCGCCGGTGCGAATCGCCTGGACCGCGTGCGCCACGGCCTGCAGTCCGGACCCGCAGACGCGGTTGATGGTCTCGCCGGGAACCGTGACCGGCACACCGGCCTTGATGGCGGCCTGGCGCGCGACGTTCATCCCGGCGCCGGCCTGGAGCACGCAGCCCATGATGACGTCGGCGAGATCTTTCGCATCGATTCCGGCGCGGCGGATGGCCTCGCCGATCGCCGCGGCGCCGAGGTCGGCGGCAGAGAGATCCTTGAAGACGCCGCCGAACGACCCGATCGGCGTCCGGCATGCGCTGAGGATCACTGCGGCTTCGTATTCGGGCATGCCTGGATTGTGCCACGTGATACAACTCATGTCGTGAACGGCTTCGAATTCGGCGGAGAGATCGCGTGGCGCCCGAGCGCCGCGTACGTCGAGCGCAGCCGGCTGACCGCCTTCATGCGGCGGCACGGCCTGCGCGACTACGCGGAGCTGATGCAGCGCTCGACCACCGACCTCGACTGGTTCTGGCGCGCGGTGCTCGACGAGCTCGGCATCCAGTTCTACGAGCCCTACAGCGCCGTGCTCGACACGTCCCGCGGCATCGCCCTGACCGCCTGGTGCGTCGGTGGACGCATGAACATCGTCCACAACTGTCTCGACCGGTGGATGGGCACCGAGGTCGAGCATCGTCCGGCGCTGCGCTGGGAGGGAGAAGAAGGAAAGACGCGGACGATGACCTACGGCGAGCTGCGCCGGGAGGTGCAGCGCTGCGCCAACGGCCTGCGCCGCAGGGGGATCGGTCGCGGCGATCGCGTCGCGCTGTTCATGCCGATGTGCCCGGAGCTCGTCGTCGCCTTCTTCGCCGTGATCAGCGTCGGCGGCATCGTCCTGCCGCTGTTCTCGGGCTACGGCGCCGACGCCGTGGCCAGCCGGCTGCAGGACGCGGGCGCGAAGGCGATGTTCACGGCCGACGGCTTCTGGCGGCGGGGACAAATCGTGGCGATGAAGGCGACGGCCGATCAGGCCGCAGCGCTTTCACCGTCGCTTGAGCACGTCTTCGTCGTGCCGCGTCTCGGCGTGGAGACGCCGATGACCGGGCGCGACTGCCGGTGGTCCGACCTCGTCGGTCCGGAGACCGACGCCGGCGCTCCGCTGCAGACCGGGGCCGACGACCCGATGATGATCATCTACACGTCGGGCACGACCGGCCGCCCCAAGGGCGCGGTCCACTCGCACTGCGGCTTCCCGATCAAGAGCGCGCAGGACCTGCTGCACTGCTTCGACGTCCAGCCGGGCGAGACCATGTATTGGGTCAGCGACATGGGCTGGATGATGGGGCCGTGGGAAGTGCTCGGCATGACGCTGCTCGGCGGCAACGTAGTGCTCTACGACGGCGCGCTCGACTATCCCGGCCCGGACCGGTTGTGGGCCATCGTCGAGCGCCACGGCGTGAACATCCTCGGCGTCTCGCCGACGCTGATCAGGGCGTTGATGCGGCACGGCGAAGCGCCCGTGCGCGCGCACGATCTGTCGTCGCTGCGCATCCTCGGCTCGACCGGCGAGCCGTGGAATCCCGAACCGTGGCGCTGGTTCTTCGACGTCGTCGGCGGCGGCACGCTGCCGATCATCAACTACTCGGGCGGCACCGAGGTCTCGGGCGGGCTCGTGGGCGGCAACGTGATCACGCCGCTCAAGCCGGCGGCGTTCGCGGGGCCGCCGCCGGGCATCGCCGCGGACGTCGTCGACGAGCAGGGACGCCCGGTGCGCAACCAGGTCGGCGAGCTGGTGGTGAGGCAGCCGTGGATCGGGATGACGCGCGGCTTCTGGAAGGACGAGGCGCGCTATCTGCAGACGTATTGGTCGCGCTTCCCGGGCGTGTGGGTGCACGGCGACTGGGCGGCGATCGATGAGGACGGCCTGTGGTACATCCTCGGCCGGTCGGACGACACGATCAAAGTCGGCGGCAAGCGGCTGGGGCCGGCGGAAGTCGAATCGGTGCTCGTCGACGATCCGGCAGTGCTCGAAGCCGCGGCGATCGGCGTGCCCGACGAGCTCAAGGGTCAGGCGCTGGTGTGCTTCTGCGTGCTGCGACCGGGCCACACCGGCGACGCATCGCTCGTCGATCGACTGAAAGCGCTCGTCGCGTCGCGCCTCGGCAAGCCGCTGCGGCCGGAGACGGTCCTGTTCGTGCGCGATCTCCCGAAGACGCGCAACGCGAAGGTGATGCGGCGCGTGATCCGATCGGCGTATCTGGGCGAGGCGCCCGGTGATCTGTCGTCGCTGGAGAATCCGCAGGCCGTCGAAGAAATTCGCGCGGCCCGCATGTAGTGTCCGCCTTCAGGCGGACCAGGCGAGGTCCTTCAGGCGGACCAGGCGAGGTCCTTCAGGCGGACCAGGCGAGGTCCGGCTCCTATGAGCCGGACTGATGTCAAGTCTCTTCCGTTTCGACAGACGTCACCGGAGCAGACCTCCTAACCCGCCTGAGGTCTGCGAAGGTGACGTCTTCGTTGTTCCCGTCCGCGCGCGGTTTCGTGGCTGGGCGAGTCACTCGCCACCAGCTCCTATGCGTGTCGGCT